>Ga0116195_1001514_pt1 | contig 13831 bp, 10 predicted proteins | sample AD_SCU002_MetaG_FD_89881 | JGI IMG/M metagenome (GOLD analysis project Ga0116195, IMG submission 89881) | Active sludge microbial communities of municipal wastewater-treating anaerobic digesters from China - AD_SCU002_MetaG | ecosystem: Engineered > Bioreactor > Anaerobic > Digestate | place...
ATTTTTGCTGATCCGATATCAAGTCCTTGATAAACTTGGACAGAATCACCATTGATAATCTCAAAACCATAATGCTTAGCGAGTTGAATCGATAATCCCGTTTTTCCGGATGCTGTGGGTCCTACTAAGATCACGAATTTCTTCATTTAAACCACCCGCTTAAACATACGTTCGATGTCATAATGTGAAAGTTTGATAATGGTTGGACGACCGTGAGGACAGTGATAGGGATTTTGACATACTTGGAGTTGTTTGATCAGCGCATGAACTTCCGCATGCGATAATGCATGGTTTGCCTTAATGGCTCCTTTACAACTGATATCTTTTGCCAGTGTATCTCTTAATTTATCCATCTGAATCGTATCGGTTTCATCAAGCATCGTTAAACACGATTCAAGAGCAAGTTCAATCTCTTCATCTCTTAACCATGTAGGGATTTCTGTGATTTGAAGATCAGAAGAGAAAGAAAATCCTACCTCTTGAAGTTCTGCAAGATGCGCACGAATCAAGATGCGATCTTGATCTGTGATGTCAAGGGGTCTGTCGATTAACATCAGTTTTCTTGCTTTTTTAGGATGCGATAGTGCATGAACATAGTGTTCATAACGTACACGTTCTGCTGCTGCGTGTTGATCCACTAAGAACATACCTTCTTCATTTTGAAAAATGAGATATGTTCCAGAGAATATCCCAATATAATCCATATCAGGTAGTTTATGTGAACTCAGTTTTTCTTCTTCAAGAGAGATGGTGTGTTCAACCACATCTTGAAACTCAAATTGAAGTGGTGTGTAGTTTTCTTGTTCAATTTTATCTTTAATGACATCTTGACCTTCAACGATCTCATGTTTTTCCATGAGAAGTGCACGTTTAACAAAGTTTTCGATGTGATAGGCTAAGATCATCTCATTCACAAATTTCACTTCATATTTTTGTGGATGAACATTGACATCAAGAAGTGAGGGATCAATCTCAATATGAATCAGTGCAATCGGATATTTACCGACCATCATGAATGAATGGTAGCCTTCAATCACGGATTGAATAAGTGCGTAGTTTTTGATATAACGACCATTGACGAAAATCGAAATATCTTTTTTACGTGAGCGCGCAATCGATGGTGCTAATAAATAGCCACTGATTTTCATCTTTTGGACGGTTTCGTTGAAAACGATCATACCTTTCGTCATACGAGGACCATAAATATGATCAATCAATTGATAAAAATTGCCGTTTCCATATGTTTCTTTGACTTTTTTTCCATCCATCAAGAGCGAAAAACGAATATCTGGATGGGCAAGTGCTATCCGATCAAAAATATCCGTGATTTGCATCTTTTCAGCGACATCGCTTTTAATGTATTTGAAGCGTGCAGGGGTATTAAAGAACAAATCAGAAACTTCAACAACAGTTCCCTTGTTCAATGTTGCAAAACCTTCTGAGATAAAGTGCCCACCTTCAAATCGAACATAAAAACCATCTGAATGTTCTTGGCGAGTCTTTAAATGAACTTTTGAAACGGATGCGATTGCAGCTAAAGCTTCACCACGAAAACCCAAGGTTTGAATATGTGAAAGATCAAACTCATCATGGATTTTGGATGTTGCATGACGAGAAAATGCCATTTTTGCGTCAATGGGATCCATACCCATCCCATTATCTGTGACGATCATCTTTTTCATGCCCATGTCAAAAACCTCAACACTCACTTGAGTTGCATGAGCATCAATCGCATTTTCCATTAATTCTTTAATGACAGATGCGGGACGATCAACCACTTCACCCGCAGCAATCATGTTGGCTAAGCGTTGATCCATTTGACGAATAATCGGCATAAAAACTCCTTATTTTTTCTTAAGTAATGTTTGATAATGTCTAAGTAATAGAAGAGCATCAATCGGTGTCACATGATCGATATCAATCTTTTCGATCTCTTCAAGTAAGCTGATCGCTTCGGGGGAAACCACTTGAATGTTTTTCTCTTCATAGTCATCATAGTTGAATAAATCAAGTGCAACTTTATGTTCTTTGTTTTCTAATTTCGATAAAATTTCTTTCGACCGTGCAATCAGTGCCTTAGGAAGATGCGCTAATGAAGCCACTTGAATACCATAGGATTTATCGGTGGTTCCTTTTTCAACATGGTGCAAAAACACCATGGTATCGTGTTCTTCTTTCGCTTTGACGCATAAATTGGTTAAGCGTGATAACGATTGTTCGAGGACAGTGAGTTCATGATAGTGTGTTGAAAAAAGTGTTTGTGCTTTAATCTTTTCATGGATGTATTCAATCATGCCTTGTGCAAGTGCCATACCATCATAGGTGGCTGTTCCTCGTCCAATTTCATCAAACAAGATTAAAGATTTTTGGGTAGCTTTGGTCAATGCTTCATTGGATTCGACCATCTCAACCATGAAGGTTGATTTACCTCCTGAAAGATCATCAGATGATCCAATTCGGGTATAAATAGCATCATAAAGGGGTAAAACTGCTTGTTCAGCAGGAACAAAGGATCCGATTTGTGCCATATAACAGATCACAGCAAACATGCGCATATAGGTTGATTTACCACTCATGTTGGGACCGGTGATCAAGAAGATTTCTCCTTCTTTCATGATCACATCGTTTTCAACAAAGGTCGTATAGTGTTCAACAACAGGATGTCTTCCCTTGATCACTTTGACATCACGTGTGGCATGAAGTTGTGGTCTGACATAACGATATTTTTCAGCAACGATTGCTAAGTTTAAATAGAGATCAACCTCAGCAACTTTGAGGGCTAATTCCTGAAGACTTACCGTAAATGTATACGCATAATCTCTGATTTCCTTGAATAACTCATACTCAAGAGACATCGCACGTTCTTTGGCATGCAGAAGATCATCTTCCTTTTCTTTAAGAAGCGGTGTGATAAAACGTTCTGTATTCGCAAGTGTTTGTTTGCGATCATAGCCAAACTCATCTTTTACAAGTGCACTATTGCCCTTTGATACTTCAATGTAATAACCAAAGACACGGTTATATCCAACGCGTAAGTTCTTAATTCCTGTTCGTTCTCGCTCTTGAGTCTCAAAATCTGATAGCCACGATTGACCATGGGTATCGATCATGCGTAGTTCGTCTAATTTTTCACTAAATCCTTCCTTGATAATCCCACCATCTCTTAAGGTTAGCGGTGGTTCAGGATGAATCGCACGTTCAAGATATTGACATAGATCTTGATGGTCATTCATGGATTGAACCATGTCATCCAATATTGGATGATGATACGCTAAAAGGGATTCCTTCAAGGGTGGAATCTGTTTTAAGGTTTCTTTGAGTTGTTCTAAGTCTCTGGCATGAACCGTATTAAACGCAATACGACCAACAATACGGTTGATATCATAGATATATTTGAGGTGATTTAAAACATCTTCACGGTATTGATAAGGCATTAACGCATCAATCATATCATAACGATGATTCAGTGCAGATGCATCATCAAGTGGATGATTGAGATATGATTTTAATAATCGTGAACCCATCGCGGTTTGACAGTGATCTAGCCAATGAATGAGTGTTGTTTCTTTGTTATTCGATAGTGATTCATCAATTTCTAAATGTTTTTTAACCCGATAATCAAGGCGCATATGTCCCATTTGATGAATCACTTGAAACGGCATCAAGTGATGGATCATTTGTTTTTGAGTGCTGATTAAGTAATTCAGTAAATGAGATACAGCACGTTTTTGTTCACGTCCCAAATGTGAAGTTGCTTGACTATCAACGATATGATACTGATCACAGGTGCTGACTAAACGATTATTCTCTTGTAAACTCTGTACAAAATCGGTATCAAAATGAGGAGGAAGGACAATTTCTCTGATATCAAGTGAATAGACTAAATCGAGTGCCCGTTTCTTATCCAACCCATCGGTTAACATCGCTTCTCCTGTGGATATATCAATTGTTGATAGCTGATAGCCTTGTTCAGTTAGCATCAGGCTTGCGATAAAGTTATTTTGAGATGCATCTAAAATACCATCTTCTAAGACCGTTCCTGGCGTGACTAATCTGACGACTTCACGTTTGACAAGACCCTTACCGGGTTCTGTGACTTGTTCAACAATCGCAATCTTAAATCCTTTTTCGATGAGTTTTTGAACATAGGGTTTCACGGAATGAAAAGGTACACCGCACATCGGAACCTTTTGTCCTGCATCTCGTGAGGTGAGTGCAATCTCTAAAACTTTCGATGCTAAAATCGCATCATCAAAAAACATTTCGTAGAAGTCACCCAATCGAAAAAAGACTAGCGCGTCCGCGTAGTCTTCTTTGATTGAAAGATATTGTTGCATCATGGGGGTAAATTGTTGTTTATCCATGGTTGTTCCCCTTTAAAAGATTAGGCTATCCAAGAATGCTTGCCAGTATTCCTTCGTAGCGTGCGAGTAAGCCTTGTCCACCAATTTGGATGCTATTTAAGAAGTTATCTACACCTGCTAAGAAGGCGATATCGGTGTAATAAGCAAGAACGCCATAGAGCAAGAAGATCACAAGTGCAATCGCGAAAATAATGAGTGCGAACTTGAGCAAGAACTTCAGTAATTTCCAAAGGAATTTACCTAATCCAACGCCAACCTTCTTAAAGAAGCGGATTTCAGCAGGTGCTTTTTCCACTTCAGCATCTTTATCTGTACCAATGGAAGATGCAGCTTTCTTTTCTTCAACGAACTTTTCACGTTCTTGGACTTCATCTGCTTTAATAATCTTCTTGAGTGATTTTGGCTTACCATAGAATTCAGCAGTATTGATCATGACGGGTTGTTGATGTTCCTTTTCAACAAAGGGTTCATCAACGATATCAGGTTGTTTGGTTGCTTCAGCAATGGTTTGTCTAAGTAATTTGATTTCATTGACGAGTTCAGAAAGGTCAACTGTAGATTGAACATATTGAACAGGACCTGTATACGGTTGTTGAACAGGTTGTTGTTTGACAGGTTGAACGGGCTCTTCTTCGACCTTTTCAACAATGGGTTCAATCTCTTCTGTCACTTGAGGAGTAGGTTCAACGACTTCTTCAACGACAACGTCTTTCTTTTCCTCTTCAACTTTTTCTTCGACAACAACAGGAGCGACGACAACTTTAGGCTGTTCGACATTCTTTTGAACTTCTTCAACTTCTTGTTCATAAACTTGTGGAGATTCAGGAACAAAGTAAGCTTCTTTCGTTTCCTTCGCATTAGCAAGGATATATTCAATGATTTCTTCTTTTTTCAGTTCGGTCGATGCTTTAATGTCATGGTCAATCGCAAAACGTTGCATGACAATAACCGACATACCACGAATTTGATTTTCAAGTTCTTCCGTGTATTGTCCACGTTCTTTGAGTTCACGAATGATGATATCAGCAAGTTCTGTTTTCTTTAAACGTCTTGGAACATCAACATCATACTTCGCGCCTAAATCACGAATTTCAGTGAGTGTGGAGCTCTTATAGAGAACCGGTCTAAATTTTTGCGGGGGAAGACCATCAATACGTCCGAGTGAATCAAAAAATAAATCTTTGAGATCACGATTATAGGTCTTCATATTAGGAAGTTCAAGACCGACAGCTTTGACATGGGCAATCGATTGATCGACGAGTTTTTTCACATCTTTCGCTTGAACGCCTTTTTCAACGATGTATGAAATGAGATCGGTCCAAAAATCTTCTAAAAATGCTTTATCGAGTGCAGGGTCATCAAAAAAGATCAGGAGGTTTTCGAGTTGTGTTTCTGTAAATTCGGTGAACCATGACAAACGATAATTGAGTTCATCGGCAAGAGTTAAACGTGATTTACGTGTTTCAATAACTTTCTCACGTAACGTTTCTCTTAAGACAAACATGCGAAGTTCTCGTGGAATCGTTAAACCGATATCGTAAAAGAACGCTTTGACCTGCGTTGCGGGCAAATATACGATGGTTTTCAGGATATCGTCAACTTTTAATTCCTTGGTACCTACGAGCACAAGGCTCTCTCTGGTTAATCTTGGCATAGTCAACCTCCTACATACTTCTTTCCTTCATGATACAATGAAAACGGCTTTTTTACAAGTTTTTTAGCCTCTTTTTAAATAAAACAGCCCTTTAAGGGCTATCATTTTTCAAAATCCTTTTCAAGGCCTTCTTCAAGGATACCAACGATACTTTGAATCATGTCATTGATGTCGCTTTGTAAAGCCAAATAATCTGACATGAGAGGATAAGCTTCAATCGCTTCATAGAGTGCATCATAACGCGTTTGAAAGGCATCAATCGCTTCCTTTTTTCCGATGTGTTTCGCGTTCACCAATTGCTTTTGAACACTTTTAAGTTCATTGAATTTTGCCTTAAGTTCACGGTTTTGATTGATGGCTAGTTCGATTCGCTTGTAGCGTTGAATCTCTTCATCTTCTTCGATCATCTGAATCAGTTTTTCTTTTTCTGTCATACGGCTTCACCTAATAAGAACCATGTTTTTGCCACAGTGATTTTGACATCAACAATGTGACCAATCAAGCTCATGTCGCCTTTGAAGTTAACGAGTTTGTTGTGTTCACTATAACCTGCAAGGATCGTGTCATCATATTTGGATACACCATCAACGAGCACTTTCACTGTTTGACCTAAAAAGCGTTGATTACCGCGTAAATAACCTTCATTGATTTTCTCATTGAGAAGATAGAGACGTTGTTTTTTGATTTCTTCTGGTGTGTTATCTTCAAACTTAGCCGCGGGTGTTCCTTCACGTTTCGAAAAGACAAAGGTAAATGCACCTTCAAAATTGGCTTGATCAACAAGATCCATCGTTTCTAAGAAATCTTCTTCAGTTTCACCTGGGAATCCAACAATAATGTCAGTGGTCACTGAAATTCCTGGAACAGTTTCTTTCAATGCGTTGAGTGTTTTTAAATACGCATCTTTGGTGTAATGACGATTCATCTTTTTCAACACTTGATTGGATCCTGATTGAACAGGAAGATGGAAAAAGGGCATCACGTGCTTGCAATCACGCATCGCTTCCATCGTTTTTTGATCGAGGTCATGGGGATGTGAGGTTGTAAAGCGGATACGATTAATCCCTGTTTGATCAAGATCTCTTAAAAGATCACCAAATGTATAATCATTTCCGATGACATCTTTCCCATAAGCATTCACATTTTGACCAAGAAGAGTCACTTCTTGGTATCCTTCATCAACGAGTTGTTTCACTTCATCAAGGATTTCTTGTTTACTTCTTGAGCGCTCTTTACCACGCGTATAAGGGACAATGCAATACGTACAAAATTCATCACAACCAAACATGATGTTGACCCATGCTTTAAAGCGATGTTGTCTCACTTTCGGCAAGTTTTCGACAATTTCACCTTCGCGAGAGAAGACTTCGATCACACGTTCTTTGCTGAACATAGCAGTTTGAATATAATCTTGGAGTTTATGTATATTGTGTGTGCCAAAAACGATATCCACATGTTGGTATTTTTTTAAAACGCGTTCAACGACGTTTTCTTCTTGTGCCATGCATCCTGCTAAACCAAGGATCAGATTGGGATTTTGTCGTTTGTAATTCTTCATCCGACCGAGTTCACCCCAAATACGATTTTCTGCATTTTCACGAATGGCACATGTATTGATGATGATCACATCAGCATTTTCTTCATGTTCAGTTTTTGTAAATCCCATCAATTCTAAAATACCGGCCATGGTTTCACTGTCGGCTTCATTACCTTGACATCCGTAGGTATCGATTTTATATGTTTTTCCATGTCCAATTTGAGCTGCTTGTTCACTCATGTGAAATTGGACTTCTTCAACCTGTTTTTTAGAACGTTTTCGTGCTTGTGTCAAATCAGGTTTAAAATATTTATCAAAATCTATGTTGTTCATTTCATCACCGTTATCTATTATACAGCAAAAAACAGTGTGGCCTACACTGTTTCGCTTTCGAGGTGGATACGTTCAATTGTTTTTAAACGTAAATCCATGATCACCGCATTGAGTTGTTTGGGTCCTTGTGCAACTTCGTTGGGTGTTGAAAAACCATTTAAAAATCGGTTAATCACGACACGTTGATCCACACCGATCACACCTTCTTTAGGACCTGTCATCCCGACATCGGTGATGTAGAGTGTTCCTCCGGGAAGTTTTCTGTTATCTGCAGTTGGGATATGGGTATGTGTTCCAAGTACAGCAGAAACCCGACCATCAAAATAATGTCCTAATGCAACTTTTTCTGAGGTAGCTTCGGCATGAAAATCAATGATGGAATAATCGGATGGATTGTTCTGGATGATTTCATCAATACCGATAAATGGACAACCGACTTGAGGATTCATAAAGGTTCGTCCGAGAGCATTAATGATGAGTACTTTTTGTCCATTAAAATTAATCGTTAAGTATCCTTTTCCAGGAGCTTCTCGGTAATTAAAAGGGCGAACCACATTGGATTGATCAATGAATTCAAAGAGTTCTTTGTTACCCCAAACCCAATTACCCATGGTCACTGCATGAATACCTAAACCCATCAGTTCCTTATAGATCTTTAAGTTGATTCCTCGGCCTTGATGAGCATTTTCTGCATTGGCGATGATTAAATGAGGTTTATACGTTTCCTTAAGTGATCCGATATGTTCAACGAGCATATCAAGTCCTGGTTTTCCGTAGATATCTCCAATAAATAATACTTTCATGTCCTATTCTTCTTTCTAACAAAAAGAGGCCTAAGCCTCTTATTTTGCAATGTCAGTTGCGCGAGTTTCACGGATGACCGTCACTTTGATGGTACCGGGGTACGTCATCTTTTCTTCGATCTGTTCTTTGATTTCGCGAGCAATCTTAAAGGTTGATAAATCATCGATTTGTTCAGGTTTTACAATGACACGAACTTCACGACCTGCTTGAATCGCATATGATTTTTCAACACCTGGAATTTCGTTGGAAATGGCTTCTAATTGTTCCAAACGCTTGACATAGTTTTCCATGGATTCTGAACGTGCACCTGGGCGTGCAGCTGAGAGTGCATCTGCAGCAGCAACCAAAATTGCAATAATCGATTCAGGTTCTTTATCACCATGGTGTGATGCAATCGCATCGACAACCTCTTTGGGTTCTTTGTAGCGGTTGACAAGGTTAACACCAATCTCAACATGGCCACCTTCGACTTCATGGTCGACGGCTTTACCAATATCATGAAGGAGTCCTGCGCGGCGAGCAAGGATCTCATCTTCACCGATTTCAACTGCAAGTTTTCCAGCAAGGAATGCAGCTTCAATCGAATGTTTAAGGACGTTTTGTCCATAACTTGTTCTAAAACTTAAGCGTCCTAAGAGTTTAACAAGATCGGGATGGATACGTCCAATACCGGTCTTGAAGACAGCATCTTCACCCGCTTCGCGAATGAACATGTCCACTTCAACTCTTGCTTTTTCAACAACTTCTTCAATACGCCCTGGATGGATACGTCCATCAGAAACCAGGGTACTTAATGCACGTTTTGCAATTTCACGACGAATCGGATCAAATCCACTTAAGACGACAGCTTCTGGTGTATCATCAATGATTAAGTCAACACCGGTTAATGCCTCAATGGTGCGGATATTACGACCTTCGCGACCAATGATACGACCTTTCATATCATCGTTGGGCAAGTCGACAACAGAGACCGTACGTTCGGTTGTTGTTTCACTTGCATACTTCTGAATCGCCAATGCCAAGAGTTGCTTGGATCGGGACTGTACTTCGTTTTTCGCCTTTTCTTCCTCATCTTTAATGTAGGTTGCGATTTCATCGGATAGGGACTCCCTAACGCGAGCCATGATGATGTCTCTTGCTTGTTCAACGGTTAAGCCGGAGATCTCCATCAGTTTTTCTTCTTGCTGTTTTAAGACTTCTTCCGCTTTGCTATTTAATTGTTCGAGTTGTTCTCTCTTTTCTTCGAGTTTTTCTTCACGTAGTGCTAAAGTCTCTTCACGTTTATCTAAGTGTAGAGCACGGCGATTGAGTGTATCTTCTCGCTGTGAAACCTTATTCTCAAGGTTGAGCACGACCTGTCTGCGTTCACGTACATCATTATCAAACTCTTTACGTAACGCAAAAATCTCTTGTTTAGCTTCTAAAACAGATTCTCTTTTTGCTTTTTCAGCTTCTTTTTTTCCATCTTCAACAATTTTTTCAGCGGTAGCACGACTTGTCTTGAGGTTTTTTTCGTGGTGCCAAACACGAATAAAGTAACCTACCACAAATGCGCCAACGATTAGCAAACCGGAGATGATGCCTTCTACAGCATTGAGTGCTACGAATAGCATTCTAACACCTCCTATTTTTATTCTTAAACAACTTAAGATTCTCAAATTGTCTTTTTATTCTAATACTGTTTCATTATACCCTAAAATCGCAACTTAAGTCAATGAAGAAAACTGAAACTTTCCCATCGATGACACAAGATTTTTAGAATATGAAAAAGTATGTGATATCACTGATTTTTTCTTCCATCGTTAAACGATGAACACAAATGACAATCTTCATGTATAATAGAGAATGAACGTCAGTTTAAGGAGTGAATCACCTCGATGGCTAAAACAACGAAAAAACAACAACCCAAAACCTTTTGGCAAAGATTTCATGAAAACAGAATTAAAATCGCATTATCAACATTTGTTGTCATGATTCCAATCGCATTAATTTTAACAGTGTATATTGGTGCTTATGTTAACAACAAGAAAGTTCATTTTGATCAGGTCGCTGGTCCTGAAACAACCTACGTTAGAGATTTTGTGGACTTAGATGGTATCGATGCATTCTCATTAGATATCACGTGGCATGAACTCAAAAAACCAATCGAAGATGAAGAAGGTCATTTAAGTGGTGGTTATTACAAGTTTCAAATTTTTTATACACCCAAAGAAAATTATCAAGTCTTAAGTGTTCAAATCACCCCAGTTTTGCAAACTGATTGGGCTGAGATGCGTGCGATATCATCCAATACCATCAACATTCTTCCCTCATCGAGAGACTTTGTGGTTGGATTTGATTATGTGTTACCCGTGCGTCCATTATGGTTTGTTGAGGTCACTGATCCTAATCTCTACTTAAAAGTTGATTACACGTTTGTTTCTGCTGGTAATCAAGTGACCAAGACAGCATATGTCGTTTTACCCTTAAAAGATCTTAATCCAACCCGTGTTATTTCTTAATCAAGACAATCGCTGATTGTCTTTTCTTTTCTTGAGGAGGTTTAATTATGACTCAAACACATCATCTCGTATTGATTATTATTTCAGCACTTCTCTTTGTTTTGATGATTATCATGAATGTTTTAGCAAATAAGCTTCCTTTAGGAGGACAAACCACAGGAGCAGTATCTGATCGTTATCCCAATTTATTTCAACCATCAGGGATGACTTTTTCCATTTGGGGTATTATTTATCTCTTGTTAGGTGTGTTTGTTGTGGTACAACTATTGACGTTAGGAAAACCTTTATCAGATCGACAAGATGCCATGGGTTATGTGCTTCTCTTCTTTGCTATATCATCCATCTTCAATATTCTGTGGCTCTTAGCATGGCATCACAACAAGATTTTATTATCAACGATTGTGATGGTCATGCTTCTTGCTACACGTTACAGTCAATCACTTGATTCATTCACACGCGCTAGTTTTTCCATTTATGCAGGTTGGATTTCTGTTGCAACCATTGCGAATATCACCATTTTGTTGGTGTCGTATGGAGCTCCTTCATTTTCATCATGGGCAGTTGTTTTATCGGTCGTCATCTTAATTGTTGGTGCGCTCATTGGTGGCTGGTTTACTCTTAATGATCAAAACATCTTTTATGGTGGTGTCTTTGTGTGGGCTTACCTGGGCATATTGATGAGACATCTCAATCAAGAAGATCTCACGCAATCTTATCCTTCAATCCTATGGACTTCAGCTTTACTCATCATTGGATTTGTTGTCATTGAGCTTATTCTTCTCATCCGACAATTTCGCTAAAAAAAAGACCTCGGGGAGGTCTTATTCTTGATCGACATGGCCCTCTTTTTGGGCCTTTTTTAATGCTTGAAGTAATTCTTCTTTATAATCTAAGCGTTTGGATTTGAGTTCATATAATCGTTCATCCGCGCGTTTAAGCATCGTATGCAGCAACTCTCCTCGTCTGCGAACCGTTAATCCATATGAAAAACTGATGTTAAGTAATGGATCGGGATTCGTTGTCATATCTACTATACGCTTAATTAAATCATCGAGTTTTTGATGATCTGCTTTTTTAGCAATCAAGACGAACTCATCACCGCCAAATCGTATGGGGATTAAATCATCATATATTTTATTCAACTTCAGGAGAATATTCGCAAATCTGACGATGAGTCTATCACCTGAACGATGTCCTAAATAGTCATTGAACATTTTAAGACCATCAACATCGAACATAATCAAACCTAAATCAGGATAGTCTTTTTCAAGCTGTTTGCGTTGTATCTCAAAATAATTACGATTATAGACATTAGACATGTAATCATGGCTTCGAATGACATCGATCTCATGCATCATTTTAATCGAGAGGGTTTCATCATATAGCAAGATGAGTTCACCGTGTGATCGGAAACGATCAATACGATATTCCTGATCATCGATATGAAGGTACATTTTTTTGTCGTCGAATGGAATATCTTTGATTTCATTGACATCGTGATAATAGATTGCGTGACTCTTGAGTTTCCGATAAAACTCTTTAAGTGAATCACCTTCATGTAAACCAAGATCGTGAAAACGTTCGAGAAGATTATTGGAATACTCAATGACGTGATGGTTTTGATCTGCAATCACATACATTTCTCGCATTTTCTTAAATAAAACGCTTCGTGAGGACAATATTAAATTCACATTGAAATCACGTTTGTAGATAATCATATATAAGATGAAAGTTACAATAACGACAAATAAATAGGTTGGATCGATGGCAAAATGATAAAAAAAGAGATGGATGACATTGAGTGTAATACCTAAGATTAAACTGATTAAAATCATAGGAAATGGGAATATATCTGCCCGATAGCGATCTTTTTTTAAGAGGTAGGCTAACATACGAATAAAGCCAAATGCCAAGAGGACATAACACATCCCAGTGTGAATCCAGAAAAACCATCCACGTGAAGCATCTTGATAAATGTCTCGTGTGAGTGTTGTAGAGTAAGGCATCTCAATCATCCATTGAGTGGCTGAATTTGAAAGGACAACGAGCACATCAAGGATGAGGAAAAGCATCGCTGCGTAATGAAAAACTTTGGGTGTTTTGCGATTGGTATAAATCTGGAATGTTAAAAAGACTGCATAGGATACACCAAATACGACTGGATAAGTCAGTAAGCGACTATAATACATGAAGAATGTTTCAGGTGCAAACAAACTAAACCCCATTAAAATAGACCATATGAAAACAAGGATCGATAAAATCCATAACACACGATATTGATGATTGGTTCTCACTTCATCCAATTTAACAACCGGAATCAGAGAAATAGTGGCAAACAAGAAATAAAGAAAGAGTGTTCCAGCGTTCATTGTCAATCCTTTCTTCCATGCACAATTATTTTAATTCATTTTTTTAAAAAATGAGCACAGTTAAGAAAGATGTAAGAATTGCAGGATTACTTTGTAATATCGAGGTTAATCCGACCATCTTTGATTTCAACAATTCGATCCGCTTTTTCAGCGATATGACGGTCATGCGTGATGATGATGAACGTCGTTTTAAAGCGTTGGTTGATTTGTCTTAACAAGTCATAGACTTGCTCTGTGGTATCACTGTCCAGATTACCTGTTGGTTCATC
>Ga0116195_1001525_pt1 | contig 13740 bp, 7 predicted proteins | sample AD_SCU002_MetaG_FD_89881 | JGI IMG/M metagenome (GOLD analysis project Ga0116195, IMG submission 89881) | Active sludge microbial communities of municipal wastewater-treating anaerobic digesters from China - AD_SCU002_MetaG | ecosystem: Engineered > Bioreactor > Anaerobic > Digestate | place...
ATATAATTGTGCATGTGCGTTTTTTGCGAAGCAAAAATATTCGCACGCACATAAATTCCGCCGGAGGCATATAATATCCTCATTTATGAGGATATTATATCATGAATTTGTTAAAATTGCATGATATAATTGTGCATGTGCGTTTTTTGTGAAGCAAAAATAATCGCACGCACATAAATTCCGCCGGAGGCATATAATATCCTCATTTATGAGGATATTATATCATAATTTTTTTATGTTTAGCAATATTTTTTTTCTGCTTGGACATATTTTTCAATATAACATCTTATTGAGTTAAGACTCCCACCTCTATAGGTGGGACCTAAATCATTTGGAGTAGAGTCTCCATCTGATTCCCTGATGTTCAGCTTTAGCTGAACGAGTTCACTAGAGAAATTCTGTCGGAGCAGTTTTCTGACGAAAATAGTGCAAGTTTTAGCTATTTTCAGTATATATTTAATCATTTATCTATAGTAATATAGCAAAGAGACATGCCTATATATAGGTGTATTGGAAGAAGCGCCTACTAATCCAAATTGCTTCGATATATGGCGAATGTAGCAAATGCAATATATAGTAAACTTTATATATAGTAAACGTTATGTATAGTAAACGTTATATATAGTAAATGCAATATAGAGTAAGAATAATACAATATGGAGTAGGATAAAAAATAATCAAATGCACTGCATTAAAACTTGTTAACTATGAAGTACATTTTTTAAATTAATAAAATTAAAGGAGAGGTGCATATGTCTATTAAAAATTATATTTCCCCAATTCCACAGCATTTTGAGTCCCTTGAGGGTGATGAAGTTGTACTTGGCAAACCTGGGAAGGCGATGTACCAAATAGAAGCCACATCCTTACCTGATGATCGGCTGGCAGAAACTGCTGTAGAACTTCTTTGCAGCTATATGACAGGCTTGCTGAATGCTGATGCCTCTGATGCAAAGGGGGCAATTCCTATTAGACTAGCAGTAGGGAAGGCTCCTGACAATGTGAAGAATCCAGAGCAGGGATATTTATTGGAAGTAACTCCAGAGGCGGTAACCATAACCGGCTTTGGTGCTCTTGGACTCTATTACGGAGTGATAACTCTGAAGCAGTGTCTGAAGCTTGAAGAGAATATCTTGAAATTGCCATGCATGAGAATCCTCGATTGGCCGGATCTGAAAACACGTGGTCATTTCATGGAGTCGCGTTACGGATCAAATCTTATGACTCTGGACGATTGGAAGCATGTTGTTGATCACATGGCAAATATGAAAATGAATCAGCTTGTTGTTTCAGTTTATGGATGCTGGTGCGTTCAGTACGACGGCAGAGTCAGCGAATACTTATATGTTCCTATTAAAAAATATCCTGAACTGCAAACTCCTGTAGTAGCACGTTACTTCTCTCCTACATATAATAAATGGGTTGACAACGAAAAACTTCCGCCCATGTTTGAGCAGGACTTCTTCGGTGAGCTTATTGTTTATGGTAAAACACGTGGTGTGGCAGTATTTCCGCTTTTCAACTCTTATGGACATAATACATTGATTCCAGCTACATATCCTGAGGTTTCCGCTAAGGATGAGAACGGTGAAGCAACTCTGACCGGATTTTGCACATCAAATCCCAAAACCTATGAACTAATGTTCTCAATATATGATGAAATTATCGACAGGTATTTAATTCCAAATGGCATCGACAGTTTCCATGTAGGTCTGGATGAGGTTTGGGATGGACTTGCACATAATGCACAGGATATTTATAAAAAGCGCTCTCCCTGGTGCAAATGTACCGAATGTAGAAATGCAAGCCGCAAACATTTATTCATAGACCATGCAATAAAACTTTTGAAGCATTTAAAGAGCCGCGGCATCAAAAATATTTACATGTACCATGACATGCTTATAGGTCATGGAGAAGCAGATACCGCCGAAAGTGCCGAAGATATGGTTAAAGCACTGCGTGATAATGATTTAATTGATAATGTTGTAATCGATTGGTGGACATATTCGGATTTCCAAGACAAGCTTATGTTCCAAACAACACGCCCCGACCTTGGATTCAGATGTACTGTAAAGCCTTGGAATGGCTATTACCACTGGACGGTTCTTACTAATCCCTTGCGAAATATCTATTTGTTAGCGAAGATGGGCACAGAAGAAGGGGTTGAGGGCATGCAGTCCTATTCCGCATGGGATGAAAGCTATGACCGCAATCACATATGTCAGGCTGACTACAGCTGGAATTATAAGGGAACAGGTTCAATTGAATGTATGACTGATCGCTATGTCAAACGAAATTTTGGTGCACAATATGATAAGGCGCAAAGAGCTTTTGAACTCATTGATCTTATTACAGAAGTGAGAAACGAAAAGAAGGAGGATGGTACTCCTGTACTTTCTAAGTACGGCATATTGCTGTCTACTATGTCCTATTATTTTTACAGCTATGTTCGTGAAGGCAAACCCTACCCCCGAATATTCCCTGGTGAGGCACTAAGAATTATAAATGCAGACCGCAAGAATTATTTGAGGGAGATCAATGAAATAGCTGTGATGGCCAAGGAAGCCTCTGCGCTGCTTGATGAGGTTTCTGCAGATCCTCGCTGCAACACGAAACTGGCGAAACGATTTGGCTATGAAGTTGAAAATTATAGATGCCTTGCGGAAGATTATCTTGCCATTTTTAAAATGATAGATATAGCTGATACCTGCTGTAAGTGCAAATATGAAAAGATAAAGGATATGGCACTTCAAAGAAAACTGGCTCGACTTGCACTGATGACACGACTGGAACAGACCAAAGAACACTTCCTCATGGCAAGTCATATGCGAAATCATAGTATTTTCATGCAGTTTTTCTCAGACCTTGAAGGCTATATGGCATCAACTGATCCGTCTGAAATTAAACTTGATTTCTTTGATATGAGATATCTTGAGAGCGAAGCGTTTAGAAAACTGAGATAATAAGTAAAACCTCAAGTTTTAACAGAGTAGAATTATTTATTTTAAGAAAATAGGGTATCCCTTTTGTTTAGTAAATACTTCTTCATACTATTCATAATATAATAAATGCATCCCAATTGGGGTGCATTTATTATATTTGAAGAAAAACAGGAGGAAAATGCATCCAACAGTTGTTCAAAGTTTGAAAAAAAATATAAGATAGGGTATAATAAAACATGCATTATTTTTTTAATGTTTACCCAAAATATTCAGGTAAAGAAACCAAATTTGAAATTTATTAAATGCAAAAAAGCAAAAATTAATAATAATTTGTTAGGAGGATTTTTTAAGATGGAATTACGGAAAGATTTTACTTATTCTATGGTTGTGCCCACCAGCATGGGTGTACGTATAACTCCGGTAAATGGACAACCTGTTCATAGTAGTGATACTTTTGTAATGCAAGCTACAAGTGCAGAAACTAATGTAGCAAGTATTTCTTCGTATCTTGGACTTACTGTTAAAGTACTGACAAAATTTGTGAAAGACAGCCCCATTGCCAGGTTTATCAAAGACAATCTTGCAGGCCGCCATATGTCTTACGAGGGCTTGGACGTTCCACAGGGAGGACCATGGGGATATCGCCACCAGTTCAATATAGCCGACAGCGGTTATGGTTCTCGTGGACCGAGAGTACATAACGACCGTGCCGGAGAAGTAGGCCGAACCCTCGATATTAAGGATTTTGACATTGAAAGGATCTTTGTCAAGGAAGGTGTTCAGATTTTACATTTATCAGGACTAATAGCTGCGCTTTCACACGAAACAAGCATATTTTGTCTTGAACTTGCCAAATTTGCAAAGAAAAATGGAACGAGAATTTCATTCGACCTGAATTATCGCGCATCATTCTGGAAGAATAGAGAAGAAGAACTTAGAAATATTTTTACTGAGATAGCAAGTATTTCAGATGTTCTCATAGGAAACGAAGAAGACTTCCAGCTCTGTTTGGGAATAAAAGGCCCTGAAGCAGGAGGAAAAGATATTGTATCAAAAATAGATAGCTTTAAAAACATGATAAAACGAGTTAAAGAAGCATATCCAAACACTTCAGTATTTGCAAACACACTGCGCCAGGTTATAAGCACAAACAGCCATATGTGGGGTGCAATTATGCTGGAAGGTGAGAATTGGCATGTAGTTGAACCTCGTGAAATAACTGTCCTTGACCGTATTGGAGGCGGAGACGGTTTTGTAGGTGGCTTGCTCTATGGTATTCTAAAGGGATGGGAACCTGAAAAATGGATCCAGTTCGGATGGGCAACCGGGGCGATGGCAACAACATTCCTTACAGATTATGCTCAACCTGCTGACGAAGAGCAAGTTTGGAGCATCTTTGAAGGAAATGCAAGAGTAAAACGCTAAGAATAGTCTCTAATATTCTATTGACTGAAAAGTGCCGGTATTTTGGAAACAGAATACCAGCACTTTTGTACATAAAGTGGATAAGGAAGTGCTTGGCAATGCGAACGGTGCCCCCAGGCTTTTCATTATTTAGCCGGTGGTATAGGAGGGAACAGGATGTTCAAAAAAATAAAGGGATATCTTAGTATAAATGCCTTGTTTATCAGACTTTTTTCAAGTTTTTTATTAATAATAATATTTATATCATCTTCCCACGTTTTTACGAATAGTATATACAAGAAAAGCATAGAATCTGAAATAACTGAAAATGTTGATTCCCGCTTGCAAATACTGGTTAATGAGCTGGAAAGTAAATTTTATAAAGTAAAAAATGATATTTTTTTGAAAACCTTCAGTAAATTCTACCAGGATCTTAGAGGTTCAGATTTAACACCTTATAAGTATGGCCTTATAGAAGGTGAGCTTAATGATTTCAAATTAACCGAAAAATATATAAGCGAGATATTCATAATTATAAAAACCCCGATGCAATTGTTAAGTCCCAACGATATGCAATTTAATACTTTCTTTAACAACAGTACATACCTGAAAGATTTCTGGGTGCAGGAGATAGATGAAGGGTTTTCATTTAAATTCTATCCCGCAGGCTATTTTGCCGATCTTTCCACATCCGCAGCTCAAACGGATAATTACCTTATGCCTATTGCATTTAAGCAAAGCAACAACTCGAAATTTATTATGGTGGCGTTAATTAATGTAAAAGTACTACTAGAATCGGCCAGATCCGGCTTTACAGAAGACCTTTATGTGTTTACGAAAGATGGAGTGCTATTGTTTCCGGAATCAACCGGGCAAGTCATGTTTAATGAGAGACTGCTTAATGGCAGCGGTATTAGTGCTTATACTAAAATGGATAACGGATATATATTTGTTTTGGAAGGCGGTTTGAATGAACTTGAATACTATAAGTTTTATTCAAATATTCTGGTTAAACAGCAGATTAATAAAAGTTTGGTAATGATTCAATTTATTATAGTATGCTCTATTTTAGCAAGCGGATTTATTGTTCTTTATATTGTAAAAAGATTTAATAATCCTGTAAAGCAAATAGTACAATTGATAAGAATGCAGGAAAGCAATCAGGAATATAATATTTCTTCAGATTTCAAGAGTATAGCCGGAAATATTAAAAATTTAATTGAAAAAAACAATACTTATGAAAAACGTATCAGTAGAAAGGATTCTCTTTTAAAAACGTTCTCGTGCCAGGTAAAAATGTTTGATATTTTTATGGGTAACTCACATGCTATGGATGAATTAAGTAATATAAACAATATAAATGACTATGCGGTAATTTATTTAAAAGCACATTACAAACCCACTTTTTACGATCATATATTTGAGTCTGAAGGGAAAGGAACCTTTTTTCTAAAGGAACTAATCGAGAATTACATAAATAATTGCTTTGGAAGTTCTATTACATTCCAGGTGGGCGGAGATCAGATTATATCTATTGTTAATGCTAAAGATGATGCCGAAAACATTCATATGCACATAAATGAAATTCTAAACAGATTAAAAGCCGAGGAAGATTATGTCTTTTTTACTGTAGCAAGTACTGAAAAATATCGTAATATTTCCGACTTGAAAAATGCTTACAATAATGCCATGGAAATAGCAGAACATAGAAAACTATCTGGTACAAGCCAATTTATTACAGAGAAGTCTATTAATAATGACCCCAATATTTACTACTTTTCCAAAGAGCAGCAGGATCAATTTATGAATTCGGTTCAGAATGGAATGATACAGGAATCAACCAGGCTTATCACTGAAATTCTTGACTTTAATTATAAGAAAGAAGTTACCAGCTTCTATATGAAACTTCTATGCAATAAGATAGTAAGCTGCTGCAGTACAGTCTTCATGGAGCTTTATAACCGTATACCTAAAAGAATTAAGCTGGCTGATACATATTCTTCTTTTAATCAATGTGCTACTATTGAAGATTATAAGGTATCATGCCTTAATTTCTTATCTGTTTGCATTAACTATATAAATGCATATAAAAAAGAGAGTGATTATATAGTAGATTATATAAAGAATTATGTTGATAAAAATTATGATAAGGAGATTTATTTGGATTTACTTTCGGAAAACTTAAATATGTCAAAAACGTATCTTTCTTCCTATTTTAAAGAAAAAACCGGTATTAATTTTATTGATTACCTTAATTCCTATCGAATAAAAAAGGCCATAAAGCTCTTGGAGGAGTCACCGGCAAAGATTAAGGATATTGCCCTGAAGGTTGGTATACCAAACTTGCGAACATTTAACAGGTCGTTTAAAAAATATGCAGGCAAATCTCCAAATGAATACAGGCACAGTTAAAAATGTCCATAAACTGAAAATCTGTCTACAAACTGAAAATATGTCTACCTTCGATTACCGTAAACTATTGGTACCACAGCAAAAGGCCTGATGAAACCTGCTAAATATTGCTCATGCTGCCACTCATGCTGCCTTATCAAATGACCACTTTCATTAGCAATGACTATTGTTTCCTGAAATAGTCATACATATAATAAAAATAGATACTCTGCAGAGTGCCGGTACATTTAATTATTATAGGAGGAAAGTAGCTTGAAAATAAATTTCATTGCTATTTATGCTGCTGGCGGCAGCGGCGGAATGGAGGTTAATATAATATGAAAAGATTTCTGGCATTAATGTTAATGGTAGTTATGATAGTAACACTTGTGTCATGTGTCCAAAAAGGTAAACCGTCGGATAGTTCCAATACCACAACTGCTGATTTGGCAACGGATAAAGCACATTCAACTTTATTGTTTGATGAGCCTGTTAAAATTACAATAATGGCACCTTATCATGATAGCTGGCCCTTTCAGGAAGATTGGTATGTACTGGATCTGATAAAACGGAAGACGAATGTCACGATGGTAATGGATGCGGTTGCTTCTACAGGTTGGGTTGATAAGTACAACATTACTATGGCTTCAACTGATCTTCCTGACATCATATGGGATTTCACTGCTGCTCAGGCTAATACATATGGTCCAGAAGGTGCGTTTGTGAATATATTGGATCACATGGATAAATTGCCAAACTTTAAAAAGTTTTATGAACAATATAAACCCAATGTAATAAGCAATATGTCGTCAGATGGAGCTCTTTATAGCTTCCCGATTTATGGTATAGGTAATACAAATCTAAGGGGATGGCTATATAGAAAAGATATATTTGATAAGCATAATATTCCGGTTCCAGCAAACGGAGATGAGTTTTATAATGTCTTGAAACAACTAAAGGGACTTTACCCGGAAAGCTATCCCCTGACCTTCAGAGAAAACCTTACACATTTTAAAATGGCAGCAACTGCCTGGGGAACATGCAATACAGAGTATTATGATTGGGACAAAAAGGTATGGAAGTTCGGACCTACTGAAGAAAACTTTAAAGATATGCTGGCGTATTACAAAAAACTGTATCAGGAAGAACTTATTCCTATGGATTGGCATACTCTTACAGTTCAACAGTGGACACAAATAGTTACTACAGGTAACGCATTTTTAACATTGGATTATATAGCACGGGTAGATACTTTTGGCAACCCGATGAGGAATGAAAATCCTGAAGTAGATTTTCGTTATATGGTGCCGCCAGCTTTCGGTAAAAATGGACAGCAAAAATTAAGATTTTCCTGCGAATCCAATACTGTTATGTCTCCTTGTGCGGGAAAAAACCAGGATAATACCTTAAAGTTTCTGGACTGGATGTATTCAGATGAAGGAAAGGATATTCTGTCCTGGGGAGAAGAAGGAGTTACTTATGAGATTGTTAACGGTGAACGAAAATGGAAACCTATAGAAGGCATGGAGATATCGGCAGCTACCTTGCGCCAAAAATATGGACTATCTACAAATGGTATGTATCTCTTCTTTGACTATAACTCACATGCTGCGAACTTTAGTCTTCAGCTGAAAGAAGCAGATACACTGGCACAGAAATACCAGGATATTCAGATCCCAATGGTTTCTCTGAATCAGGACGAAGATGCAATTGATAAGACCAAAGGAGTTGCCATTAGAGACCATTACAGAGCCAATGCCGCCAAATTCATTCTCGGGGAAAGACCTCTTGAAGAGTTTGAAGCATATGTTCAGGAGCTCAAGGCTCTCGGACTTGAAGAATACCTTGATATACTTGGAAAGGCATTCAAAAGACAGACTGGATCTTAATATTAGCTTTAAGCATGCCAGGCACATATCATGTGCCTGGCGGCCAACGGAGGTGAGACTTCAATGAAATCAATGAAATCAATGAAATCAATGAAATCAATGAAAGAAAAGACTTTAACATGTCCTGCGAAAAAAAACAACTTTTTAAAAAAACTTAACGATAGTAAATATCTGCTTTTAATGGTTATACCAGTAATGATATACTATTTTCTATTTAGTTATCTGCCTATGTACGGTATTACCATAGCTTTCAAACAGTATTCTCCTTTTAAAGGTTATATAGCCAGTCCGTGGGTTGGGTTTAAACACTTTAAAACGTTTTCTGAATATCCGTTTGCGTGGAGATTAATAAAAAATACATTCCTGCTGTCTTTATATTCACTTTTATGGGGATTCCCGGCTCCTATAATATTTGCCCTCATTCTGAATGAAGTAAAAAATGAACGTGGAAAAAAGTTTGTTCAGACTATAACTTATATGCCCCATTTTATTTCAACAGTAGTTATTGTAAGTATGTTAACCATGTTTTTATCGCCAAGTACAGGAGTATTTAATAAATTTATAGTTTCTTTAGGTTTTGAGAAGGTCAATTTCATGTCTGATGCAAGATATTTCAGAAGCATTTATATAGCCTCAGGTATATGGTCCGGGGTTGGCTGGGGGGCCATAATATATCTTGCTGCATTATCAAATATAGATCCTACGCTATACGAATCTGCAATGATAGATGGAGCAAACAAACTGCAGAAGATAATTCATATAAATATTCCATGTATCGCACCTACAATTATTACATTGCTAATTCTAAGAACAGGCAACCTTATGTCGGTTGGTTTTGAAAAAGCGTTCTTATTGCAAGGAACGATAAATTTTGAAGTGTCGGATGTTATTCAAACATATGTTTACAGGAGCGGTATTAAAGGAGGACAAATGAGTTATGCAACAGCAATAGGGCTTTTTAATTCTATAGTAAATATTCTGTTCCTATTATCTGCCAACTATTTATCCAGACGAGTCAATGAAACAAGTCTATGGTAACAAGAGTTTTTAACAATATTGCGTATTTGGGGTAGCATTTAGTTAATAAAACAAGTTTATAGCAACAGAAGTTTTTAATAATATTGGGCATTTGAGGTAGCATTTAGTTAATAAAACAAGTTTATAGCAACAGGAGGGGGAATCAATTGAAAATCAAGGGAATCTCTATATGGACAGTTTTTAAAGTAGCATTTTTAGCATTCATGGTATTGATTACTATATATCCATTCATTTATATGACCTCGGTATCACTTTCGGACAAACTTAGTGTTATGCGTAATGAAATAGTACTTTTCCCAAAGGGTGTTAATATTGAATCGTATAAAATGGTTTTGAGAGAAGAAAGAATAGCAAAAGCGTACTTAAATACAATTATTTATGTAGTACTCGGAACAGCTATATCCATGATTCTTACAACTATTGGAGCTTATGGATTAAGTAAAAGCAAAAGACTTATAGGTTTTAAGTTTTTTAATATTGTAATTGTTGTTACTATGTTTTTTGGGGGAGGTATGATCCCTAAATATCTTGTGGTAAAAAGCCTCGGGCTTCTCGATACTATCTGGGCTGTAGTGCTGCCTTCCTCAATAAGTGCATGGAACCTTATTGTCATGAGAACGTTTTTTATTAACTTTCCTGAGGAAATTGAACAATCCGGATGGCTTGACGGTCTTAATGACTTTGGTATACTTTTCTATCTTGTAATTCCTACATCCGGAGCTATACTTGCGACCATGAGCTTATTTCACTCAGTGGGGTACTGGAATTCATTTATGGAACCATTTCTATACTTGAAAACTGAATCGAAATATCCTTTGCAGGTTATTCTGCGAAGTATTATAATTCAGGGCAGTTCTCTTGATAATGAATATGCTAGCGGCGATTCTGCGGTATATGAGGATAGCTTGAAATTTGCAACAATTATTGTATCTGTTATACCTATTATTTGTATATATCCGTTTTTACAGAAGTATTTTGTAAAGGGCGTAATGATCGGCTCCCTTAAAGGATAGGTGCGACACAATGTTGTGTAGAGAAATGTTTAAAAGGCTTGATACGACTATGTTCTAAGTATAGCAAACCTCTTGTTCCGTCAAGAGAAATCGGGTACATAGAGTGCATATTTTATATTTGAAGAAAAATAAAAAATATGGTGAGCAACGATTTCCATGTATAATATTCATTTCAGCAACGGATTGCAGAATTTACGTCTTCAGAAAAATCCGTAAGCTTTGTTCAAATTTTATACTCGGAAAATCGCATGCTGCCATATTTTGTATAATAGAAAAAATGCATCCCCACATCTTATACAATATGGATGCATTTAAATTTTTGAAGAAATATATTCCAGAAGCTATCGTTACAGTACTTAGAGCCTTCACTAATGCTTCTTCCAATAATTTCTTCAAAAATAAAATATGCACCCATACAATATAGTTGATTTGAAAGTCAGCAAGTTATATAATTTATATCAGGTTCATATAATTTACTACTATGCCAATAAGGGAGCAAACATGCACGAAACAGCACTTATGCAAAACTTGCTTGAGATTGATTCGCTGGATCTAATTATAATTGAAAATGTGGGTAATCTGGTTTGCCCTGCATCCTTCGATCTGGGTGAGGACATGCGCATGGTGATTTTAAGTGTAGCAGAGGGCGAGGATAAGGCGGTGAAATATCCAACAGCATTTTTGAACGCGAATACGGCTGTAATCACCAAGACGGATTTATTGCCTTATATTGACGCGGATGTCAATGTTATGAAGAAATATATCGCCATGATAAATCCTAAAGTTATTGTTTTTGAAACCACAAAAAAAGATGGGGTATATTCGGCAGACCAAGTTGTTGAATATATTATTGAACAAGTTAGACAGAAGAAAAGCAAATGATTCGATATTCAATTGTAATAAAAGGCATTGTGCAGGGAGTGGGCTTTCGGCCATTTGTGTATCGGCTTGCAAAATCACTTTCCATTTGCGGATATGTGCAAAATACCTCTGAAGGAGTATATACAGAAATAGAAGGTGAAAATGCTGCTTGTGATGAATTTATTACAGCATTGAAGCAGCATCCTCCTGTTTTGTCCCAGATACGGAGTATACAGGTGGAAAAACAACCCCTGTGCGGTTGTTCGGATTTTACCATTAAGGAAAGTTGTAATACTGTCAAAGAAAGTTGTAATACTGTCAAAGAAAGTTATAATACTGTCAAAGAAAGTTATAATACTGTCAAAGAAAGTTATAATACTGTCAAAGAAAGCTGTAATACTGCCAAAGAAAGCTGTAACACTGCTACAGAAAGCCTTTATACTGGTAAGGATAGCTTTTATACTACTGCACAAAACAGTAATGCTACCGCACAAAACAGTGATGCTGTAATGAAAACCCTTATATCACCGGATATTGGAATCTGTGGTGCATGTGCAGCAGATATTGCAGAAAAAAACAACAGACGCTATAGGTACGCTTTTACAAATTGTACGGATTGTGGGCCACGTTTTACTATCATTCGAGATGTACCCTATGATCGTAAAAATACAACAATGGCCGAGTTTGATCAGTGCTATGATTGTCGGCATGAGTATGAGGACCCTAATAATAGGCGATTCCATGCACAGCCTAATGCCTGCCCTGCATGCGGGCCGAAGCTTTGCTTTTATAAAGCAGGGAAAATACAGGCGGGAGATCCTTATGAATTGTTTGATGAATGTATCAAGGAAGGCGGGATTATTGCTGTTAAGGGAATTGGTGGATATCATCTTGCATGTGATGCCAAAAATGAAGATGCTGTGGCAAGACTCAGAAAAAACAAGTTCCGGTATGATAAGCCATTTGCTGTGATGATGCGGGATATTGATACGATCAAACACTTTTGTCGTGTAGATCAGGTGGAAGAAACAACGCTCACATGCCCTAGAAAACCAATTGTGCTTTTAAAGAAAAAGGAAAATTGCCCTATTGCAAAGGATACTGCACCTAATAACGGCAGATTGGGAGTTATGCTTCCATATACACCTCTTCATTGCATCATAATGCAAAACCATGATGTATTGGTAATGACAAGTGCCAATATATCCGGTAGTCCCATGATTTTTGATAATTATAACAGGAATAATATTGATATCAGGAACGATAGTAAGAATGTGAACAATATTGATAGCAGGAACGATAGTAAGAACGTGAACAATATTGTTAGCAGGAACGATAGCAAGAATGAGACTAACAATGTAATTGAGTCTATGAACAAGCTCTTTGAAATGGCGGATGCTGTATTAACCCATAACAGGCAAATCTTTCGCCGGATGGACGACAGTGTTTGCATGGTGGTATCAGGTAAAGTTCGGATGATAAGGCGTGTACGGGGTTACGTACCTGAGCCTGTGGGATTGAAAGAAAACAGTAGTGTGATATTGGCTTTGGGTGCACAACAAAAAAATACATTTTGTATTACAAAAGGTGAAAATGCACTTTTAAGCGGGCATATAGGCGATTTGGATGATATGGACACTGAGAAATACTATGAATCGGAAATACAGTCGTATATGCGTCTGTTTGATGCAAAACCGGATATTATAGTCTGCGATATGCACCCAGATTATATCTCCACAAGGTATGCCAACCACTTTAAAGGTATGCTTCCCATATATGAAATACAGCACCACCATGCTCATTTTGCATCTGTTTTGGCAGAACATGAAGTGGGAGAAAATGCCATAGGGCTGATCCTTGACGGAACAGGATACGGAGAGGACGGAGCTCTATGGGGAGGCGAAGCACTATGGGGAGATATAGGGACCAGTCAACGGATAGGGCATATGCAGTATGCTCCTCTTTTGGGAGGTGAAGCTGCAATCCGTGAACCATGGCGTATGGCACTGGCGATGCTGTGTATTTCCTGCGGAGAAACTACAGCGCTAGAATATTTTGGGAACTACAGTGATAAGGCAAGCCTGCTGCTGCATGCCAATAAACACGGCATCAATTTTCCAATGACATCGGGTGCCGGGCGGTTGTTCGATGCAGTTGCAGCTCTTGTCGGCATAAGAACCCATGCAACATTTGAGGGGCAGG
>Ga0116195_1001534_pt1 | contig 13684 bp, 11 predicted proteins | sample AD_SCU002_MetaG_FD_89881 | JGI IMG/M metagenome (GOLD analysis project Ga0116195, IMG submission 89881) | Active sludge microbial communities of municipal wastewater-treating anaerobic digesters from China - AD_SCU002_MetaG | ecosystem: Engineered > Bioreactor > Anaerobic > Digestate | place...
AAATCTTAAGCATCCTAACGGTATGCCTGTAGAATGTGTTATTGCGGATACCTGTATTGGTGGAGTAGCTGAATCAGCAATGGCAGCTGAAAAGTTTGCAAGGGAAGGTGCTGGTGTTTCCCTCACTGTAACTCCATGCTGGTGTTATGGTTCAGAAACTATGGACATGGATCCCTTTACTCCTAAAGCCATATGGGGGTTTAATGGGACAGAGCGGCCCGGTGCAGTGTATCTTGCTGCCGCACTTGCTGCTCATAGCCAGAAAGGACTGCCTGCATTCAGTATTTATGGCAGGGATGTTCAGGATGCAAATGACACAAGTATACCTCAGGATGTTAGAAGAAAAATACTTCAGTTTGCAAAAGCAGGGCTTGCTGTTGCTGAAATGAAAGGAAAATCCTATCTATCTCTTGGAACAGTTGCAATGGGGATTGCAGGTTCAATAGTTAATGAAGAATTCTTCCAAAATTACCTTGGTATGAGAAATGAATATGTGGATATGGTGGAATTTATCAGAAGAGTAGATGAAGAAATCTATGATAAAGACGAGTTTGAAAAAGCTATGAAATGGGTTAAAGAAAACTGTAAGGAAGGTTGTGATAATAACCCTGAAGCTGTTCAGCATTCCAGAGAAAGAAAAGAAAAAGACTGGGAAATGAGTGTTAAAATGGCTATAATAGCCAGGGACCTTATGATTGGAAATCCTGAACTTGCTGATATGGGCTATGGTGAAGAGGCACTTGGACACAATGCTCTTGCTGCAGGTTTTCAGGGACAGAGACAGTGGACTGATCATTTCCCCAACGGGGATTTTATGGAGGCCATACTTAATTCTTCTTTTGATTGGAATGGCATAAGGCAGCCTTTTATATTTGCAACTGAAAATGACAGTCTAAATGGTGTAGCTATGCTGTTTGGACACCTTTTGACCAACACAGCTCAGGTATTTGCGGATGTAAGAACATACTGGAGTCCTGAAGCTCTAAAGAGAGTAACCGGCATGAAGCCTGAAGGTCTTGCAGCTAATGGGCTGATTCACTTAATTAATTCAGGAGCTGCCGCCCTGGATGGAACAGGTGAACAGACGATTAACGGAAAACCTGCAATGAAACCTTTCTGGGAAATAACTCCTGAAGAAGCTGCAAAGTGCCTTGATGCGACACAATGGAGACCCGCAAGTCTGGGATACTTCAGGGGAGGCGGATATTCATCGGATTTCCTTACCAAAGGTGGAATGCCTGTAACAATGTCCAGAGTTAACATAATAAAAGGTCTGGGTCCCGTACTTCAGATTGCGGAAGGCTATTCAGTAGAACTTCCTGAAAAGATACATGAAATACTGGATAACCGTACCGATCCTACCTGGCCTACTACCTGGTTTGCCCCCATATTAACAGGAAGAGGTCCTTTTGAGGATGTTTACTCTGTAATGGCCAACTGGGGAGCAAATCATGGTGCATTTAGCTATGGACATATTGGTGCTGACTTGATAACTCTTGCCTCGATGCTAAGGATCCCTGTATCCATGCACAATGTTTCAGAAGGTAGAATTTTCAGGCCAAGTACCTGGTCAGCTTTTGGTACTTGTGAGCTTGAAGGAGCAGATTACAGGGCATGTGCCAATTTCGGGCCTTTATACGGAAGAAAATAAATAAGAAGAAAATAAGTAATTAGATGTGTATAAAAATGTGATGAGATGTTTTGGTTACTGCTGATTTTGTAACATAAATTTAATTCGGGGACTATGATTTAACCCCCGGATTATTTTTTTTACATCGAATTTATATAAACAGGCATTGATTTAACCAAAGCGCCAAAAAGCCTCCCGCCTTTATTACAGACAGGAGCTGAGTTGCTGCAGATCGGACTGGGTTGTTATTTTCAAAATGCCAGGTTTGTACGATGCCTATATTTGCTTTAACCGGTTTTTAGTCGGAGATATAGCTCCTGGGTGCATTTAATTTATCTGAAGAAAATATTGGTAAGGGGCACCGTAACGATAGCCCCTGATAAATATTTCTTCAGATTTGATAAATGCACCCTAGCTCCTGCACTTTAGTGCAGTGGTCTTCAGGTAGTGCTATAATTAATATAGGTATATGGAAGTTAGTAATGCATGAACAGGGAATTTTTGGAGGCTGATAATGAAGTATACTTCAATTAATGAAAGAGTGCAGGATATTAAAGGCAATACTGAAGAAATAAGCAGGTTTATTGAAGAGTATAAACCATTTATTGCATCATCCGCTGGAAAAATTTCCGGAAAGTATCTAAGGTACGGTGATGACGATGAGCTTAGTATAGCACTTATGGCTTTTACAGAAAGCATTAATTCCTATGATATTTCGAAAGGCAAATTCTTAACTTTTGCACAAGGAGTTATAAGGAGAAGGTTAATTGATTACTACAGAAAAGAGAGAAAACATATAAATGTTATTTCTTTGAATGAATATTACTATGAAAATACAGATGATATGGATCTGAGTACCGAAGAGTCAATAGGAAAGTTCCAGCTGGATGAAATTAATGAATATAGGAAACTTGAAATAGCAGAACTTGATAAGGAACTGAAAGGGTGGGATATCAGTTTTTCGGATCTTGTGAAGGTATCGCCGAAACATAAGGATACTCGCGAAACATGTAAAGTAATAATTAAGCATATTCTTTCAAAACCTGATCTTTTAGAATTTATTAAAAACAAGAAATACATTCCTGTTTCAGATTTAGGAAAATCGTTAAATTTATCCCGTAAAAAGATTGATAGACTCCGAAAATATATAATAGCAATGTTAATTATTATTAGCGGAGATTACCAATATCTAAAAGAATATATTAGAGATTACATACTTTGATTTATATGGACTATATATAATCCATTTAATATTTAGTATAGTAAATCTCACAGTGGGGTGATTTTATGAAAGGGATAGTTGTAGAAACAAAAGGTAGGTTTGCTGTTGTTATGAAAAATGATGGCGAATTTGTGAAAATTAGAAATCACGGAAATCTAATAGTTGGATATGAAACGGATATTTCCGAACGAAATACAGAATTTGTTAATTCGGCTACAACCAGACATGCCGGTATTATATACAGAATGGCTTCTGTTGCTGCTGCACTGATTCTTATTTTTGGAATGAGTTATGTCGTTTACAGCTATAATGTACCATATGCATATATTAGTGTTGATATAAACCCAAGTATAGAAATAACTACTAATATATTTGATAGAATAATAGACATAAAAGGAGTTAACACTGATGGAGAAAAACTGATAGCCCTTGAAGATTATGTAAACAAAAAAATTGATAAGGGAATAGGGCATATAATTAACAGCGCAGTTAATGAAGGGTATATTAAGCCTGAGAATGGTAACATGGTTTTTATGACTGTATCTGCAAAGAATGAAAAAAAAGCCGGCAAACTTGAAAAGAATATAGAAGCTGTGGCATTAGAGGAAATTCAAGCATCAGGAGCTGATTCCAGTCTCTATATTGAGGAAGTTGCAGTTGATAAACATGATGAAGCTGAAATTTTGGGGATATCGCCGGGTAAACTTGTATTAATTGATAAGTTGAGGGAAAGTGATTCTCAAATAAAACCAAGTGACTATGCTGATGTATCTGTTAAGGAAATTATGAAATCTGTTATTGAAAACAAGAAGGAAGAAATATTCCAAAATAAAATGCTGAAGAATGAAGAAAAGGCCAAAAAGAGAGAGGAACATGAATTAGAGAAAGAAGAAAACAAACAGCAGGGAAGCATACAACAAGGAAACAAACTGAAGGAAGGCAAGCAGCAAGATAAGCAGAACAATCCGGTACTGAATGCAAAAATGAAAAACAATAATAATGAGAAACCAAAGAATGAACCAAAGAATGAACCAAAGAATGAAGCAAAGAATGAAGCAAAGGATGGAGCAAAGAATCCGGTAAAAGGCAATCCTAACAGAAAGAATGAAGACATTAAAGAGGATAACAGTGAAGATATAAATAGGCACAGCGATGATGATGATATTAATTCTATTGAAGATGACGAAAAAGATACTGATTATTCAGGCTTTAATAAAGAAAAAGTCAATAAGGGTAATATAAAACCAAACGAAAAAGTTAACGAAAAACCAAACGAAAAAGTTAATGAAAAAGTTAATGAGAAAGTTAAAGGAAAAGGAAATAAAAAATCAAACGAAAAAGGAAATGTAAAAAAATAAGCGAGAACAAGATTAAAAGAAGAAAGATTTAAGCTATCACAAATAGCTTTAATTTCCCTACTAGTAGCATTCTGATGTGCATCAGGGTGCTATTTTTTATGCATAAGCGGGGACATAAACAGGTAAGCAGGGACAGTTCTCCAGTTATTCATAAAATCTTTATGAGCATAATCGACAAAGCATATCATAAATTTTACATTTCGAAGTTAAAGTATACTACGCCTACTACCTGATATAAATTAGACTATGGTTATCTACTCAAGTCTTTTGGTGGTTTATGTCTTTAAAAATGATAAGAATGCTGACTGAAAACGACAAATATCAGACATTGTATTGTTTATAATTGGCATTACATATTTCATACTCAGAGAACTGCGAATGAATATTTGCAAATTTTAACAATAGATAATGAGAGAAATGAGGTCGACAAAAGATGAAATCTGAAGTATCAATTACTGGTACAAGATCATATTTAAATCTTATATCTTTAAAAACATATGCAATAATACTACCTGCTGCATTTTTGCTTGGCAGAGTACAATTGATAAAAGGTCTATTGCCTTTTGGACTTCCTATGTATATCGCAGCTTATGAGCTTAATGTAAGCAGGTTTGCAGTAGCTGCTTTAATTTTAACAGGAATGGCTACTGCTGGTGGTGGACATAATATTTTCCTGACTGCTTTGGGGATAATTCTTTTCAGTCTTTTAAATGCTGCTTTCAAAGCTGCTTTTAAAGATAAAAATTCTGCTAAAAATAGGACAGCCAGCAGAGATAAAATGGCTGCTAAAGACAGATTTGCCGGCAAAGAGCAGGCTGCTGCCAAGAATAGTTTACGGTCTGCGGTATTAGGAGTTATTAGTATACTGATCCCGAATTTTGTCTATGTTTCCATACGTGGTATGCTTTTGTATGAATTACTTATGGCATTTTTTCAGGCTTTTATTGTATTTGTAATAGTATTCATTATAAAAAAATCATTTGTATTAATTGATGAAACCAGGTTGGGCAATTCGTTTACAAACGAAGAACTTATTAGTATTGCTATAACTGGAGCATTAGTGCTTTCAGGGTTTGGTGATGTGAAAATATTCGGATTTGGTTTAAAAAATGTAATATGCATTTTTACGATACTGATGTTCAGTTTCAGATGTGGTTCAGCAGCAGGTGCAACTGTAGGAGTTGTAGCAGGACTTATTTTAAGCATGTCATCAACAATGGCTCCTCTAATAATTGGATGCTATGCCTTTTGCGGCCTGCTTTCCGGTGTATTCAGAAATCTTGGCAAGGTAGGGACAAGCCTTGGATTCTTTATGGGAAACACAGTTCTTACATTATATCTTAATGGCTCTATAGAGGCTCTAATATACTTGAAGGAAATAATTCTGGCAGTTGCTATATTTATGATAATTCCGCAAAAGTTTATATTAAAAATCCCTGAATCTTTCGGCGCATCTCCTAATACTAGTATGAATGAAGCAATTTTCAGCTTAAGATCGAAAGATGTAATTGTCGAGAAATTAAACAAATTCTCTCGAACATTTATGGAAGTCTCAAAAACCTTTAATGAGATATCTCCTGTGAAGGCTGTTGTTAATAAGCATGATGTCTCTACAATGCTTGACCGTGTTGCAGACAGAATATGCAAGGATTGCAGTCTTTGCCTTCACTGTTGGGACAAAAACTTTTACAGTACATATCAGGTAATGTTTAAGCTTGTGGAGAAACTTGAGCATAAAGGATTTATAGAAGCCGATGATATACCTGGATATTTTATTAGCAGATGCGAAAGAATTAATGATTTTATTACAATCGTTAATAACATGTATGAAATTTTTAAGGTTGACATGATGTGGAAAAACAGACTTGGAGAAAACAGGAGTCTTGTATCAAAGCAGCTTGAGGAACTTTCAAAAGCAATATCGGGGCTTGCAGAAGAAATTGAATATGATACGGGTTTTAAAACTGAAGTAGAGAATACACTTGTCTATATGTTAAAAAGAGAGGGCATAAAAGATGCACAAGTTCTGGCTTTTGAAAACAAACATGGTAAATATGAAGTTAGTATTTCCTATAAGGGTTGCGAAGGTGAGAAAAAGTGTACAAATATAATAAATAAAATAGTTTCGGATGTTATTGGTAGAAAAATGATAAGGGATAGCTTTGGATGCAATAAAACAATTTCAGCTTATAGCAATAATATAAATATTAATAATATAAATATCAATAATACTAATAGCAATAATATCAATAGTTATAATAATTGTGTTCTAAGGTTTATTGAAGAAGAAACATATAGCATAACTACAGGGGTAGCATATGTTTCAAAATATGATGAAAGATATGAAAGTATGGTAAATGGAGATAATTACACATTTATAAATGCAAAGGATGGGAAATTTGTTACAGCCTTGAGTGATGGTATGGGCTCAGGTGAGAAGGCATCTTTTCAGAGCCGAACTACAATAAGTCTCATTGAGCAGTTTATGGAAACCGGTTTCGATAAAGATATAACTGTTAAGTTAATAAATAGCATATTGGCGCTAAATGCCAGCGACGATTACTTTTCTACTATTGATTTATCGGTGATTGATCTTAATAATGGAATAACGGAGTTTGTTAAAATTGGGGCAGCACCTACCTATATAAAGAGAAACGATAGGGTTGAAGTTGTTAAAACAGCTTCACTACCTGCAGGGATACTCGGTAATATGGAAGTTGAACTGGTGAAAAAGACCCTGAGTGATGGAGATATGTTGATTATGTTAAGCGATGGTATTCTTGATGCTTTTGAGAATAGCGGCCAGGAAAAGGAAAGAACTTTTCTAAAATATGTAGATGAGGTACGTAGTATAAATCCACAGACTGTTGCTGATAAAATATTGGATGAAGCGTACAAAAGGTCTGATAGTAAACCAAAAGATGATATGACTGTTATTGTGGCTAAATTTTGGAAAAAAGTAAGTTATTGAATGTATAAATACTACAATATTTTCACAAACTACCTATACTAATGAATATTTTTGGATTCTGGCAGGTTAATGGAGGAAAGCTATGGTATTTGGTAATATGAGAAAAGTTGTGGTAATAAAAAATTTACCTTCAGATTTTATAGAGGAAGCAATTTTTATTTTACGGGTAGATGGAAAGACCGACAATAACTTGTTGAAAAATGACAAGGCATTATCTGGCAAATCAAAAACTGAGGGTGATTGCCTAATTAAAGAAGCCCAAACAATAATTAACAACTATATAAAGGAATGTGAAAAAAACGGAATAATAACTAAAACTCCAAATAATACAGAGATAAATGTTATTAACCCCCAAAAATCATTTACGAAAAAGGTTCCGTTAAATGTGGTTATTAATATTGCCCTTATCGGGAGTATCGTAGCTTTCATATACCTGCTAGTCAGGATTTTGACTTTTTAGCTTTGTCGAAAAATGTTTGCAAAACTTTCAAAGAAGCAGTAAAATATTCAATTGAAAGCAAATATCATTCAGACATTGAATTTTTCTGATTGAATTTTATTGTTTAATTTGGAGGTAATTATAATGCAAAACAAGCAGTTGAGAATTTTGACTATAGGTGCACACCCTGATGATTGTGAATTAACTACGGGTGGTATCTGCACTAAATATAAGAGGCAGGGGCATGTTGTAAAATACGTTTATACAACCAATGGAAATGCAGGACATCATAAAATGGCGGGGGAGAAACTGGCGGAAGTAAGAGCTGAAGAGATAAGGAATGCCTGTGCAATAGCAGGATTTGAATATGAAATAATGAACAATGACGATGGTTATTTGGAGTCAAGTGTATGCAACCGTGATAACCTAATAAGGATTATAAGGAAGTTTCAGCCGGATATTGTATTTACACACCGACCAAATGATTATCATCCTGACCACAGGCATACTGCTATCCTGTTACAGGATGCATCATTTCTTATAAGAGTTCCTCTTATTTGTCCTGATACCCCTGCTTTGAGCTATTCACCTGTAATAATGTATATGGCTGATAGCTTTAAAAAGCCAATGCCATTTGAACCATGTGTTGTTGTTAGTATAGATGATGCAATCGAAACCAAAATTAAAATCCTGGATTGCCATAAATCACAGTTTTATGAGTGGCTGCCATGGCTTGATGGTTATACTGAGGAAATTCCTGCCTCGGGAAGAGAAAGAATTGAATGGTTGACTTCAAGCCAGATTTCAAGAGATAATGAAATAGCTGAAAGATTTCGTTCTGAACTTGTAAAACGTTATGGAAAGGAAAAAGGGTTAAAAATAAAGTGTGCTGAAGCTTTCGAGCTGAGTGAATATGGAAGGGAATTAAAAAGAGACGAAATACAAGCATATTTTCCTTTCTAACTATAGATAACACACAAAAAAACTATATTATATTGTTATATTGCTTGGCGACACGGTTATATTACGTGGGGACAAACTCCTCTTTAATCAGTTTTGCTTCTTTATAGAGGAATGTCCCCACAATACCTATTTCTTTACCATTATACTTAACTAAAGGTTTTATAATAGCATCTGATAATTTTTCTCTGTCTGTGAGCTGCATTAAAAAGAGAATTGTTACAATTTTTCCCATAACACTGATTTTCCTGATAATAATATCAGGGTTATTCTCTGCTATTTGTGCTGCTTTAGCTTCCAGTTGTATTTTCATTGTATTATCACCCTGTTCTTTAATGTTTTTCTCCTGCTTCAAGGTCCAAAAAATTAGTGCTAACATTTTTAGTTTTAACTTCAATATTAACTATGGCTTCCGGATATTCCTCTACCCAGCTGATTTTTTTAAATACATGTGGATTATCAGCATTGAAATATCTGGCAAATTGAAATATATCACATTTGTATAAATCCTGAGATTTACTCACAATCTCCACAATCTCCCTTTTCACTTTTGCAGAAATCATTCGCTCCAACTCCCTTATACCATTATCATGCAAATACCTTATTGTGTTCTCCAATGCAAATTCCGGAGATATATCATTTTCTATTTCTGTACCCAGGATTACATCAGGAGGTTCGCGGCTTACTGCTATAAGTACTGTTTTCCTATGCTCAGGGAGCTTATTAACCCGGTATATATATGATTCTATCCCATCTACCTCTGCATAGTTTTTACTAAACAATATAACCTGTATAGCTCCTGAAAAATCAGGGTATGCAATTGCAATATCATAGTCTTCTCTCGCAGCTTCAAAGTCTTTCCCTTTTGCTCTAAAATCATAGGAACTCGTTATCTCGGCCTTTTCACTGGTTTTACCGGCTGCACCGCCGGTTATAGCTGCAATTTTGCCGGAATAAATGACTTGATCATCTATACGGTCAATACCTATGGAAAGAGGTAATGTTCGATTATTAATATCTTTGTAATCCCAACAGCTTGTGAAAGTTAATATGGTAAGTACTGGTACCACTATTTGCAATAATTTATATTTAAATACTTTTTTATTCTTACCACGATTTTTCACCTCTGTAATAATTAGTAATGCTAATGGAATAAGTAAAGCTGTAAAGATACCAACATAGCTGATATAATTTAGAATTGTCTCTACCTGCTGAGTATCTCCGGGAATAATTGAAATAATAAATGATATTAGAAAGACTACCCCTGCAACTAACTTGAAATTTATTTTATCAATCCAGCTGGCTAAAAGGTAAACAGCTGCGTAAGCTAAAATTGTGATGTTTCCCAAAATTGCCATAATCCACGCAAGAAAGATGACAGCATCAAGTCTTCGAAAAAATTCAAGGAATGGAATGTCGACGCTTTTGATTATTTCTATTATTGTATCTTTATAATGAACTATATCATCCACACTTCTGACGGATAAAGCAGATTCAACGGAACATATATACAAAAAACCAAGTATTAATATAATTCCAATTGGATAAAATAAAAGATTATTCTTGGATTTTTTGTTTATGGGCATTATTGTTAACGCTTCAATCCCAAGAAACGAAATAATTATTTTAAAAGAAGCCTTAAAATAAGATGCAATATTTCCGGCGCCAAGGTAAGGCCGCAAAAATAATGTACTCCCCTGTGAAAAAACAACAGATTATAAAAACATCACTGTTATAAATATCAGAGCTCCAAAAAATTCAGATAACATACTTATTACCTTGAGTTTCTTACTTACCGCATAGTATGAGAAAATTAAAAATAAAAGCACAATAGCCCAGGCCGGAGTTTTTATAAGCAGGTGTGCTTTAATAATTTCTCCGGCATATCTGGAGACAAATGTAGATAAAGCAACATAATAAGGTATATATATAATAAGTATGATGTACTTTCCCGGGTTGCCCACAAGGGTTTTACTGTAATGATAAATAGTCATGCCTTCATGAACACAGGCAAGCTTTGTATTTATATAGACAGCAATAATAGCCATTGTGGTTGTAATTAATATGGCAATCCATGTTCCTGTGCCTACATACTCTGCTAAAACTTTGGGCAGTTGCTGTACTCCAAATCCTGCTGCTGCTCCGAATAATACAAAAGCTATTTGCCTTCTTGAAAGGCTTTCATCCATAATATAGCCTCCAATAGTAAATGCTGGTTAAAGTATGTATATATAACGCAAAAATGATTTTACAAGGAACAAATTGGATTTTTGCGTATTAGTTTTTGTGTATTAGTTAAGGTAACATAAGTGTACAAAACTTTTATAGTGTAGTTTCTTTTGCTCATTATCTATAGTTATTATGTGCATATTAAATGAAATTAATCAAAATATTAAAAATGGAACTGTTAAAAATGCAAACTTGACATAATTACAATTATTACATATAATATGCTTGTATTCTGATGATACAAAAGCTTTAGCTATAACTGTCAACCAACCACAACAATGAATATTTAAATTAGTGGTGACTATTAGGGGGCGTTAAATTGAATTCCAATGCACAGCTTGAAATACATTCTTTATATAGTGTAATGGACGATGAGGAAATTGTTATAGCAGCGAAGGCAGGAAATGAAAAAGCCCTAAACTATCTTATTTATAAATATAAGAATTTCGTACGTGCTAAAGCAAGGACATATTTTCTTATTGGAGCGGATAGGGAAGATATTATTCAGGAAGGCATGATAGGTCTTTATAAAGCAATAAGAGATTATAATGAGGACAAGCTTTCTTCTTTCAAAGCTTTTGCTGAGTTATGTATAACAAGGCAGATAATCACTGCTGTTAAAACTGCCACAAGGCAGAAACATATACCTCTAAATTCTTATATTTCTCTGAATAAGCCTATCTTTGATGAAGAATCTGATCGAACACTAATTGATGTGATAGGTGGAACTGAGACAATTTGCGATCCCGAGGAAATGATGATAAGCCGGGAGGAAATTACCGGAATGGAGACAAAGCTTAATAAGGTATTGAGCAAACTTGAATTAAAGGTTTTATCGTTATATCTTGAAGGTAAATCCTATCAGGAAGTTGCAGTTGAACTGAACAGGCATGTCAAGTCTATAGATAATGCCCTGCAAAGGGTAAAACGCAAATTGGAAAAGTACTATGAGGAAGAGAAGGCAAAATCCGGGGTAAAGATTGTAATGGATTAAGTGGCATAATAGTTGGAATTATAGTTAGAATTTTTTACGATTAAGTAATAATAAGTTATAAATTGAGTGTTCTGATTTGAAGAGTTATAATTTGAAAACACAAAAAATTGTTGGGCGCATCTTTTACACTTGACCCAAAGATTACCCTGAGTGGTAAGATGTTCTTTTGAAATATATTGACGTAACCCTTAGAATGTAGACAAAGAGAGGATTTAAGGGGGTTATGAATAATGAATTATATAGAAGAAGATAAGCTCATTGCAGATGCGCTGAAAAAGAATGAAGAACTGTTTTTAAACTATGTAAAACAGGCACAAGAGGGATTAAAGAATAAGACATTAAACATTAATGGTCTTGAGCAGTTGGCAATACAGACAATCATAGCGTTTCAGAATCATATTGTAAATACTACAAATGGACTTGCAAGTGAGGAAAGTAAAAAAAAATTTCTGCAGGCAGCTGCCAAAAGTGCGGAAAACATGAAATCATTAGTGCCCAAGAAAGCCACCTCCACCTGAACAGTCTTGTAGGATTTTTTGACTTTACAAGGCATTTGGTATATTGCAGACATTGCCAAGAAGGCTATGCTCCTTTTGACAGAGAACTAGGGGTAGATGAGGTTCATCGGATTACAGGAGGTCTCAAAGAGGCACTATGTGATTTTGGACAGCGGATGTCTTCCTATGAGGAAGCTACGTATATGCTGGGAAAATACCTTAATATAAAAGTTTCTCCGACACTGATACAGCAGGTATGTGTGGATGTTGGAGGAAAACTTTTTGAACAGGAACGGAAAGAGGCAGAAGACTTATATAAAAACCAGTATAAAGCTATAAGCGTAGTTCCAGAGTATAAGAAACAAGGAAGAATTTATATAGAAGCAGACGGCTCCATGGTTCTGATGAGAAAAGAAGGATACAAGGAAGTTAAACTTGGAATGGTATTTAAAGACAGCAAGATTCTAAACCGGCACAAGGAAAGGCATATTATCATAGAAAAGGACTATGTAGCCTGTCTGGGAAGTGCAGAAGAATTTAAAAAGATGCTATGGGCCGCAGCCATACGAAACGGTTTTCAGGATGTCAAAGAAGTAGTGATATTGGGAGATGGATCTAAGTGGGTATGGAACATAGCAAAGGAGCTATTTCCAGAAGCAGTGTTCATATTGGACTATTATCATTTTGAGGAACATGTGTATGAGTGTGCAAATGTTATTTATCCCGAAGATGAGGTTGGTCGTAAGAGGTGGGCACAAGAACTATTGAATGGGTTTATGGAAGGTAGAGTTGATAAAACCATAGAAAGCATAAATCCCAGCTTATACGAGGACGAAGCAGTAAGGCTAAAAGTTGGGAGTCTAAAGGGTTACATGGAAAACAATAAAGACAAGATGGATTACAAAACATACAGAGATAACGGATATTTTATTGGAAGTGGTGCCGTTGAAAGTGCTCATAAACATGTTATCCAACAACGTCTAAAACTTGCAGGAATGAGATGGAGTAGGCAAGGCGCACAGCCGATGTGTACACTGAGATCGGCAAGTAAAAGTAACCGCTGGTACAAAGTGCAGGAGATTATTTACGGCAAGGTTTGTTAATTATTTTCATACGATTTGGGGAGGGGGATCTTGTACCCTTCAACACTGGAACATATAGCTAATACAAAGAAACTATTCCTCTATTGGTTAGATTCATTATTTTTGGGTCAAAAGGAAAAGATGCACCCAATTAGCAAAAATTATAGTTGACAAGAGCACTTGCCAATGCTACAATTTTATTTAATATCCTGAATTCTGCACACAAAAAATGGAAAAACGCCTTTGCAAAGCACTAATAATAAGTGTTTTGCAAAGGCGTTTCTTGACACAAAAGTATTGTG
>Ga0116195_1001548_pt1 | contig 13581 bp, 10 predicted proteins | sample AD_SCU002_MetaG_FD_89881 | JGI IMG/M metagenome (GOLD analysis project Ga0116195, IMG submission 89881) | Active sludge microbial communities of municipal wastewater-treating anaerobic digesters from China - AD_SCU002_MetaG | ecosystem: Engineered > Bioreactor > Anaerobic > Digestate | place...
AAAACCGCTTTTCCAAAGATGGTCGATCAACTTGGCATTGTGTACACCCCTGTGGAGGTAGTGGACTTTATCGTGCATTCTGTTGATGATGTTTTGAGGAATGAGTTTAACAGAAGTCTGACGGACGAAAATGTCCACATTCTTGATCCATTTACAGGCACGGGCACCTTTGTCACCCGATTACTCCAGAATGGCTTGATAAAATCTGAGGATCTACGACGGAAGTATTTGGGCGAAATTCATGCCAACGAAATAGTTTTGTTGGCTTATTATATTGCTGCTATCAACATTGAAAATGCATATCATGATTTATTACCCGATGCACATGGATATCAGAGTTTTGACGGGATTTGCTTGACAGATACTTTTCAATTGGGGGAATATAAACAAGGTGAACACCTTATCTCTGAGTTTTTCCCTAAAAACAGTGAGCGAGTGGTTGCCCAGCAAAAAACACCTTTAACGGTTATCATAGGCAACCCTCCCTATTCAGTTGGCCAAAAATCAGCAAACGATAATGCACAGAATCTGTCATATCCGAAGCTGGAGAAACGTATTATTGATACTTATGCAAAGAATTCGTCTGCAAATTTAAAGAAATCACTGTATGACCTTTATATCAAGGCTTTCCGTTGGTCATCTGACAGGTTGGATGAAAAACATGGTGGGGTAATCTGCTTTGTTTCCAATGGTGGGTGGCTTGATAGTAATGCTCATGATGGCTTTAGAAAACAACTAGAAAAAGAATTCAATAGCATTTATGTATTTAATTTGCGAGGACATCAGCGTACAAGCGGGGAGTTGAGTAAAAAGGAAGGAGGGAAAATATTTGGCTCTGGTTCACGAGCTCGAGTAGCCATAACATTACTCGTAAAAAATCCGAAGATGACTAAAAACAATGGTACGATATATTATCGGGATATCGGAGACTATCTTTCTAGAGAAGAAAAACTGCAAATAGTAAAAAGATATATGAGTATCGCTAATCCAGAAATGGGCTGGGAAATTATAAAGCCAAACAAAGAGGGTGACTGGATTAACCACCGAAATACTTCTTTTGACACTTTAATCCCTATTACCCCACTAAAGAAGTTCGACATAAATAGTCATTCTTTTTTTGTTACAAACTCTCTCGGTCTGAGTTCAAATCGTGATGTTTGGGTATATAACTCTTCAAAACGTGAAGTAATAAAAAACATGACGTCCATGTCAAACTTTTATAACGAGCAGGTAGATAATGTTCAAAAATCTTTAGAGCAAAATCCAAAGTTAGATGTTAAAAGCATTTATGACTGTAATCCTGAGAAGATTAGTTGGTCTAGTTCCTTAGTATGTGATGTTGCTAGAGGTTATTATGCCACATTTAATGAGGATAGTATTGCGATAGGCCACTACAGACCATTTTATAAACAATATTTATATCGTGACAAAATGTTTAATGAAAGACCCGGTCAAACCTACAAGTTTTTCCCAAGTTCACAACTTAAAAATTTAGTCATATGTGTGTCAGGAGTAGGGGTTACCAAAGAGTTCTCTTCGTTAATAATTGACACATTACCTGATTTGGAATTAGTTGGGAAATCACAATGCTTTCCATTGTATTTTTACGAAGAAATAGGGAATGGTAAAAAAGGAAGTGATAAGAAAAGAGAAAGAAATACTTCTCAAACACTTCTTGATACAAACGAGCCCGAAATGTTGAATATGTTCAGTAAAAAAGATGGCGTCAGTGATTTTATTTTTGAGAAGGCTAAAAATCATTATGGAGACTCGAATATAACCAAAGAAGATATCTTCTACTATATTTATGGTGTACTTCACAGCTCGGATTACCGCAAGACCTTCTCGAATGACCTCAAAAAAATGTTGCCCAGAATTCCCTTAGTGGATAATATTACAGACTTCTGGAGTTTTAGTAAAGCTGGACGACAATTAGCAGACTTACATCTAAATTATGAGACTGTCTCCCCATACACTGGAGTGAAGGTCACGGGCACTGAAGGCGAATACTTTAGAGTTAGTAAGATGAAATTCCCCAATAGAGGTCAAAAGGACACTATTATCTATAATAGCAAAATCACCATCTCCGAAATCCCAGACAAGGCCTATCAATACGTAGTAAACGGAAAAAGCGCTATTGAGTGGATAATGGAAAGGTACCAGATAACGACCCATAAGGATAGCGGAATTACAAATGACCCTAACGACTGGGCTAAAGAAGTAGGTAACCCTCGCTATATCCTAGATTTACTTCTTAGTATCATCAATGTCAGTGTGCAAACTGTTGATATTGTTGATGGACTGCCAAAGCTGAAATTTGACTGAATACCTATTTTTATAGATAATTGGCTGAACAAACAGTTTCCATCTGTTCTTGTTCAGGGATTTTTGCTCCCATTGGGCATCAGCGTAATAAATTGGATTAGCTCTCGCTATCACCTTTGTGTGGCACCCCATTGGAAATTATTCAATCACCCGCTAGCACAACAGAGCCCTAATTCCAAAGGATAATATAATGACACTCTAATTAGTTTGCTCATGAGATCTGTAATCTCCATAATAGTTTTGCTAACGTTAATTGCCTCGTGTGGGTGCACCAGTGTTAGTCCTTCGTTGATTACAGTTTCGTCAGAGCCGAATGGTGCGGAAGTCTATCTCGATTCCGAATATCACGGCTCGACACCTTGTAGTATTAGTGATGTTTCTGTAGGTGTTCATTCAATCGAACTTCGGCATCCAGACTACACTACTTGGAAAGGTGAAGTCACAGTTGGATCTGGTGAATCGGTAGTCGTTTCTACGGCTATGTCTAAAAGCACAGCCTCTGATGCCATCGCTAGTTCGACTAACTTGGGAGGAGTGAGAGCTTACACAAGCGATAGCAAGGTACAACGGTTAGAGCAAATTGTCGAAGATTATCACAATACACATACCTACAGTATGGTAGACCTCTTTGTTTGCGCTGATATGGCAATTGATGTCTGGAATATGGTGGAGACAGCGGGCATAAATGCAAAAATTGCTGTTGGAAACATCGAGCGTGCCAATTCAGGCTGGTCTGATTGGAACCATGCGTGGGTACTAGCTGAAGTTGATCCCAGTCAGTGGGTGGCATTAGAAACTACTGGAGGCTACCTTGTCTATGGTGACGCTAATAGTAACTACTACAGGGCGGTTTTCTTTGATACCCCAAAGGACTTCAAGGAGTATCTAAACCTAATTCGAGATTATAGCAATAAGGTTTCATACTGCAATACCTTATATGACCAATATAACGTTAAGGCGGCTGATTACAACCGTGAATCTGCATACTACAGTGATATGGTTAATTATTGGAACACCTACTATACGGGACAGCCCGTCTCAACATCGTCACAGTCATACCAATCCCAGATGACGGCACAAGCGATGCGTGTTTCCTCTTTACTAGGCGAACTGAACCAGATTACTAATACAATAAATGCAGAAAACGCCGCACTCACGCGGATTAGCAATCAGATTGTCGCCTTGATTTCATGATTAAGTTGAGTACAGCCTACCCATGTGGTCTTGATGGTGCGTTGGCCACGGACAAATTTATGCAGATATACGAGTTGGCACATGCTGACAGCCAGGAGAGATGTGCTCAGAAGAGGGGGTCAATTTGGTTCTGTTTAGTTCGGGATTATCTTTTTTATTTCGATTTCATTTCAATATTAATGGCAGCGAAAACAATCTACGGTAGGTCTTTGCTTTTTTAAGGGCTTTGGACTGCGTTCAAGCGTATCACCTGATGTCACTTTCCGCTTAAACGGATTATGACTTCGTTTTGTGCAACTGACCTTTAACACTACTCAGTCCTCCTCATCAAAGAGGTCTAAATCATCTTCATCTTCATCCAGCTCATCAAATTCCTCTATATCGTCATCGAACTCGTCTATGTCCATATAGTACTCGTCCATAAATGTGTACCATCGGTTTGGATCAGTAATCATGTAGAACAGAAGATCGTCTATCAAGCCAGATACAGAGTATTTCCGCCCCTTCTCATCGATAACGTTTTCACACTGAGTCTTTAAGAATTCAATGGGGGGAGTAGACAGATAATTGCAGAAGCGCTGGCCAGAGCGCTCTTTTCCACGCTCAATCTCATCGAGTACATGTCTGTATGCTTGGCTTACACGATCAACGTTTGCTTCATCCTCATACTGATGAATTATCCCCATCTTCGTACACCTTTCACACTCCTCATCAGGAGCCCCTAAAGCCATATGACTGTCAAATACAGCCTTAAAATTTTTATTTAACATACAATATATATTTATGTTGTATATAATATATAATACTTTCTAATATTTGTGGTCGAATAAGGATGACTTCAAGGGTATTAATGCATTTTAAGAGGTTTTCTCGACTTCAGCATTTCAGAAATCACGAAACGAATTGGAATGGTCAAGTTGTACCCCTGACAGGCCGCTTCACCGACGAAAATCGAATTTTTGTCTCCGCAAAAAGTCGTAACCGCAAGATGCCAAGTTATACACTTGGCATTATAAAAAGTGGAATGCGGTCAACAAAATTCGAACTTAAAAAATGTTAATTTCACATCTTGGAGGACGGGGAATTTGTGATAGACCAAACGCTTCAATTCGACTTATGTGGTAGATGGGATATTTGAGAAAAAACTTGTGTGAGTTTAATCTGCCCCTTTTTTGCAGTTGGCTCGCTGAATCAATCGGATTGACAGGTGGATGGATGCAAGGTAAACGTAAAACATCCACGGCAGCCATATGGCAGCATCATAGTCGGTATTTTGGCTGGGCTCGTGATGACGAATCCCAAATCTATTGGCAATTTGGAAGAGATCAGACTCATCTGCCTTTACAAGAAACGTCTCGTACTTTTTCTTTAAGTACTCCAAAATATCAGCCAGGGCACGAACTGCTTCTCTCTTTTCTCCGTCTGATGATTTGTATCTGCGGTATTTCAATACCGCTTGCTTCAACCTTTCATCAATGTTGTCTGGATCGAACTCGGGTACCTCTGCCTCAAGTAAGCTCTCCAGCCCAGTGTCACCAATCAAGAGGACCTCACCATCCTCTGATAGTTGATATCCCTCACAATAGTCCCGTAGAATTCTATTAATTTCCGCTCTGAACTCCAAACGCCCAGCATCAGTATCAAAGGCGCAGACCAGACTCGGAAAATATGCATTACTTTGGGATTCTACAGGCTTTGAGACTACATCATGTAGCAACTCAATGACATCGAATAAATCATCTTCTAAGTAATTACTCACTTTCTCTTCTATTGGCCAAAGGTTTTGTTTACGCAGTTTTCTCACAAAAAAGGCATTTATATCTCGACCAGCCGTTCCAGATTCAAAATAATTACCATCGTCCCACTTGTACCCGAGTACCTCTTGAAAGTAGCGTTCTTCCTTAAACCAAGAATATATTGCCAAAAAGACTTGCTTTAATGTATCCAGATCGAGTTTCAATACATCGGGATTACAACCTGTTCTTGCAGAATAGTATCTTCGCTCTCCCATAAGCACCCACAGCCTCAACTAGTGTAAATAATGACGAGTGTTGATTGACCAACGACATATTGGTTTAACTCTTCTATGGATTTTGCATTTTCGGTTCTTCGGATATCCTATTTTGTTAAATGGAGTCTTCATACAGTCAGCCGAAATAAAAACATATAAACGTCGTACTTCAGTCAACTTACTAGTAATTCATGTCGATGAGAGATATGAGCGACTAGATCTCGATTATGTATGTTTGCGCAAATAGTTCTGTTGCGTTCGTGGGAGATGGAGACATCTGAACGCGGTGTTGCACACGGGTGATTGGGCGACCAACACCCGATCTTATTACGTTGACGGGACTTTGAGTTTTATCTCCGAACGGTATTGCAGCGTAGAACTGATGAGTGCTATCAAAAAATATTTTACGTTACACTGAGTCTTTTTTTTATGTTAAATCAGAAGAAAGATTTAGATGACGATTTGGATCGTGCGTGGAAACATATTTGCAGAGATCTTGGAACAGAAGGGAGAGACTTTCACACGGTGTCAATGAAACCGCCGAAAGGAGAGAAGAGGTGGTTTCACGCATCATCGAACCGGGGGAGAGTAATAATCGAGCGAGCGAAAGATCCCTCAAGAAATTCTCATATCACTCGTCGTTGGTCGTTTGGGCAGACAGAATTTGAAATTGTTGCCAAATGCTACAACAAGTATGTGAGTGGTGATCCAAATAGTGGGATTCATGACAACGACAGTCATAATGTTTCCTATATTGTCACGTTGATTGCTGAATTGCTTTAAAAAAAGGGTTCTGTTGTATTTGAGGGATATGGATCTGATCGAATCCATTCCGCGCGATGACAGGGCACAAGGGCATTCTTGCACACGGTTTTGCTCTTGCATCAGATTGATCGATCACCGACAATGCAACAGAACCCCCAAAGTTAAGCTAAAATTAACGTTAATTTCCCTCGTTTTCTGTTAATAGACATTAATCGAAACCTCTTTTCGCGTGAAAGCGGCTTCTAAATCAGAGCTTTGAGTATACAATACCCAATTCCCCCAAGAAAAACAAGCCAGACAATTACTCCGCATATTCCGATATCAATCTCCACAAGGTACGATCCAATTGCTGCGATTGCACAAAATCCCCAAACCCCAAGTTCAAACGGAATTGCTGCATTGTTTGTATTATTCAGCACCATCGATCCCCCGTTAGTTAAATAGTCGTTTTATATACCCCTGTTTAATAACCTATTGGGAGCGGCGGGAAACTGTACCATGGGAATGGATTTTCTTGCGAAATAGTTCTTCAATCGCTTCGCATACATATCTCGTGGCGGAGAACGGATACTCTCACACCCCCCATGGAATAAATAAAAGGAAATATTGGGTTAAAATTTGATTATTATAATATTGCAGCGATATATTTCAAAAATCGCCCCAATCCTCACGGGAATTGTAAATACCCCCGCGTTCTGGCGGAATTGCTCCAAAAATTTTAAGTATAATTATATATTATATATAATTTTAAAATAAAAATATTGACAATAAACAACAGAAATTAAATTTTGTTCGAGTATAACTCATATTTTGGCGAACAGCCTGTGCAATATCGTTATTGCCCGCGCGCCCCTAAAAATTGAAGTTTAATTAGGGGGTTTCGGATTGATTGTAATCTTCCCCAATGAACCCTCGTGGATCGCATTGATATTCGCTTTAGTCATGTAGAGAGTGTCGTTGCGTTGTGCGTTATCGCGCTCCAGTGTCGAGTGTTCCCGCACGAGGTCAGAGCGCTCCACAGAGACCCAGTTATGTTCCACCAAAAACTTCACAGCGTCTTGATACAAGCCCGGTTTGTAAGGTCGCTTCTTACGAGAACGCACCCACCGGATTAGCGCATCCATTTTGATACTTCCTGTGCGTTGGTTCCCCTTCTTCCATTTTCGGAACGCAGGGTGCTTGATCATTCCCTCAACGATCTCAACGATATCGACTTCTTGATTCTTTTGGTTTTTATCGTTAAGCGAATTAAGTTCTGCTCTCAACTCTTTAAACTCTACTTTCAACTCCTCGATAAGGGGAGCGACCTCATGATAGGATTTCCCAAATTGAATCCCATCGATCTCATTTGCTCTTTCAATATCCGCGTCTGTGTAATCGGTAATCTCTGTAAGCGCATGCCCAGTCCCTTTGAGCATGATCGCCTCACTGTTAACCTTCGTCACCGAGTCGTAAATAAGATCAATGACAGCACTAGCCTCTTTTTCAGATGTAATACAGATCTCCCGCATATCGCGTGTTAGTTCGGACTTCAGATACATCTCCTCTCTCCCTTGTATAATGATGAACTTCGCCTGTTCAGTCCGCTTCCCATTAACTGGAGTTGGACGGAGAACCGAATTGGTGGTTTCATCAACAAGACTTGAATGCTGAAACGATTCTACCTGACTCTTTTTATCTTCCATATAGGAACGCAGATCTCTAAGTTCATCGAGGCTATTCCCGATCTCCCTGATGTGATCGCTATATCCCGGCTCCTTTGGGTCGAGCGAGTCGAGCCTTGCTTTCTCCCGGTCGATATCGTCCCAGATGCATTCAAGGGCACGCTCACAGTTATCTATCACTGCCTTGGGATAGGGTTGTGCAAAACTACAGCCATGTACGATTAGTACATCCATCCATGGGATATCAATGCCGCGACTAATAGTCGAGTTCTGGTAGAATATTTCCGCATTTCCTTCGCACCACTTCTGGAGATATGTATTTATCTCATCTTTACGGCAGGCATAAGTGGTGCCATCTGGCAACCTCTTCACGAGAGCTTCTTGCTGTTTCTGGCTAGACGTCAATACCATCGAAGGTACTTTCCAAGCGTTTGAGCGGTTTTTCTCGATCAACTTTTTTATGAACGACATGGTCAGTTTCTGCTGTTTTACTGCGTCTTCGCCGCATACCACCACAAGCGTGAAGTTCTGCTTGTATGGAAACCTATCAATGCGGTAGCAGATTCTATCCGTTGGGTCTGGAAACAATTGCTTGGCAAACCGATCCGCTTCGCTAAAACCAATCAGGATGTATTCTTCCGCACACTGGGGTTCTCGAACGATCTTTTCCTTGTCCCCAACGAGATATAGGGTCTGGGGATTTTTACCTATGATACAGTACGGATTTGGCATCAATGGATACAGGAGTATTTCAAATAGTGGACGGAGTAAGAAACCCGATTCTGATCCCTGTGTTCTTTCACACTCATCAATCTCTTTCAGTACCCTCTGTTTTATCGCGTCATTGCGGTATAATTCAGATTCCCTCTCATCACTGGGTGAAATCGGAATTTCTTTAAGTGCATCGACCAATTCATTAAACTTCATCTCCGCATTTCCGTCCTTGAACTGGTTAATGCGCTCCATAACGGTTTCAACATAATTGATGAGACCAATAATTATCTTCTCATGTTCTTTCAAGCGTTGTTTTTCTTTTTGGTGGACTACCTTTCCATTCTCATCCTTCTCATAAACGGGCATTACGTATGATTTTAGGCGGTCGATAGAGTCTGCGTACCTCTCAAGTAGGTGGCTTTTGACGCTCCTACTCCCCCGACTACAACCATATTCGGCTACGGCGAAATCGGGTGGCAAATAGAACCTAAACGAAGAGTCTTCATCAATGATACAGACCTTTCGCTTTTTAATTGATGTGATACTTTCATTTTCGTCGGGGACTGTTGTATAATACGGCGTGGTGAAGACATAATCCACCTCTCTTTCACAAAAATGCAGCAAGTAGTATGGGCAATATGTCTTCCCATCTCTTTCAAACAATTTGTGAAATTCTTCTTGAGTAAATGTGGTGGGGTCAACGTGTTTGTATCGCCGAACTACTTTTTCTGCGACTGCTTCCATCTCCCACCATGTGACTATGTCGTCGCGAGAGATGCTGGAACCATCCTTTTTCGTCTCTTTTGTATTGAATCTCGGCATTTTCAAGCATTGTGCACAATCGTACTTCTCGCCTTGGTCATTCACATACGTGCATACGCTTTCCTGGCGTTTTCCCACTAATCTTACGCATGTTTTCTCCGGGAATTGATGTATGAACCGCGTATACTGCTGTTTGAGTATCTCATGGCTGGGTGCCACGTATACTCCTGAACTGTATTCCGTTCCCAAGATTTTTTGAGCGAAATACGATTTTCCCGTTCGCGGGAGACCTGATATACGGGTGCACGGGTGAGTCGTGGAGAGTTTGTCAGGGAACTTTGGCAGAACAATCTCTTCAGTTTCTGTGTCGGAGGGGCCTCTCGCAGCCGATGTGATAGTGGGCGATGATGTGAACGAACTCCCATTCTTGTACACCTTGCCAATTGTTCTTTCGAGGTAGTCATCACGTTCGATCATCTTGTCATATGGTCTATATGTACGGAGAATTACCCACGTCTGCTCTGGAGTAAATCCATGATCTTTTAAAATAGACGCGGCCGCATAATCCATTTCACTTTTATTGGGTTCTTTTTCGGGATTCTTGGATGTTAAATATGCCCCTGCGCCAGATAGTAGATTGTCGAGTTTAATGTCTCGTGCTCTCACTTCCTCAAGGGTCTTTCCATACGCGTTGATAATGTTGTCAGGTTTAATTTCGTTGATCAGGTCATGATTCACTACCCACCCCCCACCTGTGCTAATGGGTGTGGAACACGTCTTTTTATGAAGCAATGTTCCCAAATCGTCTGCGGATATGAAGCGAATCGGCTTGTCAATCTCTACCTCATAGTATCCCGTTGCCTCTTCTCGCCATCCATGATTCTGTGATTGGTCGTTCACTGGAATATATGAGCCAACGCCGACAACGTATTGATCGGTAAGGCGGAATTCTCCACAATCCGCACCATCATGTTTTAGAATTGAGTTCATTCCGTACTGCTTGCACACCTCCCACGCTTCAGTCGCGGTGATGGCGAAATAAATATGAAAACCACCAGAGCGTGTTTTGACTGTGAAACTGTCAGAATGACGGAGGATCTCAAAGACCTTTTTCCTTGGCATCTTGAAGCTGCCGTCCTGGTTCAGATCAAGATCAATGAAACAGATCGTTACTCGGTTGTCATGCAATTCTTTTGGATCATTGGCAGCTACTACTGCAAAATTTCCGTAGTCGTATAGTATGCGATCTTGAACCTCCGTCAGAGTGAGTGAACTTGCTGACCTTTTTTTCCAACTACACGAAGGTACAGGTTTTTTTCCTCTCTTTTCAAGGGCGATAAGGTAATAATCGAGCTCTAGATCCCTATTTTTGCATGCGGTCTCCAGTTCGGAGAGTCTTTGGAAAAACTTCTCTAACTCTTCCCTCTGTTTGTCCTTTGAGGGGCTCTGCTCATCTACTGAGGGGAGATTGTCAACTCCTGGAGGTGTTTTTTTGTCATTAGTTGATGTGAACGGGCTCTTATTCGCAATTGACAAACGCCTCCTTTTACCCGCTAACTCAGGGACGTATTCGTTTATTCGACAGTCTGTGCACTGATTTATGTCGAAGGCCGCATTTGCATAGCCTTCGCTATCATGAGTTGTTGCCATTTTTTCATCACCACTTGTTATTTGTATTCACGGCTGAATCTGATATTCATCCGCGATTTAGAGTGAATTCACGTTCTGGATGGTGACAGTCAGGAGAGGGATCTCCACTGTCACTCAGAACGAATTTTCAATGTGAATTATGCTCCACTCCCGTATACCTGACTGAGCATCCGGTTAAGGTAATGGACGCGAAACATCCTCATGGATCTGCGATATTTACGGAGGATAACCCATGCCTGCTCGATACTGAAGCCATTGTTTTTTAGCAAGTATGCAGTCTTCTCGTCCATCACAAATCTAATGGGGGTCTTGTAACGAAGTTTTGAGGTTGCGGATGCCCACGGCCCAGAGAGTAGGTTGCCGAGCTCTGGAACCTGTGCTCTTACTTCTTCAACGGTCAATCCAGATGCGTTGACAATGGTGTCTGGATCGATCTCATTGGCCAGTGTGAGATCCACGGCGTACACTTTGCCCTTTGCGTACTCGTCACCAGAGAGTGTGCCATCCGTTTTGAGAGTCAACGGCAGCGAATCGATATCCGCTTTGGTTACAACTCGAATACGGCCATAACTCTCGATATGGTACAAACCAGATGTCTTATCTTGGCACTCATAGATCCTCGTTTGGTCAGTTGCAGGGATATATGAGCCGACCCCAGCGACATACTGATTGCTGAAGCAGAGTCTCCCAACACATGACCCTTCATAAATTAGCGAGGGATTTCCCGATCCACACCTCTTGAACACATGTCGCAAAACAGGTAAGGTCACACCAACATAGAGATATAGGTCACCAGAATCGCTTTTTACGGTGAAGGTCTCGAAGCGACGAACCAATTCAGCGACTTTTTCCTGTGGCAGCTTATACTCACCAGTTTCATCTCGATCCAAAACAATGAAACCGAAGGTCACTCTCTTTTCAAATTCTTTATTAGAAATTGATTCGTCTGAAGGTTCGAGTGTACCGCAAGCTACGATTCCGTAATTGCCAAGGTTAGACCTTAAGCGTCGTTTAACACTTCTTTCGTCAATACTGCCTGAGTTTCGATCTTTCCAATCTATTCCGTTTACAGGCTTCTTACCCACTTTATCAAGCGGAATAAGATAGTAATCGAAATCAAATCCATTATCTTCACATCTGAACTGAAACTCAGCGGCAAAGATATTGAAGTTGAGCCACTCCTGTTCCCGCATATCTGTGAAGGATTGATTGCGATGACCGCATGCATATTCCCACTCACTATCCCAATCATTTTCCCAACTTTCACTCTCAACAGTCAATCCAAGTGTATTGGCTTGAATGGGTTCAGTTGGCACTACATTTCCAATACCCGGAGGTATTTTTCCAGCGCTTTCGCTATTATTAACACTCATTTACTATTCACCTGCTATTTTTAAGGCGTGCGAAGAGTTTCTCGATTCTTTGTGGGTGAATCCAAAATCATCCGCATCAATCGAGTTATTTCATGTTCTGGTCGGGCAACAGTATCAGTATTCGATTTTTCTGTCACCCTGTGTGAAAAACAAGTTTTCACGTTCAGTTCGAGTGAACAATTGGCCCGGAATGGATTTCTATAGATCCTGACGATCTTAGTCGCACGCTTCCAATTCCAAGGCTGAACTTTCACATATTAATGTTGTATATAATACATATATATAGTTTACTCATGGCGATCTCTCTTTTTATGGCGCGCTTACTGTATCTGTCGCATAATAATCCGATGGTGTGAACCATTCATGGGGTGTTATTATATACTTGTTTGTTTTTTGCGCATATTCTTGACGGGATGTTGCTATGTCCCTCATTTACTTTATGTAAGTGTTGGAAGTTGTGGTATGAATCGTTAATATTTAACGATTATGCGATGAAGGGGATGCGAATTCTCGACGATGGGGATATGTTTTGATATTCGATAGTTGTTCGCGACTCTAATCAATAACCGTAATGTGATGTGTATATATTCTGAACTGTTATGTGATGTAGTGTCCTTTCACAATGTTTAAGTGGTCAAAACCCCAGTTACCTAAATGGGGTAACCTCATGCGTGAGATTGGACGATGCAAAGTACAGGGGAAGACTCCTAAACCCGGTATAACATATCCATTCATTCGCTTCCCACAAGAGAATGCAGACCTGATTGGCAAGCATATGCGGATCTTTGCAATCGAGTCTAATGGTCATCGCGCATTCGTCTTGGTTGAAGAGGGGGGCGCCATTCCTCAAGTTGGACAACTTGAGCTAACTGGCCGAATAGATGAACTGGAAATGCGTATTAAAAAACTCGAAGAATTAGGTCCTCTTTTCAGTTCAGACCCCTCTGGCGCCCCGCCAGAGGGTTCCGATTCTGATGGGCCTGGCCGGATTCGAACCGGCGATCTTCGCCGTGTAAGGGCGACGTCATAACCGACTAGACCACAAGCCCCGTGGATGCCTTACAGTGTTTCGCACCGTGAGGGATAAACGTTGTTGCCTCCCGGAGGCCCCCGGGCATGGGAT
>Ga0116195_1001564_pt1 | contig 13451 bp, 10 predicted proteins | sample AD_SCU002_MetaG_FD_89881 | JGI IMG/M metagenome (GOLD analysis project Ga0116195, IMG submission 89881) | Active sludge microbial communities of municipal wastewater-treating anaerobic digesters from China - AD_SCU002_MetaG | ecosystem: Engineered > Bioreactor > Anaerobic > Digestate | place...
CAGAGTACTAGATGTTCTTCCTGACAGTCATGCCTGGAGAATTGGGATCAGGAGAGGTGATATCATATTGAGTATAAACAGTCGGGATGTACAGACTGAAGAAGGTATAACTGAAGCATTGAGAACATTCCCAACTTTTATATGGGTAAAGCTACTTGATGTTGATGGAATTGAGAGGACGTATGAATACAAATGCTATCCTGATGGAATCAACCATCTTGAAATTCTTACAGTGCCCAGAGAGAACGAGGTAACCTATAATATGAGCTATTTTGAAAATTACAATGTGCTGAAAAATCTTGTTAAACGCTTTAGAGGCAATAGTAAATCAATTTGAACTCTCCCACAACTGTATTCACAACTGTACTCACATGGCTTTTTGTAACATTTATAAATTCTGAATTCACGGAGGTTGAATATTTGCCTAAAATATATATAATGCTTGCTCATACAGATTCTTTAGTTATGAAAACTATAAGATTTTATACGCATGCGAAATACAACCATGTTTCTATATGTGTCGATGAAAGAATGGAATATTTCTATAGCTTTGGAAGAAGGTATATACGATTCCCTTTAATTGGAGGATTCATAAGAGAGGAGCTTAATAAAGGGGTTTACCTATATTTTAAAAATGCATCTTGTTGCATATATTCTCTGGATGTTAGCGAGGAAAAATATAATGTGATTGTTGAACTTATTAAGTGCTATGGTAATAACCGCTATAAATATCATTATAATTTTGCAGCTCTCTTAGGGATCATGATTAATAAACCTTTAAAGATGAAAAACAGATATACATGTTCGGAATTTGCAGCTACATTGTTATCAACAGCGAGCATATATACTTTCAACAAAGATGCATCTCTTGTAGTACCCGATAATTTTAAAAGCATACCAGGTCTTTCAAAATTATATGAAGGCCCTATGGTTAATTTCCAGACGGGGACAGTTCTTCAATTCTGATTAATTCTGAATAGGACTAATTCTTAGTCGGGGACAGTCCTGTACATTCGGGGACAGTCCTGTACATTCAGGGGACAGTCCTGCACATTGCGGATATTCCTTTATACAGTTTGAATACTGCATATGATGAAAAAAGCATTACTAGCGGCATCATAGGATAAGAGTACCTTGAAAATGTGTAAAAGGGTAAGTATGAAAGAGAAAAGTACAATATTACCGTTATTAAAAATATCCCTTCAAGGCTCTTGTTACCAAAAATTGAAATAATTCCTGGTATACCTGCAATTAGAATTAAATGATGGTGCACTGTTGCCATTGTTACAGATATACCGAAGATTTCCTTCCAGTAAAAAGGGTAGTTCCATAAGTACCATGATTTCCCAAAAGTGTACCAATATATATATTTTAGGGGATATTTTACAAAATATGTTTTCAATCGATATATTCCTGTTTTCATTTCAATTTCATTAGTTTCTATTACATCCTTGCTAGGGGTGTATGGTGTATAATCCTTGGATTGGTCATAATTTATGTATGTCCCCTGCAAAAATGGATTACCGGATGAGAGGGTAAGAGGAATAAATCTATTGAAGACAATGTAGTTTCTGATCCACCATGGAGACATAATAGCAGCAAAAATCACCAAGACTATGATGCTGAATTTAAATATTTCTTTGAAAGAGTATTTGTATATAAGCCATGCTGCCAGTATTGCAACTGGGTATAATGCAATTGTAGGTCTGAAAAGGCATGCAATACCCCACACTATACCACCTTCTATATAATACCTTGTTTTTTTTGTCTTTATTGCATTAATTGATATATATACAAGCAATAGAAGCAGGAATTTGAATTCAACCTCAGTAAGTATTGTCCCGGTAACAAATATTTCAGAAACGTATGTTGCATTTATAAATGCTGCTATAATACCTACTGAACTGTTAAAAACTGTTCTGCCGATTAAAAATACTAAAAGTATGGACAATGCTTGAAGCAGAACTTGAAACAGCCTGAAAGCTGTAATCCCGCCATATTTTCCGAATATTCCCGTAATGGCTGCGATTATAATGGTATGGCCTGGCATTATGTAAACAGTAGGGACGTTAACATCGTGATATGTAAGCATACCCTTTTCTAAAAGTGTCCAAGCACTTCCTATATACTTCACATCGTCATTATCAGCCTTCTCAATACTTCCCAGCAGAAAATAATCATTATATCTGAGTACTGAATATACATTTATTATAGTAAAAAGTGCAATGATAAGTGCTAAAGATAGCTTTACCCATCTTTTTTCATTATAGAAACCTGTCAAAGAACCCCTCCATTTTGCCTTATATACTTTATAATATTATATTAATATAACAAAAAGCTATTCAGCAGTAATTATTTACTAATGGTAAGTAGTTTATTCATACAAAGTAGCTGAATAGTGTTGCCAAAACATGTCAAATGACTGATTGATTATTGGGTGCATCTATCAAATATGAAGAAATATTAAATTAGGATTAGAAAAAACCTTGCATCCAAAAAGGGCACAAGGTTTTAAAATTATAGCCATCCAATGAATATATGCTCAATTTATATCAAATTGTGAGATTAACCTATATTATACACATAACGCTACTCTTGATTAGCTCACAATAATACTCGCGATAATACTTATAGTGATTCTGAATAAATTCCTGCTACCAGTTCTTCTGTTGCTTTTACAGGTGATAAGCTCAAAAGAAGTCCAAGGCTTGGTGTTGTAAACGCAAGATGAGTAAGCTTATCTACATCAGCTTTTGTAAAACCAAGAGTTGATAGAGTCTCTGTAATTCCAACGTTTGCCAGCCATTTTTTAACTCCCTTGCTGGCCTTTTCAGCTTCTGAAGCTTGCCCACTGAGACCTGGTACTATAGGAGCCAGAACATCGCAAAGAATTTCCCCACATGCAGGATATATGTTCTTTACTACTGCGGGAAGCAGGATAGCCAATCCAAGACCATGAGCCAGATCAGGCTTGACTGCGCTTAAGGGATGCTCAAGAGCATGAGTTAGGTGAAGCATACCGTTATCAAAGCAGATACCTGCAATCATTGATGCATATGTCAGATAATATCTTGCTTCAAGATCCTGACCATTTTCAAGGGCTTTAGGCAGATACTTCTCTATCAGACGTACTGTTTCTTTAGCTAAAAGTACTGTATATGGGCTTGCTACTACACTGGTACATGCTTCAACAATATGATTTACAGCATCTACAGATGTATAAATAGTCTGGCTTTTAGGCAGACCTAACATAAGTTTAGGATCATCTATGGCATATAGAGGGTAACTTATATCATATGCAATAGCGGGTTTATACTGCTTATCAAGAATACTTACAACTGCAAATCTGTCAACCTCTGTCCCGGTACCATGTGTTGTATTTACTGCAATCAGGGGCAGAGCTTTCTCAGGAGTAAACTTATATTCATAAAGGTCGGCTGTTGTATATTGAGGATAGTTTACCATTATAGCAACACTCTTGGCAGCATCTATAGGGCTTCCTCCCCCTATACCAATAACAGCTTTTGCTCCAAAGTCAATAGCCATTTTTGTTGCTTCATCAACATCAATTGATGATGGGTTGGGTGAAATTTTGTTGAATATAATCCAGTCGATCGCATTTTCAAGACATGCTTTCTCCACATAATCCCATGCACCGGTTTTCTTATATGAAGACTTGCCGGTAACTGCAATAATCTTGTCTACGCCCATTTTTTTTAGCTCTTTTGCGATATCATTCATTTTTTCCATGGCTCCTGCTCCAAGGTAAGCAGTAGTCTTACATCTAATTTCTCTTACTTCATTAATGTTAATATTTTGTTCCCACATAATTTTACCTCCAATATTAAATATTATAATTAATATGTTCCAGATTAATATATTTCAGGCTATAGGATAGTAATAAACTACAAGGCAGTTATAAACTACAAAATAGTTATAAACTACAAAATAGTTATAAACTACAAAATAGTTATGAACTACAAAACAGTTATAAACTATAAAATAGTTATGAACTACAAAATAGTTATAAACTATGGAATAGTCTTTGCTTTTTTAGTTATCATTATGTTATATTTTAAGAATAGAACATTGTTAATTCTTTGTCAAACTGAAAATGAATAAAAAATTCAAGTATGAATTTTCTGCATATTATTAAATACGGTATATTAAGGGTGCATTTAATTTATTTGAAGAAAATATTGGTAAGTGGCATAAGTGAAAGTTCTGTAGCTAGGCAGGGGTAACTCTTCTCTCGAGTAACAGGTATTCCTTTTATGCTGAAGAGTTTCTCAGTATCTGAGCGAAGGAAGAGCAAAATTAGTGTTTGAACAAAATAATTACAATTCTTTTATTCAGATTATTTTGTGAGTTTGATTTTGCCTGTAGCTGAATTTAAAGGCTCTAAGCACTGTAACGACAGCCCCTGGTAAATACTTCATCAAATTCAGTAAATGCACACATATAATAACTTATAGTTGCATATCTACTGATTCATTGATATCCTTTTATTAGTGTGTTTCAAATGCGTTTCAAACATATTGGACGCGATTTTGATTGGAGTGGTTGCTTTGGATATTGCTGTGCGGGAAGTGCATAAATATTATGGATCGGAGCACATTTTAAAAGGCATGACTTTTGAGGTGTATAAGGGTGAAAAAGTTGGCTTGCTTGGGAAAAACGGAGCAGGGAAGACGACTTTATTCAAAATATTGTCGGGGGTGGAAGCATATGATGATGGTACTGTAAATTTATCGGGTAAAGCCGGTATACTTGACCAGATACCTGAATATCCACATGATTATACAGTGTTGGATGTATTGAAGACATCCTTTGAAAGACTATCAAATATTAAGAATGAGATGAAGGAACTTGAGAAATTGATGGCTGTTTCTTCGAATGCTACTTCGAATGCTGCTTCGAATACTTCTTTAGCTGTTTCTTCAGCTTTATCTTCACAACCATCAATTGTAAAAAGATACGGTGTTCTGCAGACTGAATTTGAAGCTATGGGTGGTTACACCATTGATAGTGATATTGCAAAAATCTGCAACGGGTTAGGTATTGACAAGGATATGCAGGATAGATTATTTATCCATTTGAGCGGCGGTGAAAAGACAAGGATTAATCTTGGAAGAATTATATTGCAGAACCCTGTAATACTTCTTCTTGATGAGCCCACAAATCATCTGGATATTAATATGACGGAATGGCTGGAGGATTATCTTTCTCAATATAAAGGTACGGTTTTGGCAATATCCCACGACAGATATTTCCTTGACAGAGTAGTACAGAGAATTGTTGAAATTGTAGATGGAAAAGCGGAGTTTTATGAAGGAAACTACAGTTATTATGTAAAAGAAAAGGAATCCAGATACTTGCAGAAACTCCAGCAATATGAGCAGGAACAGAGAAAAATCAGGCAGCTTGAAGAAGCTGCAAGAAAAATGCATCAATGGGCAAGTGTAGCGGATAACCCCTCCATGCACAGGAGAGCTTTTGCTATTGAAAAAAGAATTGAAAAAATGGAAAGGACAGATAGGCCAACAAGAGAAAAAGGGATCAAATCCGTATTCAAGGGGATAAGGTTTGCAGGTAATGATGTTATTGTTATAAAGGGACTGCGCAAATCATTTAATGCCAGATGTATTATAGATGATATAAACCTTACTGTAGAAAAAGGAGACAGGATAGGTCTTATTGGCAATAATGGATGCGGTAAAACAACATTACTTCGCCTAATAACAGGGGAAGAGACTCCTGATTCAGGTTTTTCAAGGATTGGGACAAGCATAAAGTATGCATTCCTTCCTCAAATTGTTGTATTTGATAATCCTGAACTAACTGTTCTTGATACTGTGAGGAATGCCCTTATTGTGAGTGAAGAAGCTGCAAGAAACCGTCTGGCAGCATATCATTTTAAAGGTGAGGAAGTGTTCAAGCAGGTAAGCACTTTGTCCGGAGGTGAAAAAAGCAGATTAAAACTATGTATTCTAATGAATAGCGATATAAACCTTCTGATTCTTGATGAACCTACAAACCATCTTGATATTGTCTCAAGGGAATGGATAGAGGAAGCTATTGATGGATATGATGGAACATTGTTGTTTGTTTCCCATGATAGATATCTTGTAAACCGCTTTGCCACAAGGATATGGGACATGGAAGATGGGAGCATATCTGACTTTAGAGGCACATATGAATCATACAGAAAGTGGAAAACGGTAAATAATAATAAAACTACAGAGACAGTAATTATCAAGGCTAAAAAGAATATCAATGCCGAAAAGAATAACAATGCTAAAAAGAATAACAATGCAGAAAAGAATAACAATACAGAAAAGAATAAAAAAAATAAAGATAACAAAGCCATTGAAAACAAGGGGTGGAAGTCCAAGAGAGAAAGACAGGTTGCCGGAAGATTGCGTGAGCTTGAAAGAGATATATTGATTCTTGAGGAACGGCTTAAGGATATTGAAATAGAAATGGAGCAGAGGGCAAGTGACTACGAAAGCCTTCAAACTCTTCTGGAAGAAAAGGATGAACTTAATCTTAACCTTGATTCTCTTTATATGGAGTGGGGAGAACTGAGTGAATAGATGAGTTGTATGCTCCCACAAAAAAACGGCTTGCCTTTTAAGATGCATACTTATATAATTAGAGAAGGGACACACCTCTCACAAGTAGGAGGTATTCTTTTAATGTTGAGGAATGTCCAATTGTATTAAGGAATGATGCATCTCTCTTAAATCGGAGGTTGTTATTATGCTTGGGAAAATTGTGAAGACAGACACATTATATAAATATAAGCTCTTAATTTCATATTTCCTTATTGTAGCTACCCCTCTAATTATAATGACAGGTTTGTTATATAACATTTCAGTTGTAAATATACGGAAAGAGATTGAAGCTTCTAATAAATATAAGTTAGCCCAGTTAAAGAATAATTTGGATTTAAGGATTAAGGAACTGGAAGACCTTGCTTTGAGAATAAATGTTGACAATAAACTAACCCCTAATAATATGAGCAGCAACGAATATAAAAGATTAGAAGGCCTTTATCAGTTGGGAATGTATAAAGCGCAAAATGCCTTTATTGACGATTATTATATGTACTTGAAATGTACAGGTAATGTATATTCTGCAAGTGGTCAAAGTACTTTATCTACTCTTGCAAGAAATGTCTATAAATATGATAAAAAAGCAGAACAAAACTTTATTAATGAAATAGAAGCATTAAAATTCTCCAAATTTATAGGAGAAGAAAAACTTAGCCTGGCTAATTCCCAAAATGTAGAACTAATAACTTATATTTACCCTGTTTCCTATGGCAACTATGACCCTTATGGAGCAATTATTTTCCTTATAAAGAAGTCAACTATAGGAGCTTTGTTTAAGGATTTTATTGGTAATATAAAAGGAAGTATGATAATTCTGGATAAAAACAATTCAGTATTATTATCTGAAAATAAATCATTTAAATTGGCATCGGAAGATATAGACTTTATAAGGACTACTGAGAAAAACGGCATAATGGATGCAAAGTTTGGAAATAAAAATGTTTCTTTAATAATTCAAACTTCAGAAAATACAGGCCTTAAATTTGTAGCTGCAATACCTGGAGCACAGTTTTTTCAGCAGTTAATAAATGTTAAGACACTAATACTTGAGGCGTTTTTAATAATACTTGCATTCGGAGCTATATTAGCAGTTGCCTTTTCAACCAAACTTTACAAACCTATCGGAAAACTTATGAATTTTATTACACTTCAATGGCCGGAACCAAATGAATCATATAATGTATCACTTGATGAAACATCTGATTTATTATATGATTCTAATAATTATTCCAGTAATGATTCAAATAATTATTCTAATAATAACTATAATAATTGTCTTGATATTATAAGAGGTTTCAAGTGGAATAGGAGCATGTGGAATAAAAGTAATAGGAATAAGAGTAATAAGAATAAGAACATGAGTAATAGAAATAAGAGAAGGGATGAGATAGAAAGAATTGGTCACACTGTTGAAACTGCAATAATGCAGAACAAGAGCTTGCAAGCACAGATAAATATGCAGAGACCATTTATAAGAGAGCAGATCCTGACAAAGCTTTTAAAAGGTGAAGTACTTAATGAAGGAACCATGAAGAGTCTTATTGTGTTTTCCAATATTAAATTAACTGGATTTTCTTTTGCTGTGGCAATAGTGGATAAAAGAATAAAAACTGAAGAAAGGCATACCAGGGTGTTTAAAGATAAGGTGTTTGAGGTTATAGAAGAAAAGTTCAACGCAGATGGTTATGTATATCCTGTAGAATTATTTCAAGATGATTCTATAGCTTTAATCCTTAACCTAAATATCAGTCAGGATCAGGATGAAGATTACCTGCAGTTTACCTATAAGATAAAGCAGTTGTTGGAAGATGCAACCGAGGAAAATGTTGTTATTGGCGGAGGCAAACTATATAATAATATGAATAAAATAAACCGTTCCTTTATTGAAGCTTATGCTGCTCTGGAAGAGAATAAAGTCAGAAGCAGACAGGGCATATTAATGTTTAATGATATTGTAAAATCTCAGCAGCAGCAATTTTGGTATCCATTAGAAGACCAACTGCGATTTGTGCAGAGCTTGAAACAAGGCGATAAAGCTGTGGCTATTGAAGCACTGGAGATAATGCTTAACAATGTGGCTAAAAACCAGTCTTCTGTCTTAATGATAAAGTACATTTACTATGATATAGTAAATATGATAATAAAGACTATTAATGAAATGAAAATAACCAATGTAGATTATGATATAGAAGAATTAATGAAGTTCACAACAATAGAAGAACTGGAAAAGGAAACTAAAATAATTGTTACAAAGTTGTGCGATTATATAAAAGAAAGAAAGAATACTAAAAGCGAAGAATTAAACAACCAGATACTGGAATATATTAACAAAAACTTTGATGATGTTAATCTAAGCCTGGAAAGTGTAGCTGATGAGTTCGGCTTTTCAATTTATTACTTAAGCAGATTTTTCAAAGAACAAACAAATTATACATTTACCGATTATGTTATAAATTTGAAAATGGAAAAAGCAAGAGAACTTTTAAGTACTACTGATATGCCAATAAAAAGCATTGTTCAGGAGATTGGATATACTGATTTGACATATTTCATGAAGAAATTTAAGAAAACTGAAGGAATTACTCCTGGTCAGTACAGGGAACTGTATTCTGCAAGAAAAACAAACAACTGCAAAGAAAACCAATAGGTAGTTGAAGAGGTGAAGTGCTTTTGTATAAAAAATATTGATTAATCCCTTAAAATCTCTTTTATTCTCCTTAACGCTCTATTTTCTATTTAATAATTATAATCTATATGCAACAAAAACAAATATCTTCCACAAAAACTAATTTACACTTTTATATTTCAATGATATTCTTTACTTGTGAGTCAATGTGATTACCTCTTCAGAAAAACAAACAACATAAACCAGAAAGCTGTATAAAAAGGGAGCTGAGCTTAAGATATGATGCAAAACACAAATACAGTTGCAAGTCTTGATACAAAACTTGATGCAAATGCAATAATAAAACCTATAAAAAAAGGGAATAATGTATGGAAAAAAGTAATTAAAAACTATGAATTATATATATTTATATTACCGGCATTATTATACTTCCTAATATTTCATTATGGCCCTATGTATGGTATACAGATAGCATTTAAGGATTTTATTGCTACCAAAGGAATATGGGGAAGTCCCTGGACAGGTATGAAACACTTTAACTATTTTTTCAAATCTTATTATTTTAATCTTTTGATAAAAAATACTGTAGGAATTGCTTTATATTCCATGGCTGCAGGTTTTCCCATACCTATAATACTGGCATTACTACTTAATGAATTGAAGAATGAGAAATTTAAGAAACTTGTACAAAATGTAACTTATGCCCCACACTTTATCTCAACAGTTGTAATGGTAGGTATGATCCTTGCATTTCTTGCACCTTCCAATGGTATTATTAATGGCATAATAAAAGCTCTTGGAGGAGAACCGATTCCTTTTATGTCTAAGCCCAGCATGTTTAGAAGTATATATGTTTGGACTGGAGTTTGGCAAAGTGCCGGATGGAGCTCAATTATATACCTTGCAGCTTTAAGTGGAATCGATACTCAACTGCATGAAGCTGCAATAGTAGATGGAGCAACGAGGCTTCAACGTATAAGGCATATTAATATACCTGGAATAATGCCAACGATGGTTATTATACTGATTCTTAACAGTGGAAGCATTATGAATGTAGGATTTGAAAAGGTATTCCTCATGCAGAATTCGTTAAATATGGAAACTTCTGATGTAATATCAACATATGTATATAGGATGGGCTTATTGAATGCTCAATACAGCTTTTCTTCGGCAGTAGGGTTTTTTAACTCGGTAATTAATTTTACTTTACTTATAATAGTTAACAATATTGCGAAAAAGCTGAATGAAACAAGTCTGTGGTAATAGGTACAATATATACAATTGGTACGGAATAAAGTAATGAGTCCCTGATACCAGCTTTGCGGCTGTGTACAGAAACAGGAACTATTATACAAGGAGGAAGAACATGATATGAGTGTAATTAAAGAATCAAAATCTGATAAAGCTTTTAATATAATAAATGTTATTATTATGACCCTTGTCCTGATAGTAGAAATATATCCATTGATATTTGTACTTAGTGCCTCTATAAGCGACCCAGACCTGGTAAATCAAGGCAAAGTTTTGCTTCTGCCAAAAGGCATAAGTTTTGACGGGTATCTGAGAGTATTCAAAGATAAGGAAATATGGACAGGTTATAGAAATACCATTTTTTATACTTTTTTTGGTACTATAGTAAATATTATTGTGACTCTCCCTGCAGCTTATTCTTTATCAAGAAAGGATTTCTATGGAAGAAATCTTTTCATGGGCCTTTTTACCTTTACAATGTTTTTCAGTGGCGGTATTATTCCCACATACCTTATTATTAAAGGCCTTGGCATGAGGGATACAATCTGGGCATTATTACTACCAGGAGCTGCAAGTATGTATAATATTATAATAACACGGACATATTTCCAATCAAATATACCAAATGAAATGAAAGAAGCAGCGGAAATAGATGGCTGTTCAAATACAAGGTTATTCCTTACAATCGTTTTGCCTCTTTCTACTCCAATTATTGCAGTTATTGCCTTGTTTTACGGGGTAAGTCACTGGAACAGCTATTTTCTAGCATTGATGTATATATCAGACAGAGAAAAGTTTCCTTTGCAGCTTATATTGAGAGAAATTCTTATTCTAAATGAAATGAGCACCGAGATGATGAAAACCGGTGAAGAAATCGAAGCAATTGCCAAGCAGGCTAAAATTGCAGATATGATTAAATATGCGGTCATAATAGTATCTACCGCCCCTGTACTTATAGCATATCCATTCATACAAAAATATTTTGTACAGGGTATTATGGTAGGTGCTATTAAAGGATAAACGACAACAGGTTTTTACAAAAAAGATAATATTAGTAAAAAATTTTTAAGGAGGTTATTAGTTAATGAAAAAGTTCAAAGCATTGAAAAATCTGCTGCCAATCGTTGTAATCCTTGCGATGGTTGCAGGAAGCATGGCTGGGTGTGTTGTTATAGAAAAAGCAACTAGCTCAAAAGAGATCACAACTACTACGGCAGAGGAAGCTACAAAAGAACAAACGCAGAAGAATCAAGAAGCAACTGCAAAGAAAGATGATATTCCTGCTTACATTAACGCTACTGGATTCCCTATTACAAAAGAGAAAGTTGCATTAAAGCTTATGGGATCAAAGAGTCCGCTCCATGGCGAATGGAAAGACATGGAAGTATTTAAGAGAATGGAAAAGCTTACAAATATAAGCTTTGACTTTGATACTCCATTAGCAACAGGTTATCCGGAAAAAAAGAGCCTGACATTTGCAAGTGGTGATTATCCTGATGTATTCTATCAAGGCGGAATAACCATACAGGATGAAGAAACTTATGGACCTCAGGGGGTATTTTTACAGCTGGATAAGTACATTGATAAATATGGACCTTATATTAAAAAGATACTTACTGAAAATCCCGATATAAGGAAAGCAATAACAGCAACTGATGGACATATTTATTCTTTACCTTATATAGTGAGAACTAAGACAGTGGCAGCAAATATTTTGTACATTAATATGGAATGGCTAGCAAATGTTGGGATGAGCAAACCTACAACTGTAGACCAGTTCTATGATGTGCTCAAAGCTTTCAAAGAAAAGGATCCAAATGGAAATAGCAAGAATGATGAAATACCATTATCCTATTGGAAACAGAACCCTGCCGGTGCTGGAAGTATCGGTGGAATATTGCATCCAATATTCTATGCTGCCTTCAGTGGTCAGGCCGGTGGAGCAGGCTTTGATCTTGTTGGCAATAAAGTTGTATTTAACCCTGTTCAACCTGCCTTCAAAGACTACCTTGCATATATGAGAAGGCTTTATTCAGAGAATTTACTCGACCATGATATGTTTACTCAAACTATGCAGCAATATATAGCCAAGTATAAGGAAGGGACTATGGGCATAAGTGCAATCTCACTATCTTCATCATTAAACCCCGGTCAATCTGCTCCATATGAGTTAATTTCACCATTAACTTCCGCAAGTAACAACAAGAAAGTAACAGCAGAGTATCCTGGAGTTTTCACTGGTTCATTTGCATTAACAAATAAATGTAAATATCCGGAAGCTATGATTAGGTGGGCAGATGTATTCTTCAGAAAAGTTGATGAAAACGTAGAAGGAATTTGCGGATTGAGTAACTTCCTTGGAATACTTGACTATAACTGGTATTTCGATGATGCATCAAGAAAAACTTATACTAGAGAATCTAAAGTAGAAGGTTTAAATCCTGTAGAATATATAAGTAAGCATGTAATGCCTGGTGGATTTGGATGGGTTGTAACTGATGCAGTTCCAAATACCGACCCATTATTGTTACTTAAAGCTACTGAAAGTGAAAAACAATACTTCCCATACACAATACCAGTATATCCAAACACTGTACGTTTCACTAAGGAACAAGCTGAAAGAATGAACTTCCTGAAAAACGACATAAATACCTATGTTGAGCAGATGATTGCCAAGTTTATAATTGGTGAAGAACCTCTTGACAAATGGGACAGTTATGTAAACACTGTAAAATCAATAGGACTTGATGAGCTTACAAAGATTATACAGGATGGTTATGACAAATGGAACAGGTAATAAGAAAAATAAAGTCATTGGGGATGATTCTCCAATGACTGAAAAAAAATAAATAATTTACATGAATAGTTTATACTAAAAAAGATTAAAAATAAAGTCTCAGATAGAAAATAGCTAAAAATTAATTCCTGGACAATAGGAAATGACAATCAATAGGGAC
>Ga0116195_1001571_pt1 | contig 13410 bp, 5 predicted proteins | sample AD_SCU002_MetaG_FD_89881 | JGI IMG/M metagenome (GOLD analysis project Ga0116195, IMG submission 89881) | Active sludge microbial communities of municipal wastewater-treating anaerobic digesters from China - AD_SCU002_MetaG | ecosystem: Engineered > Bioreactor > Anaerobic > Digestate | place...
CCACCAGCTTATCTCACCCTGGGTATAGATGAGATGATCCGCTTTTTCGTCGTAATAGACCGACTTGACATCGGGCTCGTTCGCAAGGGGAGCAAAAGGCTCAAACGCATTGCTGTTTAAATCGAACTTCCATACTTTTTTCGACGTGGTTATCAGCAGCTGATTTTCCGAAGAGGCATACAGGTCATGCCCGCCCGTTTCCGGCAGTGTCCACTTCTCCTCCAGTTGTAAACCCGGGTTGGGAGTGTCCCAGTTAACCAGCGAATACGCCCTCAGTTCATCGTAGCCCAACGCATAGAGCAAGTTCCTTCCCGCCATCCAGGTAACGCCGTGGCCGGAATACAACGAATCGCTGAACAACACGGTATTTGAACGGCCCGCATCGTAAATCTCCAACCGGTTCCCCTTGTCGGCGGTAGACAATGCAACCGCTATACGGTTACCGGGAAGGTATTCTACGGAGTGCGCATTGGGTGTGATGGCGTAAAAGAGGCATTTCCGGGTCGCACGGTCCACCAGCAGGGTTCCTCCGCTCGAGGAACAGATCAGGATCTTGGTATGGTTGTCTACCGATTTGTGATCATCCACGGTCCTCATGTGCCGGATCATTGTATCGGGCATGTTCATGACTTCGGATGTCTTCAGGTACCAATTGACTTTCTTTACGCTGTCGGCCGAGTTGTCGAAATCCAGGATCATCACCACATTGTCTCCCCCGACGATTATTTCCCGCGGAAGCTTCGAGTTTGATTCGCTGCACGAAACGGCAACGAAAAGGAAGAAAACGAGAGCGATCCAATCAACACATTTACATTTTGTCATCGTTCTTTTAGTTTAAGTTATCCCATCCGGGATTTTGTTTCAACATTTTATTTAACGTAAGCTCTTCAGTAGGAATCGGGTTGAGGTATTCCCAGTCTTTAAATTCGGGCAATTCTCTTGAGTAAGGTATTATTCTGCCATATTCCCCCTCACTCAATGCCGCCACATCCGCCAAACGAAAATACTGAACTCCTGCGATGCGATCGGACGGAGGAGTCTGATTATTTTTCAGGACATATAAGTCGGGACTCCCATCATTATTCAGATCGATATAGGTGTTGAATTCTTTTATATACATACCTTGATAACGATCCCTGAAGAGCTGTCCTTCTTTCCATCTTTTTAAATCTTCCGTTCTAAATCCTTCAAAAGCCAACTCCACCCTCCTCTCTCTTCTTATTTCAAGAATCATGGGGTCTGAAGTATTTTTATAATAATCATCCAAATAAGGATCCAGAGGCGAATTTATGGAAAGAGGAGGTAAATTTACTCTTTTTCTGATTAAATTCACAGAAATATCCAAGTCTTCTTGTGTTAAAATGCCTAGCTCAGCTTTCGCCTCCGCATAATTTAATAAAACCTCTGCATACCTGATCATGATCACATCCCTAAGTCCGCCGCCCTGATCTTCTATAGGGGGCCCTACTCTTTTATGTATCATATAACCGGTAGTATTCTGATTGAAATCGGTCAAAGCTTCGGCACTTGTCCCTACCCTTACGTATCCGGGGAAAACCAGGGTTTGCCATAGACGGGGATCTCTGTCCTTAAACTCATCCATATAAGGTAATGCACGCCTCTTGCTCTCATCGGGATATCTTTTCTGGAATGTCTCCCCATTACTCATCAAGTAATCAGAAATTAAAGAATAAGTAGCGCCATAGTTTCCATTCGAAGTGGATGTGAAATTAGGAGTATAATAAAAGTATTGGTTCTGTGTGGACCGGGCTAAAATAACCTCCTCCGTATAAGCATCCTTGGGCTGGAAAAGATTAAAGTAATCACGATGCGGATCTCCCGTAGAATAAATCGTATACATTCCGGATTCCATTAACTCCTTGCTTGCGTCAACAGCCTCCTGAAGAAGTACCTTGCAGGCATTTGCGTCCCTAAGCCCATGATATTTTGAATATGTTCCTTCGTATAACAGTATACGGGACTTCAACGCAAGTCCCATCCATTTTGAAATTCTGTTTTTTGTTTTTTCGACAGGAAGATACCGGATGGCAAAATCTATATCCTTTCTTATTGAATCAACAATTAAGGTACGGGGATCTCTCGGTTTAAAGATCAAATCTTCATCACTTGTCGCTAGCGGCTGGGAATACCAGGGGACATCTCCGAATTGCTGCACTTTCTTATAATAGAACCATGCGCGGAAAAATTTTCCTAAAGCTATGTGTTTATTTTTTACAGACGGATCCAGCTTAGAGTTATTCACGTTTTGAATGAAATAGTTGATATTCCTTAATTGAGACCAGTTCCATCCGCCACTGCCAAGTGCTGTAGGCATTGAATAAACGCCCCTGCGAAGAGCCGGAGGTGAAGTTTTGTGTTCGCAATTATCGCTTGTGAAATCTGCAAGAATATCGCCTCTATCGATGTAATTGTAGAAACTGTTCGAAAAAGTTTCAATGCTACTTTCATTTTCCCAGAATGCCTCGGATTCCGCCAGTTTTGTCAATGGTTTTAATTCCAAAAAATCGTCGTTGCAGGAATACAGAAATATTATTGCTGTAATTATTACGGTGAGGTGTAAATATTTTATTGTTTTCATATTTTCATCTTTTAAAATTGAATTTGTGCTCCGAAAGAATAAACCCTCTGGATGGGGTACGCAGTACCCAGGCCTACACTTCCCTGATTGGCGTCCGGATCCTTCATCAACCCTTCAGGATCGAGGCTGAAATGCAGTTTTGTATATTCCCAGAGATTTTGCCCGGAAACAAAGAATCTCAGGCTGTTCAGTTTGATTTTCTTCACTAGATCATGGGGTAAGGAATAGCCGAATGAAAAGTTTTTTAACCGTATATAGGCGGCATTTTGCATGTACTTGGTTTGAGGTTGCCCCAGGTCATTCCCCCCTAATGCAATATATCCCTGTGGTTTGGGAAAGTATGCATTCGGATTTTCAGGTGTCCATCTATTTTCTATCACATGCTTTGTCATCACCTGATATTTCCGGTTATAAGGCCCCCAGAAATTAACGGCTTCGGCGCCGGGATAAATGTCCCTTTTCCCAACGCCATTAAAAAACACATTCATGTCGAACCCTTTCCAGGCACCATTAAGCGTTAATCCAAACTGATAACGGGGAGTCTCATTCCCTATAACCCTATAATCTCCAGGATTATCCAATGTCCTGTCTCCCCAACTAATGACACCGTCGTTGTTCTTATCTTCAAACTTTATCGTTCCCGCACTGGCATAGACCCTGCTGGTTGAGCTCGACGACAAGACCGCACTCTTTTTAGCCTCTTCATCCGTAAGAAAATACCCCAACGTAGTCAAGCCCCAGATTTCTCCAATAGTTTGTCCCACGTAATAATCTGCCAAATAATTTGTCGGATTATAATAATCCGTTATTTGGGACATGTAGTCCGACACGTTAAAATACACGCCGTACATAAACCTGTCATCCAGCAGAGTAAAAGAATCGTTCCAATTGACATTCAACTCCCATCCTTTCGTTCTTAAAGATGCAATGTTTTCTTTAGGGACACTTGCTCCGAAAACAGATGGCAATGACCTGTAGTTGGCAAGCATATCTTTGGTGTCTCTCCTGAAAACATCCAATGTCGTATTGAATTTACTGTTGAACAAAGAAAAATCCAGACCTAAATTGAACGACTCGACCGTTTCCCAGGTAAAGTTGTCAGACTTCGGGGCAGGAGCAGACGTCAGGTTAACGAGGTTTCCGTCCAACGAAAAACCGGATTGGCTTACACTCATAATAGGAATATAGTCATAAGAGCCTATATTCGCATTCCCCAATGAGCCGTACGAAAACCGCAATTTCAGATTAGGTACAACTGTCTTTAAAGGCTCGAAGAACGCTTCCTCGGATATTCGCCATGCAGCCGATGAAGAAAGATAGCCGTGTCCCCGTTTTTGTTTTTCAAATCTCGATGACAAGAAATAACTGGTATTAAATTCCACGAGATACCTGCTTTTCCAATTGTAGTTTAAGCGGGAAAAGATACTGCGTGACGAATTCCGATTGTCGTCATCCCGCGTGTTTGAAGCGCCCGTTGCCAGGTTGAGAGAATGTTGGTCTACAGGAAGTGGATACAGTTTTTCAGCATAAGAATACAAATAGTCATAATGTTCCTGGTTATACCCTCCCATGACCTTTATGTCATGGTCATTGATCAGTTTACTATACGTACCGTAGGCGTTAATGTTGGTCAATACGCTTTTCCAGTTACTCCGGTATATTTTGGCCGGCCCGGCATCCGAATAATAATCCAAGACTATGTTTCTGTTGTTGAAAGAATTTGACAAGTACGGCCCAACATTATCCCACCACCTTAGGTAGTCTGTATTTTCATTTTGGTATGTCCCGTCTATTCGTATTTCCAAATCCTTGTTCAACAAAGAAATATCCACTCCCAATGTGGTTTTCACATCATGCACATCTTTCTCAATACCCGATTGTTTTTCGAGAAATCTCCTGTAGAACCCGATATCGGTAGGCACCATTTTCCCATCGATATCTACATATTCAGGCATCATCGCGTTTGAATTCTCAATAAACCTGTATACATTGGAGGTAAAGCCATATAAATACTGGTTGGGATGCTCCTCATCCCTTTTAACCATTGTCGTATTATTAAACAAGGAAACATTCTTGTTGAGGTTGTACCTCAAATTAGACAACAAAGTGTATCTTTTAATTTTCTCGGGTTTGAACTTAATATTCCCCTCTTCGTAATTGTAATCTCCCGCCAGGTAATATTGAAAAGAGTCGTTGGCTCCGCTGACACTGATCCGATGGTTTTGTTGAGGAGTATATTTGCGCAACCACTCTTTATAATAGTTATATACTTTTCCACCCAACAGCAAAGTCAATCGGCCGCCGATTATTTCTAATTTTGCCTGTGGAAGGGTCGGGTCCTTTTCATACAAGTAGGGATACTCCACCTGGGCATCGGTAAAATACGATTGCCCTATGTACTTATTGAATTCATTTTGATTTATATCGATATAATCTACCGGATTATCGTATATTTCAGGGACAATGGTAGCTTTGCTGAATCCGAAGTAATTGTTGTATTCCACCTTGGATTTTCCCTTTTTTCCTGTTTTTGTGGTGATAAGGATAACCCCAAACGATGCACGTGCGCCATAGATAGTTGCCGAAGCGGCATCTTTCAAAATAGATATATCTTCAATATCATTCGGCGATAAATTATTCAGACTATTGCTCGACTGAGGAACCCCGTCAATAACAATTAAAGGGTCACCTCCATTTATAGAGGTAGTTCCCCGTATATTAAAAGACGAGAATCTTCCCGGTTTCCCGTCGGCAGTAGACACATAAACACCCGGCAGCTGGCCTTGCAAAGCCTCCCCCATCGTGTTTACATGAAGAGACGCCAATCGGCTTTCGGACATATTGTCCACAGCTCCTGTCAAATTCACTTTTTTCTGTGTTCCATAACCAACCACTACAACCTCATCCAATAGCTCTGCATCTTCGTGCATAACCACATTCATTGCGGAAGCACCGTCCCAGACAACTTCCTGCGCTGAAAAGCCGATGTACGTAAAGACTATCGCCGCGTTTGCGGGAACGTTGATCGAGAAGTTCCCGTCCACATCCGTCACCGTTCCGTTTGTGGTACCTTTTTGAATCACATTCACCCCTATGAGCGGGGTGCCGGTAATGTCTTTTACAGTTCCCCTCAGGGTACTGTCTTGCGCAGCTGCTCCTGTTGAAAGAGCCCAAAATAACACAATCAAGCTTATAAACACACTTGACAATTTACTTCTAACCATAATTTTTTTTGTTAATCAAATTAAAATTTCCAATCGAGACGCAAAGAAAAATTATACATGTTAAGAAGCGGTTACTTTTTAACGAAGAATTTGTTACTTAACATTTGAGAATTGAACACAACCCAATAAAAACCCCTCAAGACAGTTTTGAACCGCCTTGAGGGGCAAACATTTACCGGTTTCATTGCCGGTGATATCGAGGAGTTTATTCAGACAACAGTTCCATTAACTTTCTCCTGTGCTCCCTGAACGCAGCTATGTTGTTATCATATCTATCAAAACTGTAAATCACTTTATCAATGATATCACGGGCCGCTTCAGGATCTTTCTTTTCGAGCATCTTGAAAAGTTCATAATCCACAATGCCATCACGCATAGCTTCAAACCGGATTGAACTAAGAAGTTTATCACCTTTTGGATAAATTATCCAGGAGTCGCCTCCCGGTAAAATATTTCCTCCTTCATAATTAATTGAAGTTTGTTCATCCCAGGGATCCGTTCGCCAATGATTGAGCCCCCAATGCAAATAACCGGGTATGTTATACTTGAAGTTTAACCAATGTATATACCGGGTTTTAAGTAAAGGCAACTCAATAAACCGATTGGCGTATTCTCCCTTGGGAGACAGGCATGTATAAAACCATGCTTCTTTCCCTTCACTATTTTTATTGATGTTATTGTAAAAATCATAATCCTTGTTCATGAAATCCAGTTGAGGCACGTATATGTCCACAATATCCTCCAGATCTTTGCTGTGTGTAGCTTCAATAATTTTAATCTCCGGGTACACTTGCTTGACAAACCGTGCAATTTCCACATAACTTTGTACGTTAGAGGACGTAGGTTCGTCGGCAATATATTGTAAATAACTACCCTCCCACCCTTTTTCCTTCAGGTGTTGTTTAAGAGAAGTGAAGAAATCAACGTAAAACTGCTGAGCTCGCTCATTGGATAATGGCAATTTTTCAAACCTATTTTCTGCGTTTCTGTTCACTGAAGGCACCCTCACCACAAACTGTGAATCCCAATTACTTTCTCTCGTCCCAATGTGCCCCCCTTCTAACCTGCCAATAACCCCTTCCTGTATGAAAATTTCTACCACCTTGTCGAATCGGCTGAAATCTACTTGCCACTTCCCATTTATGAATGCAAAATCAGATAAATCCAGTGGGGAAATTCTGGCCGAGTTCTGTCTGTATTCCGCCATCATTTTTGCCAGTTTCCGGATGTACTCCCAATGTTGTGGAGAAAAAGATTCAAAATCTTCACCCCGGTTCATCCATTTAAGTTGAGCCGCATCTATTGTGAACCAATTTGTTACCCATAAACTGGTTTTATCAATTGTTACAGGATAAACCCTGACAGAATAGTCCTTTTCGATATGAAATTCTTTGTTTTCAATATTCCCATTAATTATCACCTTACCACTATACAGTCCGGGGCTGGCATCCGAGGGGATGGGTATAGTGATCCAAATTGGCTGTGAATTACCAAATTTCACATCAATCTCATCCTCTTCCAATAACGGATCGGGAAAATAACCCGAAGGTGAATTGATTCTGTCCCGGGAATAATCCCAGATACTTCGCCCAACTTTAACAAAACCAACAAATCTTACTTTCGATGCGGGGAGCAGTTTGTCTTTATTTGATGCTTGGGTAACCGTTACCCTTAAGTTGTTTATTGTATAGGGTGAGCGAACAACAAACTGTAGACTGGCATGTTCGCCTCGGACCACTTCACTAATTGCTTCTTGTGCACTCGGGAAAAAACTGCTTTCGGCAAGAATTTTCTCCATAGGGTCAACATATTCAAATTGAATCTCTTTACTGTCGCAACTAAAACCAGAGAAACAAATCACAAATAGTAAAATGATTGCATTCAAAAAAGTTCTTTTTACTGAATTAGACAGATAAGATGTGTTATTTTTCAACGTCATGTTCATCGATTTTTTAATAAATTAGACAAAACTTTATCACTCACTCCCAACCCGGGTTTTGCGTCAACTCACCGTTCAGTGATATTTGGGCAGGAGGAACCGGATATAAATAATCCCTGTCGGGTTTGAATCCGAACCCGTTTGGTAGATTTTTCTGATACGGATCGAGGTAGCCGTCTTCATTCACAAAAATATCTTTTCCGGGAATTAACAAAGGGCCTCCATCTACATAGTTATCCTCACTATCCTGAACTCCCGTCCAGAAGTCCTTGTCGAACCAGTAACCAAGAGGACGTTTGCCAACAATCAAATGATGTGCTCTCCATCTTAATAGATCATCACCTCTATATCCTTCACAAGCCAATTCAATTCTCCTTTCCCTACGCACCTCGTTAATAATGGGTGAAAGTTCCGGAAATTGCCAATCAGGATCGTTCGCTATGGAGTGTAAGTTTAGAGACGGCATACCTGCCCTTGAACGAATTTTGTTTATTGTCAAATCTATATCGTTTTGTGTTATAGTCCCGAGCTCCGCTTTTGCTTCCGCATAATTTAAAAGTACCTCTGCATAGCGAAAGATAGGCATGGATGTTTCCGATGCATTTTGTTCCGGTTGTCCTTTTGATTCGGTGTCAAGCCCCTTTTTCAACATATAACCCGTAGTATTTCCTCCTTCTCCGCCCTGGTCTATGTAAGGCCGGGTAAATTCATATCCGGGTACTAGAACTCCGTTTTGGGTTCTTCTGGGCTCCCCTTCTTTCCAATAAATCATTTGCCTTAATCGTGGATCCCTATTCTCCACTACCATTTCCAATGACTTGTCACCCCTATATAACGGGCTTAAAGATATAGGCTTTCCGTCCTCGCACAGGTAGCTCTCTATTAGCGATTTAGTCAATCCCGTTCCGGCACCGCTCGTTGTATATCGTTGAAGATTATGCACTGTGTTCAGCGAAATATTATAATCCCTCGAGAGTAAAACCTCACCTATACCGCTTAGGTCATCACGGTTAAACAATGAAGCATAATCAACTTCGGGATTGCCGGTGGAGTATAGTTCTATGGTATTCATGTCCATCAGCTGCTTCGCCGCAGAGGCAGCGATTTCCAGGTACTCCTGTCCATTACTACCCTTCACTCCAAAGACAGTTTCCTGATGATACTTCTCCCATGTTCCTTCATAAAGAGCCACTCGCGATTTATATAAAAGAGCGGACTCCTTATTGATGCGATTACGTGTTGATGCTGCTTTAGGAGGTAGTTTTTCTATTGCCTGGGAAAGGTCATCCAGAATGTAGTCGATAACCTCTTTACGGGGGGTACGTGCTGCAAAAAGTTCTTCTGAATCAGGGGTCAGCACTTGCGAAACATACGGAACATCCCCATACTGTCGTACTAGATTAAAGTATGCAAATGCTCTGAAGAAATATGCCTCACCCACATATGGAGCTATTTCAGACTCGGAAACACTCATCTCTTTGTATTTGTTTAACATGATATTGATGCTCCTGATTCGTGAATAATCCCAACTTCCGTTATTTGTCGTAATCGTGTTGGTTCCGGCTAAACGATTATCATAAAAGCGGCTTGCCATATTGTCACTGTTGTTATCTTCCCACAGATATCCTCCTCCCCAGCTGGGAAATTGAGGCAGCATCGTGTAAAATTGATTAACGTATAGCTGCAGGTCCGATGCAGACTTCCAATAATCGACATCTGTAATGGAGTCAAGCGGTGTTTTATTCAGGTAATCATCCAAATCACAACTTGTGAGAACCGTAAAGGAGAATACTATTAAATATATAATTTTTTTCATACTTGTAATTCTTTTGTATTTTATAAATCAACATTTAATCCAAACGAAAAAGTTCTTCTCAGGGGATAAGCTTTTCCCGATCCGTAAGCCCCAACAAATGCAGTTTCAGGATCAAATGTTTTATTCATTTTAGTTAGTGTAAATAAGTTTTCACCCGTGATAAAAAATCTGATTTTCTCAATTGGGAATTTTATCTTTTTTTCTACCGGGAGTGTATATCCAAATTGAAAACTCTTCAACCTGAAGTAAGCTGCATTTTGCAGAAAACGAGTCTGAGTCTGAATGTTTTTTGAATGTTCATTCGTACCTAAATAGGGTTTTGGATAATAAGCGTTCGGATTTTCCGAACTCCAGTAATCCAGATGTTGAACGAAAACACTGCTTTGCCATACGTCTCCTGTTATTCCGTAAAACATATTACCCGACGGTGCTGCATCACGCTTGCCAACACCCTGACAAAAAACACTTAAATCAAAATTCTTCCAGTCAAGTCCAAGATTAATACCGTAGCTAAAGCGCGGAGTTGAGTTTCCAATAATAGACAAGTCGCCATGATCGTCTAACGTATTGTTTCCGGGATTAATTTTTCCATCCTTATTTAAATCTGCGTATTCGATGTCCCCCTCACCCCACCGTGAGAAGAAATATGTTTGATCGGGGCCAGCATCAGCTTCTTCCTGGCTTTGATAGATACCCACGGTATTATATCCCCAGATCTCCCCTATCTTACGTCCTACATAATAATCAGACAGTACCCCATTGTCATTTTTATACCTGGTAATTGTTGTCTGGTTGTCTGAAAGATTAAAAGCCATGTTGTATCCCAAATCACCAATTTTATCACGCCATGCTATTTGCATTTCAAACCCTTTGGTCTGGAGGTCTGCATTATTTCTTTTTGGCGCAGATGCTCCTAAAGTTGCCGGCAAGCTTTCTGCCGGGCCAAACATATTTTTTGTCTCCCTTACGAAATAATCATAAATCAAGCTCAACCTGTTATTCAAAAAGTAAGAGTCAAATCCAATATTTGCTGTCCGTACCGTTTCCCAGGTCACATCAGGTGATATTAATCCGGCTGCTCTAACGTATATGGGACGAGCGCCATTAATTATCCAATTGAGGTTTTTAGTTATACCCATTGTCGGCAGGTATAAATAATTTGCAACGTCCTGGTTACCCACCTCACCCATAGAACCTCGAATCTTTAAAAAGCTGACTTTAGATGTCAGGTTATCTGCCCAAAAATCATTGTTTGAGATTACATAACCTGCCGAGAACGCGGGGAAAAACCCCCAGTTATATCCGGGTGCAAACCTGGAAGAACCATTGTATCTGCCAAGTACTTCGAATAAGAACTTATCGTTGAAATTGTAGTTTATCCGGCCAAAGTAACTTAAAGTGCTCCAATGGCCTTTATTACCCGAGAGGTAAATTTGACCCGTAGCTGTTTTTAAGGACGGGACTGATTCTGTAACCAAGTCATTATTTCTACCTTCTACGGATGTATGGTAATAATATTCATTCTGCATACCGCCCATAAAAGTAATTTTATGCTTTGCGATATTTAAATCAAAATTAGAGTATAAATTGTTGGTGTTGTAAAAGTCACGGAAACAGTTTTCCAGATAAAAATTCGGAAAAGAAACCCCGCTCCTGCTTTTAGTTATACCATCCGCCAATGTACTGTAGACCGTTTTTTTATGGTTGGTCTGGTTGTTGAAATTCTGGCGTATATTGGTTTCAAAGTTAATTTTCCAGCCTTTAAGAGGTTCAAGAATAACATTGACGCTATTCAACAATTCATTTTGATTTCTTTTGTTCCTGCCCGCTTGTGATAACAACAAGTGATAACTTTCGTAATAGTTGCCGTTTGGATCTTTTTCCGGCATATTCGACCAGGTTCTGGCAATTGAATGATGAAAGTCCCCAATGTCGGAGTAGTTATGAGGTGTATCTATATCGCGCCGTGTGTATCTGTTGTTGAATTGTAACGATAGCCAGTTGCTGATTTTCGAATCAATATTCGCAACGAAATTATACCGTTGGAATTTCTCATCTCCAATTCTGTAAATTCCATCTTCATTATAGAAACCACCTGAGATGAAATAGTTAGCTTTTTGACTTCCTCCGCTTACGTTGATATCATGTTTTTGCGTAAGTGCCCACGGTTTATAATACACCTGATACCAGTTAGTGTTACCAACAGCATCGTAATAGCTGGTAAACCGATCAGGATTAGTCGGATTAACCGTGATAGCAGGATGTGTACCGGGATTTTCGTGGTTCTCCCTGGCTTTTTGTAACGTTTCGCTTGTTATGGGAGAGGTTAACCCTGCATTGTGAAAAGCTGTATCCAATGTGTACAACCATTCATAACCTGAAGCAGGTTGAGGAAGATTAACAGGGCCATTCATTCCGAAAGTAGAATTAAGCCGGACCGATATTTTTCCTGCGGTATCCCTTCCCCTTTTCGTTTTTATGTTGAGTACTCCAAAAGCTGCCCTGGAACCAAAAATAGCTGTCGCGGTAGCATCTTTCATGACAGCAATAGATTCAACGTCATTCGGGTTTATATTTTCCAACTTAGACTCAACACCATCAATAATTACTAATGGATTGCTTCCCGACAAAGAACCATAGCCACGGATATTAATAGAGGGAACCGAGCCGGGCTCGCCTCCTTGATTGTTAATGGAGACATTTACGTTAGCCAAAACCCCTTGTAATGCAGATGTCATGTTAGAGGTTATTCGGTTTTCCAGTTCCTCTCCCCTAACCTGGGCAATGGCACCTGTGAGGGTTTCCTTTTTCTGTACCCCATAGCCCACAACAACCACTTCATCGAGCGTCTCCGCATCCTCTTGTAACACGATATTGAGGGTTGTTCTTCCGTTAACAGCAACACTTTGTGAAGCCATACCCACGTAAGATATTTCCAAAGTAGCGTTGGAAGGGACGTTTGAAAGAATAAAAGTGCCATCGATATCCGTAACTGTGCCTACGGATGTTCCTTTCACCTGCACCGTTACGCCTATCAACGGTTCTCCCGAGGTATCGGTCACCGTGCCTCTTACCGTTATGTTTTGGGCAAGCAGGCATAAGGAAAATGACCACATAAAGAGAAAAAATATCCCTTTTTTTACACTTGAAAACATTTGTTTCATTCTTGAATTTTGTTTTAAATTAGTTATTAGATATTTAGTATCCCGTCAAGTCTTTATACGTCATGGTAAATTACATACTGCAGGCCGATAACTTCATTTCTACAGGCAGATCAACAGCATGCGAAACCTGAACTAGACGGGTATTTCCGGCGAAAGCCGGTTGAAAGAGAAGAGAGTTTGCAGATAACTGAAACCCGGTGCGGTAACGGGCAATCGTAGTATGCGCGGGGATATAAAAAAGAGGCGCGGACGATTGTCGTTATTCTTCTTTACAGGCTCCGCAAGGGCCTTAGTCAGAGAATATAACAATGTCCACGCCCTTATTTCTAAGGGCGCTTCCATTCCTTGGCCTCTGACTTTGAATTTTGCGGATTCGTAAAGAAAGCCAAAAAAAGCGCTATATTATTTCATACCGTAGTTTTACGGTACAAAGATAATAATTCATTTTAAATTCTGTTATGGATCCATGGTTCTTAGTTTTTTAAAATTTAACAATTGTTGATTCATGGCTCAAAGAAAACGAAATTTAACCAAACATATGCTAAGAAGTCCATTGTTAATTATCAATTTTGTATTGATAATTATCAATACCTCCCCTTTTTTGACTATATTTGTAGTAATAAAATAATATCCAGACAGATATATGGAAACCAAAGAACAAAAATTAA
>Ga0116195_1001574_pt1 | contig 13387 bp, 6 predicted proteins | sample AD_SCU002_MetaG_FD_89881 | JGI IMG/M metagenome (GOLD analysis project Ga0116195, IMG submission 89881) | Active sludge microbial communities of municipal wastewater-treating anaerobic digesters from China - AD_SCU002_MetaG | ecosystem: Engineered > Bioreactor > Anaerobic > Digestate | place...
AGTGGGGGATTTCGGAGCACTTCACTGTCAACCAAGCACAAATGTTGATAGAAGCACTGCACTTGATTTAACCACGTCAACCCCCATTGCGGCAAACGGCTGTTGGCGGCTGCTGTTATTTTTCTGTCTCATAGTTTGGTATTTCGGGTATAGTCAATTTTGTTTTACATACGAAAGCTACACTGTGTCGTGCTCTTGTAATTGCAACATAAAGTTTTGAACGACTCGTTTCTTTTAATTCAGACTTATTGTTTTTTAGCCATTCAATAAAAGGGGTTGTCGGATATATCAAAACTCTGTCAAATGATAAACCTTTCGCTTCACCAAAATTCATCACTCTGTAATTTTCGTTCACAATTGTCTTTTTATTTTCACGGAGTTGCATTGGTTCAAATTTTTCGAGATACTCATCAACGTCCTCTTCTTTAATTAAAAATACCCCACTGTGTTCTGTTATCTCTTTATTGCCTGAAGTTGTCGCCTGAAAATTGGGAAATAATTTATTTGATAAATCACATATCTGCTCATTACATCTATAATTTACTAATAGCGAAGTCTCATCTTTAATTAAGTTGTCAATTTTGTCGGTGAAAAAGTTTACAATATTCGCTTTCTTAAATTGCTTGTTTTTTGGGGCACTATTTGTTGAATATGTTCCTTGTCTCGGGTCTCCAACTATTTGAATTGAAGATGGGCAATCAAAGAATAGTTTTAAAAGTTCTAAATCGTAACCTGCTAAATCCTGTATCTCGTCTATGAAAATGTGAGTATAAATTCTTGAAATTCTGTCTATTACACTTCCATCAGATTTTTCGTTGCAACGAAACACAAATTTTGAAAGTTTGTCAGAATAGATTTTAAGTCCTTTGGTAAAATAGTGTTGTTCAAATTCCTTATCCTCACTGAAATAAACAGGAATTATTCCTTTGATATAGTATTTTATTCCTGACTGTTCATTCATCAGAATTAGTCCATTTATCTTCTTCTCAAATAGAACACCTTGAAATGGTCTTACCCCGTGTTTCAGTAAAAATGAAAACCAAGTTTGAACGACTATATTTTGGGGTATGTATTTGTTTTTTTCGATTATTTTCTTTCTAATTTCTGCTTCGTTTGCTTGGGTATATGTGGTAATAAGAATTTTACCCTCTTTTTGTTTTAGGGCTTCCTCCACCAAGTAAGTCGTTTTTCCCGACCCAGCGGCAGCAATAGTTAGTTTATTGTTAATCTGCTTTAATTGCATCTAAAATGTAATCAGGAAAATTTATTGAGTCACCAGTGTCAAATATTTTTAAAGCACATTCGGTTTTATTGGACTTCATATACTTCAATAAATCATCATCATTCTGATATTTTGTTTCAAAAATATTATTCAATGCATCACGGTTATTTGCTTTTAATAATTTTGGTTCAAGTGTGTTGTAATTGAAATCTATCAAATTACCCGCATCAACAATTGAATCATAACAAATTTTGATGTTATGTTTGGCATTATCGCCTAAGTAGTTTTTATACTTGTTTTTAACCGCTTCAACATTTCCGTCATTGTCAGTAACAACTGCAACTTTTGCTCCGATTTTTTCGGCTATTTCTAAGAACCTTAAAAACGATGTTCCAACAGAAATTACATCAATACCTTTTTCAATAGGTAGCTTATTGTCATTATTAAGCATAAATGCTTTTTGAACAACTAATTCGTCTGAGTCGCCCTCAACTAAAATTGCTTTTTTACATAATATTAAACGTAGTGTGTCATAACCTGATAGTTTTTCAAAAAACTTGTAAGTGTCAGCCGATAGCTCATTCAGTTTAACCGTTTTCTTGTCGTTCAACAAAATCAAATGTTCAAGCCCCAATTTGTTTGCAACAAAACTGCTGTGAGTAGAAATCAAAATTTGTTTATCTCCGCTGTCACTTTTGATATCTCTGATTAATTGGTTGAGTTTGGAATAAGACAAGTGATTTTCAGGCTCTTCTAATAAGATGATATTCGCTTCTTTTGCTTTTTTGTGTCCTAATGCCAATTTAGTTTTAACCAAACATTGTTCACCTTTACCGATGAAGTGAAAGGGCACATCTTCAAGGTATGTCATTAAGCTACTTTCCCAAGCATTTTTTGAAGATAACTCAACAGAAAGTTCAACTTTTTTGTCTGAAATTTTTGAAGCTAATTTTATCTTCTCATTTATCTTTTTGATTGCTTCTTCTCCCATAAAAGTTTCTTTCATTCTTCTGTGGGCTTGCGATATTTCAACAATTTCGTTTGATTCTAAAAACTCTTTCACAATTCGGGATATATATATGTCAGAGCCATTTTGAAGTTTATTACTTGATGAATCAATTAGAGCTGATTTTATAGGAATTGTTCTTGTTGTAATGCCTTCATCTCGAGCAAAACTGCTCCACGAAATATTGTAGTATTCTATAGGTAGAGTTTTTATGCCCCCCAATTTTACCAAATCCTCATATTCTGTCCTGTAGTTTAGTTCATCAAATTCAACTTTAAACGAGAATCCGCAAACCTTTTGTCCTTTCTCACTTAAACTTCCATTTCCTTCGAATTCTGCGGTTTCTTCACCTTCGATGAAAATTTCAATCAGTATTCTAGGTAATTCTGCTGGTTTGCCTTCTTCTAAGCATTGAATATAGTCAGCAACAATGTCCTTGTTAAATACATATTGCGTTAGTTCATTCTTTAGATATTTGCCGTTATGCAAACCTGTCAAAGCAAGGTGTATTGCTTCAATGATTGTGGACTTTCCCGCTTCATTGTCGCCTACAAGAATGTTTAGTCCTTTGTTTAAGGTGAGTTTAAATGAACCTTTATAGGTTTTAAAATTCTCTATGTGGACCTTGGTAATGTTCATTTGTAATTTTAATGTCTTGGTTTGATTCTCTGTTTTTTCTCGTCCCCGAATTGCTTTTTAGTGGTCGTTCTTACAGTTGCCGCCAACGTTCCTGTAAGCGATCTATGGCGTGTATAAACACCATATCCCGCGTTTAATTCTCCGGCCTGATGCGCCCAAATCCTGTGCTAAATATAGAATAATTCGATGTATGTTGAGCTGGTGGAAAAAAATTAAACGTTCATATCATCCAAGGGGCTGCGCAATACGCCCATCCCCTTGGTGGTGACATGGGTGTAAATCTCTGTGGTCTTGGGACTTGCATGCCCCAGCAGGCTCTGGATGTAGCGCAGGTTGACACCGGCCTCCAGTAAATGGGTGGCAAAGCTATGACGTAAGGTGTGCATGGTCACGTTCTTCGAAATGCCTGCCTTTTTGCATGAGCGCTGCAACACATTCTGTATGCTGCGCGCAGAATAACGGCCTCCCATCTGCCCTTCAAATAGATACGACCTGGGACGGTACTGCCGGAAATATTTCCGCAGCTCTTCCAATAGCTTCTGCGACAACAGCGTAACCCTGTCCTTGCGTCCCTTGCCCCCACGGATATTGATCAGCATGCGGTCGCTGTCGATGTCGCCAGGCCTGAGATTTAGTAGCTCACTCAGCCGCAAACCACCGGAATAGGCGGTCATCAGCATGCAACGGTGCTTCAGGTTGAGGGTGGCCGCCAGGATGCGCTCCACCTCCGCACTGCTCAACACCACCGGCAGGGCTTTCTCGGTCCTGGGCCGTTCGATGTAATACACACTGCGGGGCCCTCCCAGCACCTTCTCATAATAGAACTTGATGGCATTGATGGCCTGGTTCTGGTAAGATGATGAAATCCCGCGCTCTTCCACCAGGTAACGCATATAAGCCCTGATCTCCTGCTCTGTTAGTTCTCGTGCGGGCTTCCAGTGGTAGAAATTGATAAACTCCTCAAAACATGCTTCATAATTTTTACGTGTGTTCTCACTGTACCGCATAACCACCAGCTTCTCGGTGTATTCAGCAGGAACAGGGCGGTAGTTCGGGATCTCCTCAGGGCTTTTCTTGGGCCTGATCAGCTTCTGCTGCAGATCGTCCATATACTCCCAGGTCCAGGCATGGGTATGGCAAAAGTGCTTCAGCTCTGCCAGAATGGTCTCGGTATGGGGCACCGACCAGGTCCGGGACTCAGCTTCCCAATGCGACAGGGGAAATGCACGCAACAGCGCCACCAGGGCGGCATCGAAGCGAAAAACAAGCCGCAGCCTGTCGGGATGATAGCGGATGACCTTGAGCACCGCCGCAGGCTCCCTGGGCTCCGGGTCTTTACTTGCCACTTCCCCGCCCTTCCATTCGAGGCGGCTGCCAAAATAGGCTTCGATCTGCTTCAACATGTCCGTGCTGGCTGGAATGACCCAGCATCGGGCGGTATAGTCCCAGTGGGCACGTCGCAACGCACGCAGGAAAGCCAGGTCCGGCTCGGAGCGGGGAAGGCGTAATAGAATATTCCGACCTGTTCTCACTATCTCCACCCGGCTTTGCACTGATCCGTTCATGGCGTTTACCCTTGTTAATTTTCAATAATGGCCCCGATTATGGCAGCTATGATGGAATACCATCGGTAGATGACCAGGGCCACTCAGGTAAATAGACGAATTGAGGGGTGGTTTTTGGAAAATCAGGTAAAAACAAGTGAAAATGAACTCAGAAAACATGAAGGAGAAGACTGTCCTGGCCGCTATGTCTCATAAATCTCGAGACATCCTATTTGACTAAAACCTGGATTCTGTATGAATTCAGTAATCCTGAGATGATAATCACCCATCACCTTAATCAGATGTTCTGTCGATGTGTTACCTAGTCTTAACCATATAACCTTAGGCGGAATCCCTTTTACGAGCGTAAGGTCATAGAAATCAGAATCAAATGTAACTATTGTACAACCTTCTCTTTTGGCATACTCCCATATCATGCGATCCGTCGCATTTACCAGATTCAATTCACTGACCTGACGAACCCATGGAAAATATTGTTGAAGCCCCCTGACCGCTCTGAAGGAGATATTTTGATCCAGGAGTAACTTCATCACGCAACACTGAGTTTACGTTCTCTGTCTGCAGCGAAAGCCAGACATGCCTTAATATCCTCGGCTTTTAACTCAGGGTAATCCTGCAAGATGTCTCTGTATGTCATATCTGATGCTAACCAGCTTAGCACATCGTACACTGAAATTCTTGTTCCTTTGATACAGGGCCTTCCAAATCTAATATTTGGATCTATTCCGATACGTTCAAGGTAATTCATCTCTTCGCTGCGTTTTTTCAAAGATACTACAATTTGGAAGACTTACTTTAATCTTATGCGTGGATGAAGCCATCATCCGGTTTCCAGGACAATCAGCCTCATCCTGCAGTGCTTATCTGCCTCTGCTTGCGGCTTATTCAACATCCTGTTAACAGAATAACAATTCAGGAAGCGAAGCCTGCATTTTCTATATCTTTGCCGGCAATTACGCTTCTTTGATATCCATAAACTCAATCTTAATATGATCACTGATAATTTTACGGCCCGTCACAACGGCCCAGGGGAACAGGAAATGGGTAAGATGCTGGAAGCCATCGGTGTTTCTTCGCTGAACACACTGATCGACCAAACGATCCCGGCGGGAATACGCCTGCCGGCACCGCTGGACCTGCCCAGGGGGATGAACGAATATGAATACCTCAACCACCTGCGCGCGCTGGGCAGGAAGAACAAACTGTACAAATCGTTTATCGGCATGGGCTATTATGACACCATCACACCGGGTGTCATCCTGCGCAATATCCTCGAAAACCCGGGCTGGTACACCTCCTACACACCATACCAGGCAGAGATCTCTCAAGGTCGCCTGGAAGCGCTGCTCAATTTCCAGACCATGGTGTCGGAGCTTACCGGTCTGCCGGTCGCCAATGCCTCTTTGCTGGACGAGGCCACGGCAGCGGCCGAAGCGATGGTGATGTTCTACCGCTCGCGCTCGCGACAGGCGGTGAAACAAGGCGCCAACGTGTTCTTTGTGTCGCATGACCTGCTCCCGCAAAGCCTGGATGTGCTGAAGACACGGGCCGTTCCGCTGGGCATCGAGCTTGTTACGGGCGATGCGGACACATTCACCTTCGATGAGCGGGTGTACGGGGCCATCATCCAGTATCCCTGTGAAGCAGGCGTGGTACATGACCACCGTGCTTTTGTGTCGCGGGCCAAAGAAGCCGGCATCTTCGTGGCTGTGGCCGCCGACCTCCTCAGTCTGACCCTGCTGGTGCCGCCGGGCGAATGGGGCGCCGACGTGGTCCTGGGATCATCCCAGCGATTCGGCATCCCGATGGGCTTTGGGGGCCCGCATGCCGCGTTCTTCGCCACAACAGAAGCTTTCAAACGCAACCTGCCCGGGCGCATCATCGGCATCAGCGTCGATGCCAAAGGCAACCCCGCCCTCCGCATGGCGCTGCAGACGCGTGAACAGCATATCAAAAGGGAAAGAGCTACCTCCAATATCTGCACCGCCCAGGCGCTGCTGGCCACGATGGCAGGGATGTATGGCGTTTACCATGGGCCGGATGGCCTGAAGGAGATCGCAAGGCACATCAATATCCTGACGGGTGTGCTGGCCCAGGAAGCTCCGCAATATGGCTTTGCCCAGCTTAATCCCTATTTCTTCGACACCCTGAAGTTCCGCCTGCCGGCCGGTCTGAAAATGGAAACGCTGCGTCAGGCAGCTCTGCAACAGGAGATGAACTTCCGCTATATCGACGAACATACGATCGGCATCAGCATCGACGAAACGACGACCCTGGGGGATATCAACCGGATCCTGGAGATCTTTGCCCGCACAGCCGGCCATGATTTCACACCCTTTGTTTGTGATCCTGAGGTCTGCCGGCTGATCACGACCATCCCGGCTGCATTGCAGCGCAGCAGCGCTTTCATGCAACAGGATGTGTTCCGCCGCTACCACAGCGAGACGGAGATGATGCGTTACATCAAGAGGCTGGAGCTGCGCGACCTGGCGCTGAACCGCACCATGATACCGCTGGGAAGCTGCACGATGAAGCTGAATGCCGCCGCAGAGCTGTTCTCGCTGAGCTGGCCTGAGTTCGGGGCTTTGCATCCTTTTGTCCCGGCCGACCAGGCCGCGGGTTACCTGGAGCTGATCAGGGATCTGGGCCGTGACCTGAGCGAGATCACGGGATTTGCCGGCATCTCGTTCCAGCCTAATTCCGGCGCTGCCGGGGAATACACCGGCCTGCTGGTCATCCGCGAATACCACCTCAGCCGGGGTGAAGGGCACCGCAACATCTGCCTGATCCCTTCGTCGGCACATGGCACCAACCCGGCCAGCGCCGTGATGGCGGGCATGGAAGTGGTGATCGTGGCCTGCGACGACCAGGGCAATATCGACATCGCCGACCTCAGGCAGAAAGCCACAGAGCACGCAGAAAAACTATCAGCCCTGATGGTGACCTACCCCTCCACGCATGGGGTGTTCGAGGAAGGGATACGGGAAATCATGGACATCATTCATTCGCATGGCGGACAGGTGTACATGGACGGTGCGAATATGAACGCCCAGGTAGGGCTGACAAGTCCGGGCTTCATAGGTGCTGATGTCTGCCACCTGAACCTGCATAAGACCTTTGCCATCCCTCATGGTGGAGGCGGTCCGGGTGTCGGACCTATTGGTGTAGCAGCCCATCTGCTGCCCTTCCTGCCTTCTCACCCTGTCGTGAAGACCGGTGGAGAAAAGGGGATCACTGCTGTTTCGGCCGCCCCGTTCGGCAGCGCCATGATCCTGCCGATCTCCTACGGATATATCAAACTGCTGGGAGGAGAAGGCCTGACGCAGGCCACACGCATGGCCATCCTCAATGCCAATTATCTGAAAGCCAAGCTTGAAAAGCATTATGACATCCTGTATACCGGTCCCAACGGACGGGTGGCGCATGAGATGATCCTCGACTGCAACATCTTCCACCGCACAGCCGGTGTGGAGGTGATCGACATTGCCAAGCGACTGATGGACTACGGTTTCCACGCCCCGACGGTGGCTTTCCCTGTACATGGCACCCTGATGGTGGAACCGACGGAAAGCGAACCCTTATCGGAACTCGACCGCTTTGTGGATGCGATGGTTACGATACGCCAGGAAATCAGGAATATCGAGGAAGGGCGGGCTGATAAAGAGAACAACCTCCTCAAGAATGCCCCGCATACGGTGTGCATGGTGGCCGGGAGTGGCTGGGACCTGCCTTACACCCGCGAGCAGGCTGCTTTCCCGCTGGATTGCTCGATGGGCGATAAATATTGGCCACCGGTCACCCGGATCGACGATGCCTACGGGGATCGAAACCTGGTATGCTGTGCCATGATATAGATTTTTCATACTGGTGTTACTGGCATTTTTACCTGGCAGGCTAAGCCTACCTTGTGATCGTGGGAAAGTGCAGCTCAGGCACAACTTGGCGTATTATACCTCCTGGTATACCATCTAAATACCAATAGGAATTCATCAATGAATATCATAATTCAGCGATGAGACGCCTATCATTTATTTCATTGTGTCTAATTTTAGGTGATGTGAACCAACCTCATTATGCCAAACCCCGGTGGATTCAGGAATTTCTTAGGACTTGCGCACCGCACCCCCATCCATGCCTCGGTGTTCCTGATAGTAGCACTCTGGGTCATCCTGCTGTCGGGACGCGCATATGCCGCTGATTACTATTGGGTTGGTGGTTCAGGTAACTGGTCGGACATAAATCACTGGGCCACAACTTCCGGTGGAACGGTGACGCATTTTACCGTGCCTTCGCCTACTGATGATGTGTATTTTGATGTAAATTCTTTTACGGCTGAGGGGCAAACTGTCGTGATGAATCTGAACATCATCACTTGCCATCATTTTGATTGCACCCAGGCTTTGTATAATCCCACTTTTCTAAGTAACAGCGCGACTAAAGTGGAGATCTACGGGTCGATGCTCCTGACGAAGAACATTAACTTTCTGGTTAATTCCAACCTTCACTTCCTTGCAACTTCTCCTGGGATGCAAGTCCAAACGACCGGGCACGAAATGTTAGGTAATATTTATTTCAATGGTTCAGGAGGGGGATGGATACTCATGGACTCACTGAACGCCACGGGTAGTGAAATACATCTCAGGGAAGGCAATCTGAATACAAACGGGCAAGAGATACGTTGCTACCAATTTAACGCAAACTACCTCTTCCCTCGTAGCCTGACCCTTGGCAACTCCCATATTCTTGCCTATAATTACTGGACCGTTCATAAGACTGGGCTAACCTTGAATGCCGGAACTTCCACTATCACGCTTACCGCACCATCAGCGAATTTTCTCAGCATTGGAACAGGCAGTTCGACTTATCATAAGCTTTACTTTTATTCGGGTGCTGGCACCGCTAACCTTGACGCAGGCAGTATTTCCTTCGATCGGGTGGAATTCAGGAGCAACGGTAATATTTCCGGGAATGTGACTTATGGCGACCTGGCGCTCACAAAGGGGAAAACCTACAATTTTGCACAAGCCAGTACGCACATTTTTATCGATTCCCTTTTAGCCGCAGGGCATTGCATGAATCCCATACGAATTCAATCCGTGAATGGAACAAGCTCCTTTATAAAAACCTCCGGAAGCATCCAGGTCGAATCCGCGGAGATCAAAGGTATTCAAGCCAGTGGTGGAGCCACGTTCTATGCTCTCGCGTGTTCTGATCTAGGCAATAACTCAGGCTGGCTTTTCAGTCCACCCCCACCACGAACCCTTTACTGGGTGAATGGCACCGGGTTGTGGAACGATACCAGCAATTGGTCTGCGAGTAGTGGGGGTCCTTCCGGTGCTTGCCCCCCTACCCAATATGATGATGTGATCTTCGATGATAATTCCTTTGTGAATTCAACGGACTCTGTCATCCTCAATACCTCCCATTCGTACTGCCGGGATATGACCTGGATAGCATTTGGTGATGACCCCAGTCTGGTATCGGGAGGAGGTGATTATTTGCATATTCACGGTTCACTTCATTTTCAGCCAATTATGAAATATGCGTTCACCGGTCCCGTCTTTTTTGCAGCATCCACTCCTGGACAAACCATCACTAGCGCCGGGCATCGCTTCCTCAATTTTGTGGAATTTATTGGTGATGGCGGCGGCTGGACCCTGCTAGATAGCCTGAGCATTTATAACAATAATTTGATTCTCAGCCATGGCCATCTTAATACAAATGGCAAAACCGTATCCTGCTATCGTTTCGTTTCAACTGAATTTAACCAGAGAATCCTAAGCCTTGGTGCAAGTAAGATCTTCGTGAATAGAAATAAGGGTGATGCCATTGAGATCAACGGAAGTAATCTCAGCTTGAATGCCGGCACCTCAGAAATTATCCTTACTTCAAGCGAACCAGTATTTAGAATCGAATCCGGGGCTGCACTGGTATTTCATAACCTCCTGTACCAGAACGATCAAGGACGTGGAGGCCTCAAAAAGCAAGGATCTACCTTCAACAGGATTAAATTCAATGCAGATGGATGGATTGAAGGCAATACTTTCATGGATAGCCTGTGTCTTTCAAAAGGGAGGACATACACCTTCCAGAAGTTCATGGTTCAAACCATCAACCACCTGATAGCGCAAGGAAATTGCAATAATCCAATCCTTCTCGAGACAGACTCTGCAGGTGGTGTGGCTTTCTTCAACGGTGGACCTGATACCAGTAAGATTTATGATGCCATAATTCAGGATATTAACTGTTTGGCAGGCTCGCACTTCTATGCCTACAATACGGTGGATCTGGGAAATACTACAGGTTGGAATATTCAGTCAAGACCAGCCCTAGACCTCTATTGGGTTAACGGGCAAGGGGACTGGGCAGATTCTTCCCATTGGTCTGTCAGTTCAGGAGGTGTGCCGGGTGCCTGCATCCCATCGCCCCTGGACAATGTGTTTTTCGATGCCAATTCTTTCATTGGCAAGACCGATACTGTTTTCACCAGCCACGCCAGGATTATGTGTCATGACATGACATGGATCGACAATACGGGCAGGCATGTGTTCTACGCTGGAATAGGGGGCAATTGCAGGATTTATGGCTCTCTGCTTTTCTCTGATTCAATGTATAATGCCTATGGTGGAGCCTTCATATTTCTCTCCGATACAACAGGCGAAACCATTACTTCCAATGGTAAGGTGTTCCATAATGACGTACGTTTCAGGCATGCACTAGGTGGATGGACTGTGACGGATGACTTTGTAATTAGCGGAGCAATGAGTAAACTGGAGTTGGTACTTGGTTCACTTTCCATGCCCGGACTTAACATCACTATTCCTTCCTTTTCTTCCTCGCATAAGACCAACAAATTCCTGGACATCCGTGGTTCCGATATCACCTTGAATTTTGGGAACTGGAACCTGGTCTCTGATTCGACAGAATTGCTTGCCGATTCCTCAATGATACGATTTACAACCAGTTATGGCATGATGAGGAATACGGGCGGCGATACACTGTCCTTTCATAATGTGTGGTTTTCTGAGTCCGGTGGGTATAACGATTTGACCTCTTTGCAAGTCACCTGCAGATTTAACCTTGTAAGTTTTGCAGGAAATGCCAACATCAACGGAAATAATATCTTCGATACACTTTTCCTTACACCGGGCAACACCTATAAGCTCGAGGCAGGCAAGCAGCAGCGACTGAGCATTATGGAAGCCAACGGCAACTGTTTCAATACGATATCCTTGTCGTCAAACGCCATCCCACAGCAGGCAGTAATTGCTAAATCTTCTGATACGCTAAAAATTACGTATGCTTCCCTGAACGGGATAAATGGGCAAGGTGGTGCCGTATTTCATGCAGTAAACTCTATTGATAAGGGACATAATAGCAACTGGGTAATCGATGCTACGCCACATAATGACCTGTATTGGGTGAATGGCAGCGGAAACTGGCATGATTCCACTCACTGGTCATACATCAGCGGGGGAGCTGGTGGATCCTGCATACCTACATCCCGGGATGATGTGTTTTTTGATGCCAATTCATTCACGGGAAGCGGTGATACAGTATACATAAACGCTATAGCAGAATGCCGCAGCATGGACTGGACAGGTGCTACCGGTAGCCCAATGATCCATGGAAACTGGGGAATCAACCTCTATGGAAGTCTGATTCTCATTGATAGCATGAATAATAACCTCATGAATTTTTGGAGGTTCAAGTCAGACTCTATGTCGAATATTATCCAAACGGCAGGGAATGTTTTTCCCCGATCGCTTGTTTTCGATGGAAACGGTACCTGGCTATTAGCTGACAGCCTTTCCACAGATATGGACATCCACTTCATGAAAGGAAACCTCCATACCCAGGGAAATTTTGTGAGCTGTTATGTCTTTGATTCCGATTATGACAACACCCGCAGCCTAACTCTTGGCAACTCCCATGTCGAATTACGCTCAGGAGCCCAATACTCCTGGGTTATGAATGGAAGCAACATGACCCTGAATCCAGGTACTTCCACGATCCGCTTTCTGCAGGCCACGGGTATGTTTAATCGAACCGGAAACAATCTCGGATATCATAAGGTCGAGTTTGTCAATCCCAGCGGCACCTCCCTGATTCGGACACTACAGATGAACTGCCGGTTTAACCACCTCAGTATACATAATGATGGAAGGATCTTCGGCAAGAACACTTTCGATTCACTCACCTTTTTTCCTGACAACACATACCAGCTCGATATAAATAATCCTCAAGCCATTGTGGATTATTTCTGGGTCAGGGGCAATAATTGTTTTCCTTTACGTCTTGAGTCCACTTCATTAGGCAACCAGGCAACAATTATTAAGGATACCGGAGTGGTCACCGGTGATTTTATTCATATGCGGGACATCCATGCTACGGGTGGCGCCACTTTTTATGCCGGATCCAACAGTGCGGATATTGCCAATAACGCGGGTTGGGTATTTAACAATGCACCTTCTTATGTTTACGGGCTGCCTGATGACACTTTCCTTATTAAAGGCACCCCCCTCGTCATCAATACTGTAAATTTTAACGGCGGACCTGGCACAAGCTACCTTTGGGGGGATGGAAGCATCAACAGTTCCATGACTGTTAACAGCCCCGGCGTTTATTACGTTACTGTGACATACGATACCAATTGTTCAGTTGCCGATTCAATCATTGTATTCTGCAGGCTCGGGCTTGACCTGATACCCACAAACGCTACTTGCAATGCCTATACGGATGGCGCGATTGACCTGAATGTGGCTGGAACTCCTACCATCTATGATTTCCTGTGGTCAACAGGAGACAGTACGGAAGATATCACAGGTCTGGGCGCAGGGTGGTATGTGGTTACTGTGTCAGATAGCGTCTGCTATGGAATTGATTCGGTTGAAATTACAGAACCTCCATTGCCAGATCCGGGTATCCGGGATACCGTTTTTTGTTCGGATACAA
>Ga0116195_1001579_pt1 | contig 13367 bp, 12 predicted proteins | sample AD_SCU002_MetaG_FD_89881 | JGI IMG/M metagenome (GOLD analysis project Ga0116195, IMG submission 89881) | Active sludge microbial communities of municipal wastewater-treating anaerobic digesters from China - AD_SCU002_MetaG | ecosystem: Engineered > Bioreactor > Anaerobic > Digestate | place...
GGATGGTAAGCTTCTCCACGTTGACCGTCAGCTCTCCGGTCTTGGTGACGAACAGGGGGCCTTCGACGCCCAGGAAGTCCCCGACGCCGACGAACTTCTTGAAGGTCTCGTAATCTTTCTCGCCGACGGCGTCCTTCTTGACGTAGATCTGTATCTTGCCGCTGCCGTCCTTGACGTGGGCGAAGGCGGCCTTGCCCATCATGCGCAGGAGCACCACGCGCCCGGCGCAGCGCACCCGCGTATCCGCGGGCTGCTTCAGCGCTTCGGCGGCGGGATGTGTGACCTGGAAGCGGCGCGGGTAGGGGTCTATCCCCTGCTCGCGGAGGGCCCTGATCTTGCCGTAGTTATGGCCGACTATCTCCTGGAGGGTATTGCCGCTCATTTCCGGGAAGCCAGCGCGTCGCGCACGATCTTGACGAGGTTCTTGGGCTCGAAAGGCTTCTCCACGAAGGCGAAGATGTTCGAGGAAAGTTCGAAGAGGTCCTTCATCTGGCCCTTGGCGGTCAGTATGACTATCGGGATGTCCCTGAGGCCGTCGAGTTCCTGCAGTTTGGACTGGAAGGTATAGCCGTCCATCTCGGGCATCATGATATCGAGGATGATCACGTCGGGCAGGGCCTTGTTGGGTCCGTCCTCGGTGAGCTTGTTGTAGGCCTCCAGGCCGTTGTAGGCCTCGAGCACCTCTAACTTCTCCCTCTCCATCAGGACCTTGATAAGGTAAACGACGTCTTTTTCGTCGTCCACCACCATAACCTTGGACATCTTACCTCCGATAAGCCGCATAGCGGCTTTCTCCGGCCACACCTCGGCGATTCCGCTTACGCAGGGAATCGCCTGCGGTCTTGCGGCCCGCACGCGGCTTCCACCGGAAGCCGCTCCGGAGGGCGGGCCTCACCTCCGATAAGCCGCATAGCGGCTTTCTCCCGCCGCTTCGCCGGGGACTTCGGCCGCGGGCTGACCGCCGGCCGGGTTCGAGCCTTGATTTTACAATTATATTAATATGGAGGCAAGCGGGCGCCCCGGTCGGCCCGGGGGCGGCCCGTGGCGGTCAGTGGAACCTGCGGTCGAGGAAAGCCCCGGTCCAGTCCAGCATCTCTCCGACATTGTCGGAGTTCAGCTTCTCGGAATAGCAGTGCTCGGCCAGTTTTTTGAGACCGAACTTGAGCAGCAGCTGCCGGTGCTCCTCGCGGTCGAGCGCGCCCTTGAGCAGCAGGGCTTCGCACAGCCCGGTAAGATCGGAGGACTCCGTCCGCGCGGCGAGGCCTTCGGACTCGCAGAGACGGCGCAGCGCGTTCTCGAGTACGGCGCCGCACATGACGGCGGAGGACAGGAAATTCCCCTCCTCGCGCAGCCCGGCCGCGCGGGCGAGGAGGTCGCGGGAGATGGCCCGGAAAGAAACGCGGTCGGGCGGTACGGGGACACCATGCGGCATGGTGTCCCCCGCCGATGCGGCCGGAGCGGACCGGGGACCGGGTGGCGCGGACTCCAGGGCCGAAACGGCGTCCCTGAGGGAATCCAGGTAACGGTCGAAGAGCGTGCCGGGAGCCGGCCGGGCGTAAACGCGTTCGCAGCGGTCCAGTTCCATCACGCGGGCGCTGTTGGCGCCGAAAGCGCGCACGAGCGTGTCGCGCACGTCCTTCTTCCAGCGCGCGTAGTCCGGGTTGAAAGGCGAGAACCTGAACCAGGTATACTGGTAGCAGGCGTCGAAATCGTCCTTCAGGCGCTGCGCGCGCTTTATTAACTCGCGGCAACGCCCGCGCAGGAATTCGCTGTCGTCCATGATCCCCCCGGGATATTCTATCACGGCGTCCCGGCCGAATCAATGGCAACTTAGTCACACGGCGTCAAAATATGTAGAATCTAACCGCGGGAAACGCCCCCAAGGAGACAGCGACGATGCCGATCGAAAGGACGCTGGTACTGATAAAGCCGGACGGGATGCAGCGCCACCTCGCGGGACTGGCCATAGACAGGCTCGAGAACACGCACATGGAGCTCGTCGGCGCCAAACTGGTCTCGGTGACGGACGCCCTCGCCCGCGAACACTATGCGCTGCTGGAAGGGGTCGGCCCCTTCAAGGACAAGGCTTTCTTCGAACGCCTGATAAGTTTCATCAAGGGCGATTATCACGGCGATCCCAGGCGCCGCGTTCTCGCCCTGGTCTACCAGGGCGAGAACGCCGTCCAGGTCATACGCAGGGCCGTCGGCGCGACCAACCCGGAGGACGCCTCTCCAGACACCATACGGGGGGCCTTCGGCCGCGTCTGCCGCAGGCACGGCTACTACGAGAACGTCGTGCACGCCTCCGGCACCGTCGGGGAGGCGGAACGCGAGATAGGGATCTGGTTCGGACCCGGGGAGATCGTATCCTGAAAGGAAAAGGGACCGGAAAATGAAAGCCCTCCAGCTGACGCTGGCGGCGCTGCTCTGCGCCGGCTCCGCCCGCGCGCAGCAGCGCGCGGCGGAGACCGTGACCTTCCAGGCGGCCGACGGCTGGACGATACACGCGGACTACCTTGCCCCCGCGGAGGGCGCGCCGGTGGCCCTGCTGCTCCATTCCCACAAGGGCAGTTCGGCCGAATGGAAGTCCTTCCAGGAACAGCTGAAGCGTTACGGTTACGGCTGGCTGGCGCCCGACCTCCGCGGCCACGGCCGCAGCGTCGTGGACCCTTCGGGCTCCACCGTGACCTGGAAGAATTTCCGCTCCGGCGGTTCCGACAACGAGTACAACAAGATGATAAGGGACGTCGACGGCGCGCTGGTCTTCCTTTCCACGCGCGCGGTGAGCACCGAGAACGTCTTCATCGTCGGGTCCATACTGGGGGCCAATCTCGGCATAAAGACGGCGGCCATCTACAAGGAAATACCCAGGGTCGTCGCCGTCTCCCCCGTGCTCAACGTCAACGACGTCCTGGTCGTGAACCCCCTGCGCGCCTACGGGCGGAAACCTCTTCTCATGCTGGCCGGCGCGAACAGGGAAAGGCAGTTCAAGGAGTTCCAGCTTCTCAACGACATAGCGAAACTCTCCTGCGGCCCGGAGAACGTGACCACCCTGGTGGAAGCGCGGGGTTTCGGCTCGGAACTGGTCAACCGCTACAGCGCCCGACGCATACTCGACTGGCTGGGCAACAGCCGTTTCCCTCCGGTAGTGGACTCCTCCTCCACTTACGTGACCGGCGGGCTTGAAACGGTGCCCTGGGAGCCGCCGGCTCACGGGGAAGACCGGGCGGAGGAAGAAGGACCGGACCCCGCGGAAGGGATGGAAGAGAATGAAGAGAACGAACGATAATTTCGCCAGGTACTCCAGCCTGCCCACGGAAAGGGAGAACCGACGCACCCTCGACCTGGACAGGATCCCGCTCAGGCGCGTGCTGAAGAAGCTCAACCGCGAGGACGCGGGGGTGCCGCGCGCGGTGGCGCGGGCCATACCGTCCATAGAAAAGGCCGCGCGCGAGGTATCGAGAACTTTCCTCGAAGGAGGCCGCATCGTCTTCATCGGCGCGGGCACCAGCGGCCGTCTGGGCGTGCTGGAGGCGGCCGAGCTCCCCCCCACCTATGGCGTGAAGCCGGATACTTTCAAGGCCCTCATGGCCGGCGGCGACGAGGCGGTTTTCCTGTCCAAGGAAGGAGCGGAGGACAGCAGGGAGAACGGTTTCCGGGAGATAAGCCGCTGCGCGGGGAAGGGCGACGTGGTGGTCGGCATAGCGGCCAGCGGAGTGACGCCTTACGTGCTGGGCGGGCTGGAGGCGGCCAAACAGAAGGGCGCCTTCGGGGTGCTGCTGACCTGTAATTACCGCGAGAAGATCCCCGCCGCGCGCTGCGTGATAGCCATCGACGCGGGGCCCGAGCCGATCTCCGGCTCGACGCGCATGAAGTCCGGCACCGCGACCAAGCTGGCGCTCAACATGCTGACGACCTCGGCCATGGTCATATCGGGCAAAGTCTACCGCAACTGGATGGTCGACGTGCGCACGACCTCGAAGAAACTGGAGCTGCGCGCGGCGCGCATAGTCTCGCGTCTCGGCGGGGTGGACCCGGAGGAAGCCGCCCGCCTGCTGGCCGAGACCGGCGACGAGGTAAAGACCTCGATAGTTATGGCGCGCAAAGGACTGTCCAAAGAGTCCGCCCGCCGCCTCATAAAAAAACACCGCGGCTTCCTCCGCCCGATACTGGGATGAAGCGCGCTCTGGCCCTGGCCGGGAGCCTGAAAGTCTTTTTCCCGCTGCTCTTCCTTATATCCGCCGCCCTAGCCTGGGAGACCGCGTTCAACCGCGGCGTACCGGTCTACGGCCGCTGGTGGTTCATGACGCTGGGAGCGGCGCTGCTGCTCAACACGGCGGCCTGCCAGGCGCTGCGCTTCGCCTCCTGCCCGCGCCGCTCGCTGCTGCTGCACGCCGGCGTCCTGCTGGTGATAGGCGGGGGCTTCGCCAGCGGCGCGCGCAAATTCAGCGCCGAGCTGCCCCTGACCGCCGGCCACAGGTCCGACGAGGCCCGCACGGACAGGGCCGTATACCGCCTCCCTTTCTCGGTCAAGCTGATATCCTTCCGCGTGCTCTACGACGGGGAGCCGTCCTATGGGCTGGCGGCCGGAGGCCGCTCCTACCCGCTGACCGCCGGCGGCTCCTTCTCCCTTCCCGACGGCACCGGCGTCAAGGTCCTCGCCCTCTTCCGCGACCTGGGAATAGGTCCGGACGGTTCGCGGGAGGAGAAGTCCCCCTACTATTTCAACCCGGCCGCCGAGCTGGAGATAAGCTCGGGTACGCGCAGGGAAAAAGCCCTGCTCTTCTCCGGCATGGCGTCGCCGCACGGCCGGGGCCGCCCGGACCTGCTGCTCAGGGTCGAAGGCGCCGCGCCGGCCGGCTACGAGAGCGAGGTGGAACTGGAGGCCGAAGGGGAGAAAAAACGGGCGACGGTAAGCGTGAATTCGCCGGCCTCCTTCTACGGCTATAAACTCTACCAGCACGGGTACGACCCTGCCGACCCCGCCTCCACCACGCTGCTCGTCAAACGGGATCCCGGCGTCCCGGCGGTATACGCCGGCTTCGCGCTGATATCGGCGGGACTCATCTTATGGATACTCTGAGCCTGGCGCAGAACTTCTCTTTCGCGGCGGCCATGGCGGCCTTCGCGCTTTCCATTTCCCCCCTGCCCCGGCCGTGGTGGAAGGCCGCCGCCTGGGCTTCGCTTACCGCGCTGACTCTGCTGCTGGCCCTGATCTGGCGGGAGACCGGCCGCCCGCCGATGTCGAACCAGCACGAATCGCTGCTCGTAACGGCCTGGTTCACGGCCGCTGCCGCGTTGTACGCCCGCGGCCGGGCGGAGTCCGCGAGGCCTGCCGCCCTCTTCCTGCTTTGCGCCCTGGTGGCCGGGGCCTCGCTGGCCCGCCGCGACCTCTCCCCCCTCATGCCCGCGCTGCGCTCCAACTGGCTGGTCTTCCACGTGCTGACCGCCATGGCAGCCTACGCCGCGCTCGGCGTGGCCGGGATCTACGGCGCGTGGGCCTTCCTCGCGAAGAAAGAGGAACGGGCCGCGCCCGCGGTACGAGCGCTGGTGAAGGCAGGCTTCCTGCTGCTGACCGCCGGCATAATCACCGGGTCGGTCTGGGCCGAAGCGGCCTGGGGCGCCTACTGGAGCTGGGACCCCAAGGAGATCTGGTCGCTCATAGCCTGGCTGTTCTACGCCGGGCTGCTGCACTCGAAAAAGACCGGGCGGGCCGGCGCCGCCGGGCTCTGCCGTCTTGCCGTGCTGGGGCTTTTTCTTGTAATCTTCACCTACCTCGGCGTTAACTTCCTTATGAAAGGGCTGCACAGCTACGCCTGAGACGGCGACCGGGACATGAGAGCGACGGAAAGAATAAAAGCGTATCTGCTCCGCGCCGCGGCGGACCTGCCCCGTTCCCGGGACGGCTGGCTGGCGCTGCTCAAGGAACACCAGGAGCTGATATTGCGCCTCTCCGCCCTGGCCGTTTTCGCCGGCGGCGGCGCGCTGTTCATGCTCTTCGGCCCGCCGCACCTGGTCACGCTGACCGAAACGCCCTCTTTCTGCGGTACATGCCATTCGATGAATTACCAGCACAAGGACTGGAGGCTCTCCTCCCACCGGCAGAACTGGTGCATCGACTGCCACCTGCCCAACGACAATGCAGCCAACCATTACCTCTGGAAGTCGATCGACGGGGGAAAGGACGTCTTCTTCGAATTTTCGGGACTGCGGGAGCACGACGAGATAAGCCTCACCGAGCACGGCAAGCGGGTGTTGCAGAAGAACTGCATACGCTGCCACGGCGACCTGATGGCGCGGATGGACACCACCCGCTCCTGCATCGACTGCCACAGGGGACTGGCCCACAGGCGAAACGGTCTGCCGGGCGCCAGATACACGGAGGACAGATGAAAAGGATATTCTTCGCGGCCGCGGCCGCACTGGCGCTGGCCGCCTGCACCAAGCGGGCCGAACCGATAAAGATAGCCGAGATAAAGGAAGGCACCTACGAGCCCGCCGACTGGGGCAAGGTCTACCCGCTGGAATACGAGCTCTGGAAGAAAACGGCCGAGAAGACCCCCGCGGGCAAGAGCCGCTACAAGCCGGGCTGGGATACCGACGGCAAGATCTACGACAAGCTCTCGGAATATCCCTACCTCGCCCTCCTTTTCAAGGGCTGGGGCTTCGGCATAGAGTACAATGAGCCGCGCGGCCACTGGCACATGCTCAGCGACGTGCTGGAGGTGGACGATTCCCGCATAAAGGCCGGCGGCGCCTGCCTGACCTGCAAGACCCCCTACGCGCAGGAACTGCAGGAGAAGCACGGCAAGGATTACTTTTCCAAACCGTTCCTGGAGGTCCACTCCTGGATACCCAAGGAGCACCGGGAGCTGGGTGCGGCCTGCATACACTGCCACGACCCGGCCGACATGTCGCTGCGGCTGCGCAACCAGTTCACGCTGGGCAAGGCCCTAGGGCGCCTCGGCGTGGACCAGTCGAAACTTTCCCGGCAGGAGATGCGCTCGCTGGTCTGCGCGCAATGCCACGTGACCTACGTGGTCAGCAAGGACAAGGACATGAAGTCGCAGGACGTCTTCTTCCCCTGGCAGCACGGCAAGTTCGGCGCCATACGCATAGAGGACATCATAAAGAAGATAAAGGGCGACCCCGCGCACCTGGAGTGGACGCAGGAAGTGACCGGCTTCAAGCTGGGCTTCCTCCGCCATCCCGAGTTCGAGCTCTTCTCCAACGCCAGCCCCCACTGGCGCGCCGGCCTGGCCTGCGCCGACTGCCATATGCCTTATACGCGCGTCGGCTCGACCAAGATCTCCGACCACCGCGTCATGAGCCCGCTCAAGAAGGATATGAAGGCCTGCATCACCTGCCACTCGCAGGGCGAGTCCTGGCTGCGCGAGCGCGTCTACCAGATACAGGACAGGACGGTCTCCCGACTCATACGCGCGGGCTACGCCACGGCCGAGGCGGCCAAGCTCTTCGAGCTGGCCAATAAGGCCGGGGCCGCCGGGAAAAAGATAGACAAGACCCTCTACGCCGAAGCCCGCGAGAACTACGAGCAGGCCTTCTACCGCGTCGTCTTCATCGGCGCGGAGAACTCCACGGGCTTCCATCACCCGGACGAGACGCTGCGCGTGCTGGGCGACGCCGGCTCCTACGCCCGCAAGGCGGAAGGCCTCCTGCGTCAGGCGCTGGCCAAGGCCGGGGTGGACGCGCCGGCGAAGACCGATCTGGAGCTCAAAAAATACCTGGAGAACCGCGGGAAGAAGAAGCTCGGCTTCGACAGGAGCATGGAGTTCAGGGACCCCTACGCCGGACGGGACGGCATCTGAAAGCCGGACGGCGCCGAAGAAAGGGCCCGCGCGGACCGCGGGCCCTTTTTATTTCCTCCTGAGGCGCAACCCTCCGGCCGCGCCGCGCGTATAGTAGATGACGGACGGGTCCGAGACCCGCAATTTTGTAGAATCAGACTGTACCGATGCTCAGACCTCTCCTTCTTACCGCCCTGCTCGCGGCCCCCGCCGCCGGCGCGGAACTGACTTTCGAAGAGGCCCGGAAAGAGATGCTGGCGGCCAATCCGCAGGCGCGGGCCGCGGCCCGGAACCTGGAAGCCGCCCGCGAGAGGCTCACGGCCGCCCGGGCCGGGCTTTATCCTTATTTTTCGGCTTCGGCCTCCTATGCCCGTTCCGGGTCGCAGGGACTGGCGCCCGGCGATTCCTACTCCTACGGGTTCAGCGGCACCCAGCCTCTTTTCTCCCCGTCCCTGCCGGCGGCGGTGCGCTCAGCCAAAGCGGCGCACTTCTCCGCCGTGGCCGCCTACGACGGCCTCGTCTCGCGGCTCGGCTACGACCTGAAGGCCTCTTTCGCCGGGATACTCAACGCCAGGGAGGCGCTGAAACTTTCCGAAGCGACCCTCAAAAGGCGGGAAGAGAACCTGGAGCTCATACGGCTCAAGTACGAGGCCGGCCGGGAGAACAAGGCCGCCCTGCTCGAGACCGAGGCCGCCCTGAAGACCGCGCGCTGGCGCCACGAGCGGTATAAAAAGGAACTGCTGCTCCTCGAGCGGGGGCTCAACCGCCTGCTGGGCCGCTCCCCGCGCGCAGAGGTCCCCGGACTGGCGCTGCCCGGGGCGCCAGAACCTCCCGCGGATCTGTCCGCCTTCGAAGCGAAGCTGGGAGAGCACCCCTCGCTCCGCTCCGCCCGCGCTTCCGTCGACTCGGCCCGGGCCGCCGCGGACACGGCCTCCGCCGGCAGGCTGCCCGAGGCCTCGGCCAACGGCAGTTACCGCTGGAGCGGCACGGACTGGCCGGACCGCGGCAGCGCCTGGTCGCTGGGCGCGAGCGTGAACCTGCCCCTCTTCGCCGGCGGACGTCTCTCCGCGAACGTCTCCGCGGCCGGGGCCGCGCTGGCCTCCGCGGAGGCCGCCCTGAAGAACTCGTCCGACGAAGTATACCTGTCCGCCGAGGACGCCTTCCTTTCCTGGCGCGAAGCTTACGCCTGGCTGGACGTGGCCGGGAGTTCCCTCGGCGCGGCCGAGGCGCGGGCCTGGCTGGTGCGCAAGCAGTACCTGGCCGGCCAGACCTCCTATTTCGAATGGCGGACCGTCGAAGACTCCCTTATAACGGTGCAGAACGATTATCTTTCCGCGGGGCGGGCGCTGGCGCTGGCGCACGCGGCCTTCGTCCGCGCGCTTGGAGAATAAAGTGAAAAGACCTTTTTACAGGACAAAGAAATTCATCTTCGGGGCGCTTATCGTCCTGCTTGCCGGCGGCGGCTGCGCCGCGCTGAAGAAAAAGCGCGCCGCCGCCGAGGCCCGCCGCCTGGCGGAGATGACCGCGGTGAAACCGGAGCGCGGGGACCTGGTGACCAAGACGCAGGCGGCCGGCACCGTGGAGCCTGAGAACCGCGTGCTCGTCACCCCGTCGGTCTCGGGCAGGGCCGAGGAGGTCCTTTTCGAGGAAGGCCGTCAGGTGGAGAAAGGCGCGGTCCTGGCCTGGATAAGTTCCAGCGAACGCACCGCGCTGCTGGATTCGCTCAAGATGAAGGAGTCCACGCCCGAGGAACGCCGCATGGTGGAGGAAGCCTACAACCTGACCCCGGTGGTGTCCCCGATATCCGGCATGGTGGTCAAACGCTCCGTCGAGCCCGGCCAGTCGGTCAGCCCCGCCAAAGAGCTGGCGGTCGTTTCCGACCGGCTCATAGTGAAGACCTTCGTCGACGAGACCGACATAGGCTCCGTGAAGGAAGGACAACGCGCCGAATTCTATCTGGACGCCTTCCCCAGGGAAAAACGCGAGGGCCGGGTGCTGGCCATCTCCCATGAATCGACGCTGAAGGACGGCGTCGTCGTGTACGAAGTGAAGGTCCTGCCCTCGGGGAGCGCGCGCTCTCTCCGCTCCGGCATGACCGCCGACGTCCTCGTGACCACGGGCCGCAAGACCGGCGTCCTGATGGTCCCCAAGCGCGCGATCAAGTACCGCGACGGCGGCGCGACGGTCTCCGCCAGGTCCTCCGCTTCCGGACCGTTGAAGGACAAGGAGATCAAGACCGGCTCCGCCGACGAGCGGATGATAGAGGTGACGGAAGGGCTGGACGAGGCCGACACCGTCTATTATTCCACCGGCGTGGCGAAGGAGAGGTCGGGCTTCACCGTCGGCTTCTGATGTCCCCGCTCATCGACATAAGGAACGTCTCCAAGACCTACGCCACCGGCTCTTTCACGGTCCGGGCGCTCAGGGAGGTCTCCATAAGCGTCGAGCCCGGCGAGTTCGTGGCGCTGGTCGGACCGTCGGGCTCGGGCAAGAGCACGCTGCTCCACATAATGGGGTTCCTGGACCGCCCGGACTCGGGCGAGTATTATTTCGCCGGCCATCCTACGGCCAGCCTCGGCGAAGGCCGCCTGGCCGCCATACGCAGCCGCATGGTCGGCTTCATCTTCCAGTCCTTCCACCTGCTCAAGCGCACCACGGCCAAGGACAATGTCCTGCTGCCCATGGTCTACACCGGCCTGGGCGCCGACGACCGCAAGGCGCTCGATTGCCTCTCGCTGGTCGGCCTCGCCGACAGGGTGAAGCACAGATCGAACGAGCTTTCCGGCGGTCAATGCCAGCGCGTGGCCATAGCCCGGTCGCTGGTCAACGACCCGCTGGTGGTAATGGCCGACGAGCCGACCGGCAATCTCGACGCGGCCAGCCGGCACGAGGTGATGCGGGCCATAAAATCCCTCAACGAACGCGGGCTGACCGTCGTCATCGTGACGCACGACGACGAGGTCGCGGCCATGACCAACCGGGTGGTCCGGATGAAGGACGGGGAAATAGTTTCGGACGAGACGGTACGCCCCCCGGCCGCGGCCGAACCCGCCGCCGCGCCGCTGCCGCCGGCCAGGCTGGGTTTCTCCCCCTCCGAGTTCGCCGAGCAGCTCAAGGTCGCGTTCAAGGCCATCTGGAGCCACAAAACGCGCAGCGCGCTCACCGTGCTGGGCATCTTCATAGGAGTCGGAGCGATAATCTCGCTGATGACCATAAGCGAGGGCTTCATGACCAGCCTGCTCTCCGGCGCCAGCGAGGACGACGCCAAGAAGGTCTGGGTCACGCCGCGCTGGGAGCCGGGCAAGCCCAGGCGGCGGTTCACGATGGGCGAAGTGGAGGCGCTGCGGGCGAAAGTCCCGCTGGCCGAGAACGTCCAGCCGATGCTCCACCGGGACCTGCAGATCACGGCGGGCGACAGGCGCGTCGATTCGACGATCAACACGCACGAGGGCTTCGAGCTGGAGGACCAGGTCCCGCCGGGCGGCTATTTCCAGAACCGCAGGGTCGCCGGCCGCTTCTTCACCCCGGCGGAGAACCTCTCCAGGGCGCGGGTGGCCGTGATAAACCACGCCCTGGCGAAAAAGCTCTTCGACACCACGGACGCGGTCAACCGGGAGATGAAGATAAAAGGCCTCTCCTTCGCCGTGGTCGGAGTGACCGAGGACCACAAGGCCGAGCAGATGTTCGGCGGACAGCCGACCGCGTATATCCCGCTCAACACCGCGGCCAAGCGCGTGTTCGGCGAGACGCGGCTGAACTACATCGAGGTCACCGCCCCCTCGCCGGCCGACACCAAGGAGGCCAGGCGCCAGGTGATAGAGGTACTGCGGGAGGAGCGGAATCTCCGCGAGGACGCCGAGGAGGACTTCGAGGTACGCACTTTCGAGGCGCAGATAGAGATGTTCAAGAACACGATGGGGAAGATCTCGCTGGTGGTCTACGGCATAGCGGGCATCTCTCTGCTGGTCGGCGGCATAGGCATCATGAACATCATGCTGGTCAGCGTGACCGAACGCACGCGCGAGATAGGCCTGCGCAAGGCGCTGGGCGCGCGCAATTCCGATATTCTCAGCCAGTTCCTGATAGAGGCCGTGGTGCTCTGCGTGCTGGGCGGCGTGCTCGGCGTGGGGCTGGGCTACGCGCTGGCCTGGGCGGCGTATTTCTTCACTAAAGTCCAGCCGGCGCTCGGGGCCGGGACCATCTCTTTCGCTTTCGGCTTCTCCACCCTGATCGGCGTCGGCTTCGGCTTCTGGCCGGCCATGCGCGCGGCCATGCTCGATCCCATCGAAGCCCTCCGGTACGAATAGCTCTCAATACTTCCCGTAAAGCTCCAGCAGCAGGTCCCGGTGCAGGTCGTCCAGCGCGGAACCGGGGCCCGCGTAATTATTGACCACCGAACAGAAGGCCAGCGTCCGGCCCTTCTTCGTCCTCAGGTAGCCGGCGTAGCCGCGCACATTGCGCAGCGAACCGGATTTGACGCGCAGCGCGCCTTCCAGCGGAGTGCCGGCGCCCATGCGCTTTATATGCCCGAAGGCGTCCGGGTCGCCCGGATAGGGCAGCGAGTCGTAGAAAACCGGGAACCACGGTTTCTTATGGACCGCGGCGAGGAGCCTGGCGAAGGCCCCCGCCTTGACGAGATTGACGCGGGAAAGCCCGCAGCCGTCGGCCACGTAGAAACCGCCGCCCACCCCCTGCGCCGCCAGGAAATCGGAAACGGCCTTCCTACCTTCGTCCGGACCGCCCTTGCCGTACTTCTCCAGTCCCATGTGGCGCAGGAGGATCTCGGCGTAGAGGTTGAAGCTGCGCTTGTTGAGGGCCCGCACTATCTCCGGCAGCGGCGCCGAAGTGGACGAGGCCAGTTCGTAGGAGGACGAAGGTGCCACGCCTCTGCCCGGCCTCCCGGCCACCTTTATCCCCGCCGCGGACAGGCTTTCGGTCAACGCGCGGGCGGCGAAGAGCGCCGGATCGGGCAGCGCGGCCTTTATCGCGAAATCCACGGGACCGCGCGGGATGGTGCCGCGCAGGACGGCGGAATCCTGGCCGGGGAAAGCGAAGACATAGCCGTTGTCGCCGGAACCTTCGGGTCCGGTGAGCATGAGGTTCTCGAAAACGACTCCGGGCATGGGGGGCTCGGTCCTTAGCACCTCGGCCTTTTCCCCCGGCGCCGCGCCGGGCCGGAAGTATATCCTGTAGAGATTGTCGTTCACCGTCAGAGCGGACGGGCGGGCGGCGTAATAGTTGCCGATGTCCTCCCAGGCCCAGGAACCCGGCTGGAAGCTTTCGAAAAGCGTATCGTCGGCCACGACCGAGCCTTCGACCGAAACTACGCCCGCGGCTTTAAGCGCGCCGGCCCAGCCGTCGTATATCGCCCGCAGAGCCGGAGCCTCTTTGATCAGTTCGGAACCGGGGGAAGGGTCCCCCCCTCCCACGATATACAGGTCCCCTTTTATCTCCCCGTTTTCGGGAAGCGCGGCGGCCGACAGCCTCGTGACGAAACGGCGCTCCGGGCCCAGGTATTCCAGCGCCGCGGCCGTCACCGGCAGTTTCATCGTGCTCGCC
>Ga0116195_1001582_pt1 | contig 13355 bp, 10 predicted proteins | sample AD_SCU002_MetaG_FD_89881 | JGI IMG/M metagenome (GOLD analysis project Ga0116195, IMG submission 89881) | Active sludge microbial communities of municipal wastewater-treating anaerobic digesters from China - AD_SCU002_MetaG | ecosystem: Engineered > Bioreactor > Anaerobic > Digestate | place...
CATCCCGCTTGCCGACCTCGAGGAGTCGGTCCGGCCCGGGTGCCGGGTCTGCACCGACTTTACGGCGGTGGAGGCGGACGTCTCGGCCGGGGCCGTCGGGTCGCCGGACGGCTACACGACGCTTGTGATCAGGAACGATATCGGCAAGGGGTTCGTCGACCGGGCGGTCTGGCAGGGAAAACTTGCGACCGGCGGGAGCGTTGATGTCGCCGCCGTCGAGCGCCTGGCGGCGAAGAAAGCAGAGCGGCGGGAAGAATAATACTTTTTTTGCGCGGGATTCCCTGATGCCGATGGCAGGTCCCCCGTGCGCTCGTTGACCGGGAGGCCTACCTGTAGCACGAGGAAAAAGACGTCCTCGTCCAACTCTCCATCCTGAAGGCGCAGGTTGAGAGGAGGGGGAGGATACGCCAGTGCTGATATCGACCGGGAATGCACCAGGAGGGAGGGGCGGCGCTCTCCAGCCGCCGGGTGAGGATGGTCCGTTTGCCGGCCCCGCGGTCATCGCCACCTGCTTCGTGAGCCCGAGAACGCCGTCTTCTGCTGCGATCTCCGGGTATTCCGCGCCGTTTTCCCATCGAACCGATAGGAGGAGAGCAACCGGCTCGCGTAGATTTAAGCGTATCGCGCAACATCGCCGGATAAAGGAAACGTTTTTGATATCGCCACGGAGAGATGCGTCTCGTGAACATCCATGAATGCAAAAAAGATCCTTGCCGGAGGGTTCATCGGCGGTATAACCCTCCTCATCGTGAACTTCGTCATCTCGGCATTCATAATGATTGTCGCCCCCTACGATGCCCTCACCCTGGGCGGCATGCGCCCGGCGGAAGATCCGCTGGTGCTGTTCTTCTTCGCCTACCCGTTCGTTCTGTCGTTTGCAGCGGCCATCATATTCGATCTGGTGAAAGACGCATTGCATGGCCCGCCGGGCAGCAAGGGGGCAGTCTTCGGTGCGGCACTCTTCCTGATCTACACGGTGCCCAGCGTCTTCATAACCTTCACGTCGATGGACTACCCGGCCGGGTTCTACTTTGAAAACCTCCTCTTCGGGGCTGTGGGCTTTCCCCTCATCGGCGCCATATATGCCCTGATCTGGGAGCAACTGTAGCCGGTTCTCACCCCGGGCCCGCCGGGTGCCGGTCTCGGGAGAGACCCAGAACAGAGAGCGGCAAGGGTATCGGAAGTCCGGGCCGACCGCGGCGCCGGAGCGGGGAACCCGGCGAACGACACAGGCCGGGCAGAGCTTTCCAACCGTCACCCGGGGGGCCGGGGCCCCCTACCTTCCCGTCATCCTCTTGATCCTCGCAAGCGGCGACGAACGCCCGAGGAACTCCGAGAGGAACCCGGCAAACTCATCGTCCCAGCACTCCGCACCCACCTTCACCGCCCATCCCTGCTTCATCGAGCGGCGGACGTGCTTCCCGAGCGCGACCTCAAAGAGGGCCTTCGACCGCAGGAGGTCGACGGCCCGGGTGAACGGCCGGGGCACCTCCACGATGTAGCGGCCGTCCTCGATGTAGGGGCCGGCGAAGACCTCCTCGCTGACATACTTCAGGAGGAACTTCTCCGCGTTCTCCCTTGACCAGACCGGCGGCCCGATATGCCGGCGCATCGCCGGGACTTCGCCCGCCATCAGCTCAAAGAGGAGCAAGCACCGCTCCTCTCCCATGCAGGTGTCGATGCGGTTTGCCGGAAACCCGCTCCGCTCAAGGAGTTCCCGGATCGATTCGGCGGACTTCCGGAGCTGGGGGACCACCGTGTCGGGGGTGTAGTCCGGCGTCGCGAACGCAAGGGAGAAGAGGTGCGTTCCCCGGGCGGAGAGGAGGCGGGCAAAGACCTCGCAGGTGAGCGGCGGGGAGGATGACCGGCAGAAGAACGTCTCCGACGGTTCTCTGAGGTAGCCACGGGCGAGCTCCGCAAACTCGAACATCCGCGAGAGCGAGAGCGCCGCCGCCACGTTCCTCTCCGGGTCGACCGGATCGATGACGACGAGCGGTTCCTCGAACTGCTTTCTCCCGTGCCCCTCGATATCGATCACCTCTCCCGGCCTCCAGCGGGCGGCGGCCTCGATGAGCGCGTGAAACCCGCCGTAGTAGATCGTCAGGATCTCGCAGAGGTAGCCGGAGAACCCCTCGGTCATGTGGTCCGACCCGTAGACTCCACCTGCCTTCGCGAACTGCTTTACGAGGAGGACGTCGTCGGCGTAGCCGTCGATGTGGGCACGGATGTAGCGGGTATGAAACGGTGTCCGGTCCACGGCGCTCTTGATCTCAGTGGCGCTCGGGACGGCGTAGCAGGGGACGAGATCGATATCCAGCGAGTCGATTGTCGCGTTGACGTAGGGATGCTCGGCGTACTTCTCGCGCCAGGCCGCGCCGAACTCCTCCGCGACCCGGCGTGCCAGAGCGAGCCCCTTCTCCTGCAGGTCTTCACGGGGGAGAGCGGGGTCAAAGAGCATGAAGATATCGAGGTCCCGGTCACCCCGGACAAAGGTGTCGCGGGCGACCGACCCCACCATCATCGCCTTTGCCATCCCCGATCGCTCCACCGCCTCGATCAGGCGCTCTCCCATCGCCCGGACATAGGCCCGCTCTTCGGGCGTCGGGCGGATCCGCCTGAGCACCTCCTCCTCGCAGGGGCACCGGGTCAAAGCGGGACCTCCAGAAGGTCCTCGTAGACGGAGCCCCGCGGCGTGAGCGTGCTCTTCTTGAGTTTGATCGCCCCCACCCTGGCCCTTCCGAGCGGTTCGGGAGGCAGGGAGGCCGCCTCCCGGCACTGCGAGGGGTGGAACTCCTTGACCCGCGCAAGAGTCACGTGCGGGCGGAAGGGGCGGTTCTCCCGGGGGAACCCAAGCGGCGAAAGGAGGTCATCCACCTGCCGGGCGAGGGCGGCGCTCTCCCCGGTATCGGTGACGTCGCACCAGATCACCCGCGGCCTCCGCGGGGGGTTGCAGGCCGCACGCCCGACCGTCAGGTCGAAAGGGTCGGCCGTGACAGCCCGGAGCGCCCCGCCAATCGGCCCGATCAGCGCCGGATCGACCTCCCCGAGGAACTTCACCGTGATGTGGAGGTTTGCGGGATCGACGATGGCAAGCCTTCCTTCGGACCGTGCCAGGACCGCCTGGGACGCACGCGCCCTCTCGCGGATCTCTTCGGGCAGATCGATTGCAACGAACGTCCTGACCATACTACCGTACTATCGTGCCTCTCCCTACAAAATGGTGATTGTGCGGCGGAGGCGTAAGTGGCAAAACGGGGCGGGCGGCGGCGGAGAAGCGAGTCCTGCGGGATTTTTTTCGCCTTGGCCGGCACCGGGATGCGGGAATGCGCGCCCGATAACAGACGCTGCCTGCACCAAATGGCAGAGGATATATCCGTCCGGAGCCAAAACATAACGACCAACTCCGGGGGTATTATCATATCGGATACAGCGCAATTCATCGTATATACACTTGAACTTTGCCCGAATTGCGAAATTCTCAAAGAGTTCCTCGCCTCCAGGGGGGTTCCCTTCGTCGAGTGCGACATGGCGTCCACCGAGGCGCTGACGGAACTTCGCATGAACGGCATATTCGTCCGGGAGGCGCCGGTGCTGCAGAAGGGCGAAGCGTTCTACACGTCCGCCGATCTCTTTACCGGCGGGACGTTCCAGAAAGACCTCGTCGGTGACCTGATCACGGAGGCATGAGGTTGGCACGAAAATCGACTCAGACGACGATATTCGGGGAGTTCGTCCCCACCTTCCCGAAAGTCCGGACATCGCGGGGCTATCTCCTCGACTGGGATAAGAACCGGATCATCCGGCAGATCGTGGAGGAGACCCGCCTTGTCGGGGTCTTCTACGGCTACGAAGGGGCCGACGAGGAGACGGCGAAGGATATCGCCTGCCGGGTCGAGAAGAAGATCCAGATGCTCGGCCTGCAGTCGCTCTCCGGCCCCCTGATCCGCGAGATCGTCAACATGACGCTCCTTGAGCGCGGCCTGATCTCCTACCGCAACGTCTGCACGAGGGTCGGGACTCCGGTCTTTGACGCGCACCTCATCGACGTCGGGAGGGGGTTTGAGGCTCACGACAACGCGAACCTCCAGGAGAACGCCGAGACGTCGCACAAGAAGAAGGCGGACAAGATCAGCAAGGAGCAGTACCTCCTGCAGCTCCCTCCCGATCTCGCGGACCACCACCTCCGCGGCGACCTCCACATCCATGACCTGGAGTACTTCGGGACAAGGCCGTTCTGCATCGACGGGAGCACGGCCATACCCGTGCGGATGAACAACCGGATCCGGAGCATCCTCCCCGCAGAACTCCCGATCGAGGGAGACGAGTGGCGCCCGGAGGACCTCTCCGCGCTCACGCCGAAGGGCTGGAGGCGCGTGGCGAAGGTGACCCGCCGGCGGGTGAATCCCGGCGAGATGCTCCGGATCCGGACATCGGGCGGACGGTCGCTCTCGGTCACCGGCGAGCACCGGATCCCGGTGCGGACCACTGACGGGATGGTCGTCCGCCGCGCCGATGGGGTGCGTGCCGGGGACGCCCTCTACCGGATCTCCGGGACCGATGCCGTCCGCGGGGAGGCGATCGAGGCGATCGACCTTGTTCGGGAACTCCCGGCATCGGTGCCGGCCCATCTCCTTCGAGATGTCTACGTCCGCGGCGCTCAGGATATCTTTGCAGATGCAGTGCGGAGCGGGCGGGCCGCCTCCTACGCCGATATATCGCGCACACTCGGCATCGAGCACCAGAAACAGTGGTACACGCGCGGGACCATGCCCGTTGCTCTCTTCAACGCGTTCTCTCGCCGCTACGGCATCGAGGAGTATGCCGGGGTCACCGTAGAGGTCGCGGGAAGCGAACACGAACTGCCCGCTCTCCTTGAACTTACACCGGAACTCGTCCGGCTTCTCGGGTTCTTCGTTGCGGAGGGCAACTATAACGCCGCCCCACAGATCGGGCAGTACAACCTCGCGATCACCGAGAACGTCTGGGCTCCCGCCATAGGGGCCACGGCTCGCGCCGTCCTGAACACCTACGCGACGGTCGCGGGCGTGCCACCCGATACCACGACCATCTCCGGGGTCGAAGTGGAACGCAACCGGGCGCTGCAGGTCTCCTTCGGCGGGAAACTGGCGTATCTCCTCTTCTGCTACGTCTTCGGCATCCCGGAGGGAGGAGCGGCGGAGAAACGTCTCCCCTGGATCGTCTACCACCTCGACGACGTGCTCCTCCACGAGTTCCTCTCCGCCCTCTTCACCGGAGACGGCTCGGCATCCTACCGCCCGGAGAAATCGGACTGCACCGTCAACTACACGACCGCTTCACCGGCGCTCCGGCAGGAACTCGCTCTCCTGCTCACCTCGCTTGGTATGACCCCGCAAGTCGTCGAACTCTATGGAGACGATACAGAACGCCGGACGCTCTACCGCCTCCAGATCAACGGGAGGAAGAACGTCGAGACGTTCGCCCGGTATGCGACGTTCCTTGATTCGCGGCAGGACCATATCGACGGTTTCCTCTCCGCGGTGAAGGGGATACGGACCACCGAGCGGGAAGAGACCGTCGTCGAGGTCGCTCCGGCGGAACCGACCGGTGAATACGTCTACGACCTCTTCATCGACGGAGACGGGAGCGAGGAGAGCCATACGTTCTATGCCTCCGACGGCCTGCTCATTCACAACTGCCAGGATTGGGACCTGCGCTACTTCTTCTACTACGGCCTGATGCCCGACGGCAACGGGACGAAGGCGTCGGTCGCCGGCCCGGCAAAGAGGGCCGAGGTGGCGGTCCTCCACGCCGTCAAGGCGCTCGGCTCCGCACAGACGAACTTCGCCGGCGGCCAGGGCTACTACAACTTCCTGACGTTCATGGCACCCTTCTTCGAGGGGATGGACTACGGCGGGATCAAGCAGCTGATGCAGATGTTCGTCTACGAGATGACCCAGATGATGGTCGCCCGGGGCGGCCAGGTGGTCTTCTCGTCGGTCCAGCTCTCCCCGGGCGTCCCGACCCTCTGGAGGGACAAGCCCTGCGTCTACCGCGGCAAGGTCTGGGACGGCAACCAGGCGCCGCTCCGGACCTACGGCGAGTTCGAGCGGGAGGTCCGGCTCCTCTTCAAGGCGCTGATGGAGGTGATGCTCGAGGGAGACTACTGGGGCAAACCCTTCTCCTTCCCGAAGCCCGAGATCAGCATCGAACCCGACTTCCTGACCGAGAACGAGGCGTATAACCGGCAGCACCCGGATCTCCCGACCTACCACGACCTCTACCTGATGACGTTCGAGCTCGCCTCCAAGTTCGGCACCCCCTACTACGACAACCAGATCCCGGCCTACCGGGGCGCCGGGGAAGGGATATCGTGCTACCAGTGTCTCGCGGGCGACGAACTGGTCCCGGTGGCCGACAGCGGCGGCAGGATCGCCGTGAGATCGATCCGGGGCCTCTTTGACGCCGCGGCGAAGAACGGGAGACGGGTCGACCCGTTCGGCACGGAGCTCGCTTACTACGACGGGAAGACCCCGAGCGTCGACTTCACGACCCAGGAGGCGTCGCTTCGCCCGTTCCGCGGCGTGATGCGCCGGCGGTATACCGGCGACCTCCTCCGGATCACCCTCGAGTCGGGCCGGCAGATCACCGTCACCCCCGACCACCCGGTCTACGTTCTGAACGGAGGCGGATTCGCCAGGGAGGCGGCGGGAGACCTCGATATCGGCGACTACCTGCCGGTGCTCACGGCGGAAGGGTTCTGCGAGGGCACGGTTGCGGAGATCGACGTTGCAGAGGCCCTCACGAACGCGGGCCACGCCGGTGCGATCCGCGCCACCCAGGAAGCGGTGACGGTCCCCGGCACCCGGCACCCCGGCCTGCCCCGCACCCTCCCGGCGACCCCCGAACTCGCGGCGTTCCTCGGCTACTACCTTGCGGCAGGGTCGAGCGACCGCGCCGGACGGCACTATACGGTCCGGCTCGCCTTTGAGGGGCGTGATGCCGATCTTGCGGCGGACGCCGCCGCCTGTATCCGCGCCGCCCTCGGGTACGAGCCGCAGATCCAGAGGTCGGCGACGGGGACCGACGTTGTCGTCAGGAGCAAACTTGTCTACCTCCTGGTCGACGCCCTCGGGTGCGGCTCCTCTGCTGCCGAGAGATCGGTGCCCGACCTGCTCTTCAACCTCGACCGCACCCTGGTCGGCGGCTACCTCGGCGCGGCCTTCTGCGCCGCCGGGAGGAGAGCCTCCGGGCGCCGTGCCCGGAGCATCAGGCTGAAGGTGGTCTCCCGGGACGCCGCCCGGAAGCTGGTCTGGCTCGCCGGGCAGATCGGCGTCCAGATGAATTACGCCGAGCGGGAACCGAGAGTCCGCCGGCCCGGGGACGAGACGGCCCCAGAGAAGACCTACACCTGTAGCATCACGGCCCAGGACCAGATCGACCGGTTCTCCGCGGCGACCGGGTGCTGTGCGGAGGTGCCTCTCGGGAGAGAGACCGGCGGGGCCTTCACCCGCCTCCCGGAGGGGGGGTGCTCTCCCGGGTACACCGCCCTCGCCTGCGCCGGCAGATACAGCGCCGGCGGGGTGGAGGGGATCCAGGTCTCGCTCTTCCTCCCGCCCGTCACCCGACCGGCCGGGATGAGCCGGCTCGCCCGGAGCGACATCCACCCGCTCCGCATCCGCTCGATCGAGCCGGTGGCCGGCGACGGCTACGTCTACGACCTTGTCGACGTCGCCGGCACCCACACCTTCGCAAACGCGCTCGGCGTCGTGACGGGGAACTGCTGCGCCTACCAGTTCTCATCGCTTGCCGACGGGGACGACGAGTTCGAGGACAAACTCTACTTCCGGGAGGGGAAGCACTTCTCGATGGGCTCCTGGCAGGTGATGTCCATCAACTGCCCGCGGGCGGCGTACAAGGCGGAAGGCAGCCAGGAACGGCTCTTTGCCGAGCTGAAGGCGCTCATGGACATCGCTGTCGACCTCTACCGGATCAAGCGCCGCTGGATGTCGCTGATCCGGGCGAACGGGCGGATGCCCTTTGCGATGCAGCGCCCGAAGGACCCGAACACCGGCGAACGCGGTGCGGTCGCCGTGGACCTCGAAGGCCTCGTCTACACCATCGGCGTGGTCGGCGTCAACGAGATGGTGCAGCACTTCACGGGGCACCAGCTCCACGAGTCAAAGGAGGCGTTCCGCCTCGCTGTCCGGGCCATGACCGAACTCGAGATATATGCCCGCGAGCTCTCAAAGAAGCACAACATGACGATCGCCCTCGCCCGCACCCCCGCGGAGACGACTGGCCAGCGGTTCGCGGTCGCCGACCTCCTCGACGAGCGGTTCCGGGAGCACGCGCTTAACGTCGTCAAGGGCGACGTGGAGAAAGCAGTCGATATGCTCGGCACGACGCTCGACCTCCCCATCTACTACACGAACGGCACCCACGTCACCCCGGCGGCCCCGGTCCCGCTCACGAAGAGGATCGAGATCGAGCACATCTTCTTCCCCATCGTGGACGGCGGGAACATATTCCACGTATGGCTCGGGGAGGCGCGCCCCGATCCCCGGGGGCTGATGGAGATGGCGATGAACCTCTGCCGGACGACCCAGATCGGGTACTTCGCCTTCACCCGGGACCTGACGGTCTCCTTGAAGGAGTACCGGGAGTTGAAACCGGCGCACCCCGGCCCGGGGAAGGCCGCCGGCCTCTCCCCGGCGGCGGACCGGGCGGACGCCTGACCGGTCTCACACCTTTTTTGAACCGTGGCGACCTCCCGCCGGAGGGCACAGAGGGTAACCCCACCGGCACCGGACGTTGCGCGAATCATCCCTCCTGCATCGATCCCAAAATAACAGACCCTATCTGGTCTTGGTCCCATCCCCCACGGAGCGTTCCCCTCCGTCCCCCCACCCCGCCCGCGCTTCGCGCTCCTCCCCCGCCCCCACCCGGTGGCGGGCAGTGCTTGCGATATCCGGTGGAAAGCCGTATCCGGTTCCCCTCCGAGATCTCCCGTAGAGTGGATCGTGGGGATACCCGGGCAGTGCGAAACAAGAACGCTGATCTCCTCCGTTGAGAGCGCCGGTAATTAGGAATCGTTGCGCTCCGGAACTCCAGAGCCGCTCCTCCCCTGCCCATACAGGTCGTGCGATTGTCGGCAACTCTCCTCCGTACCTGACGGTGCTTGAGCCGCCCTTCGCGTTCTTCGCGGCTTCGCGTGAGACCATGTTGCTGCTCCTATACTACGCCTCACGCGAAAGACGCAAGGGGAAGGTTATGAGGGGATGCATTGCACAAAGCATCCTTTTTTGACTTCGCGGAGAAACTCGATATAGGAGCCGCGCTCCATAAGGCCGCGTCGGTTCGTGAGGATATTCATGATCGATCTCAACACTCCGCTTCTTGCGATCGACGTCGGCAGGGGCACCCAGGACATCCTGGTCTACGAGCCCGGCCGGACTATCGAGAACAGCATCAAACTGGTCCTCCCCTCGCCGACGGTGGTGACGGCGGAGAAGATCCGGCAGGCGACCGGGGCCGGGTGCCCGGTCTTCCTCGACGGGTTCCTGATGGGCGGCGGCGCGAACACCGGCGCGGTACGGGAGCACCTGGCGGCAGGCCTCCCCATCTCCGCCACCCCAGAGGCCGCCGGGACCCTGCACGACGATCTTGAGAAGGTCCGATCGATGGGCGTCGGGATCCGGGCCGACCCCCCGGAGGACGCGGTGATCATCCATACCACCGATTACATGGAGCCGGAGCTCAAAAACGCGCTCTCCCTCTTTTGTGTCGGGTACCCGGAGAACGTCGCGGTCGCGGTCCAGGACCACGGCTACTCCCCGCACCGGAGCAACCGCATCCACCGGTTCGAACTGATGCGGGAGCGGCTGGATGCCGGGGACTGGGACCTCCTCTCGCTCGTCGCTGACCCCCCGCTTGCCGATATGACAAGGATGCAGGCGGTCCGGAGGCAGGCGCCGGGCGCGCTCGTCACCGATACCGGGCCGGTCGCGCTCATCGGGGCGCTCTGCGATCCGCGGGTCCGGCAGCAGGCAAAGGAGGGGGTCATCCTCGTCAACGCCGGGAACGGGCATACCCTCTGCTTCGCCCTGAAAGGACGGAAGATCTACGGGATCTTCGAGCACCATACCGGCGCCCTCACCCCGGCGAAACTCCAGCACTACATCCGGCGGCTCGCCGACGGCACGCTGACGTCGGAAGAGGTCTTCGACGACGGCGGCCACGGGGCTGCGGTCAGGAAACCCCTCGTCACCAATGCCGTGGCCGTCACGGGGCCGAACCGGCTCCGGCTGCTCCCGGGGGCCTGCCAGGCGGCGCCCTTCGGGGATATGATGCTCTCGGGGTGCTTCGGGCTTATGTACCTCTGGAAGCAGCTCCGGGAGGGGTGAGGGCGGGCCGGAGGAGAAAGGTCCCAAAAGAAGAGAACCCGGCGGAGTCATACCGCCCCTGCCGGGTGGTTCACGGGGTGCGAAGCGCGAAGACCAGGTGGGTTGTGAGTAACGCCCCTTCGCGGCTCTCGCGGTCCTTACACTCCTGCCGTTTAGCCGGCCGTCCCCCCGAACCACCCGAAGATGCCGCGGAAGAACCCCGCGATCAGGTCGAACGGTGACGAAGAGGATCCGGCCGCCGCCGCCCCCCCGGCCTTCCCCTCCCTGGCATAGACGGCCGCTACCTCCTCCTTCCCGAGGCTCCCGAGGGCGGCGAGGTGCTCCCCCGCCCCGGCGGTGATCGCGTCATAGTCGACGCCCCGCCGCCATGCATCGGTCATCGTCTCCGACGGGCGGAGGAGCGAGTCCTGAACCCCGACAAGTGTGTAGAGAGCAGGGAGGGGGGACTCCACGGTCGCGTTCGTGCTCCCGCCGGGCCGGACGGCGAGCACCGGGTCGGAGAGCCCCGATGAGGGGATCTCCTGGCTGCCGGCGAGGGCATAGGCGCGGAACGCGAAGGCATCGGGATACGATGTCAGGTTGGTGACAAGCCGCTCCTCGGGGAGCGTGAGGTTCTCGAGCGTCAGCCGGCCGGTCCGGGTGGTGACCGAGAACTCCCAGACGCCGCGCTCACCGGCCCGGAGGCTCCGGGGTTCTTTGGTCCGCGTGATCTCGTAGACGGCGATCTCGCCCGGCGGCGGCACCAGGACGACGTAAGCCGGTTCTCCTTCCGTGAGCATCAGGTTCCGCGCCTCGACCGTCACCGTGACGGTGAACGTCTCTCCCTCCATCGCCACCCGCGGGTGCCGGCCGCCAAGACGCATGGCCCCGTCAAGCAGCCAGTCGAGGTTCGCTATCTCCATCCCGCTCCGGGTGAGGGCGACGTCTGCGGGGGTCCGGGAGAGGAGCACCCCGACACCCCTGACGAAGAGGCCCTCGCGCGGCGCGGCAACCTCAGGCGGTGCCCCGGTCTCGTTCTCCCTGGGGGTGAACGGGGATGCGGGACGGACGAGCTGGTGGTCGCCCTGGGCCAGCGGACGGTCGTGGGACTGGTGTGATCTTGCCATCGTCGCATTCGGCCTCGGGGGGGCCTCCCGCTCCAGGGTCGGTACCGGCACCGGCGTCTCCTCCGGCTCATCCTCATCGCCGGCATCGTCGGTCGTTGCGAGAACCGACGCGGTAGGTTCAGGCGAGGCTGTCGTATTCAGGTCCTCCAGGGTCGGTACCGGCTCCTCCTCATCGCCGGTCTCGTTGGTCGTTGCGAGAACCGACGCGGTAGGCCCGGGAGAGGTTGGCGCCGCCGGGGAGAGCGTCGAGTTGATCACCTCAGGAGGGGCTGGCGCCGTCACCTCCGGGGTGGCCGCGAGATCCGCAGGCCTCGCCGTTATAGACTTCTCTGCCGGCTCCCGCGATTCGGCAGGGGTAACCGGCAGTTTCGCAGTGACGGGTTTCTCGCCGGTTGCCGGCGACCCCCCGGAAGTGCCGTTCTCCCCGGGAACCGGGGCTGCGGCCGCAAGAGAGGCGGCCGGACCGAGACAGAGCGTCACTATCGCGACGACGATGAGAAGACGCCAGAAGAGCACCCCCTCCGGCATCCGCAAACTCCATGCACCCTCTTTTCCGGTTCCACCCGCAGATGGCGCAGGCCCCACCATCCGCCCGGATCCTCCGTTCATGGTTGTCCCATGGAGCGCGCGCTGATATAAATAATTTCCGGATCAGAGCCCGCCCGGAACTTCCCGCGCGGATCGGCCCCGCGAGAAGACTCCCGGCAACAGGGGATCGTCTTCCTGGACAGGGAGCGTAGGGGCAGGGATTGAGACTCGCCACGATCTCGCCCGGGCACCCGTCGTTGCACTTCAAAAACTCCGGCCACTCCCGGAGACGCCCGGCGGGAGAGTTCCGAAACGGTTACGATGAAAAGGAGGAGAGAGGTTCAGGCAGCCTCGTTCTGCATCAGCTGGACATCGGCGATGTCGTGCTGCCGCAGTGCAAGAACCTTTGCCTTGAAGATATTCTTCCCCGCCTTGCCGATGGCAAGGCCCCGGTCCTCGTCCCGCACCTCGATACGGGCGACCTGCTGGTCCTCTTCGTTCATGTCGAAGTCGACGCCGGTGACCTGGGCGGGAAGGAAACAGTTCCGGAGGAACTGGGCCGGGTCCATGGAGTACTCCACGACCTCGATCCGTTTGCCCATAACCTCGGAGGCCTTCTTGATGCTCGACCCGCTCTTCCCTATGGCAAGTCCCATGTCGCCGGGATTGATCACGAAGATGATCCGCTCATTGCGGTTATCGACGACACAATCGCGGCTGCTTGCGCCGGTGAGGCTCTCGAACTGGGAGATAAGGCGCATGCACTCTTCTGTCAGCACGACCTGCGGCATCGTCTACACTCTCGCAGCATTCAGGATATCGGATTCACCTGGCTCGACCACGGCAAGCGCACTGACGACATACGGCATACCGCAGGCTTTTCCGAGCTGGACACTCGAGCCTTCGTAGACGTAGACAGGGATATCGATCTCATTCACAAGATTTTTGACGGATTCCGGGCTGTTTTTGGCCACCACGACAAGTCTGGCCTTGCCCTCCTCGATGCATTCCCGGGTCTTGTTCTGGCCGAGGAACACTGTACCAGTCTTCACGGCTTTACGGAGTGAAGCATTAAAGTCCATATACGGTTCTCCTAGATTTTCAGGTTTACAGGTTTTGCGATGAGTTTCACATCACCGGTGCCGAGCTGGATGGGCTGGCCCACGATCACGTTCTCGGTGACGCCGTTCAATTCGTCCACCTCGTTTGCGATTGCCGCATCCAGCAGGTGGTTGACCGTCACCTCGAATGCGGCCCGGGAGAGGACGCTCTCCTTCTCGCCGGCGATACCGTGCCGGCCGATCTGCTTGACCTCGCCGTCCATGCACATCATATC
>Ga0116195_1001584_pt1 | contig 13322 bp, 9 predicted proteins | sample AD_SCU002_MetaG_FD_89881 | JGI IMG/M metagenome (GOLD analysis project Ga0116195, IMG submission 89881) | Active sludge microbial communities of municipal wastewater-treating anaerobic digesters from China - AD_SCU002_MetaG | ecosystem: Engineered > Bioreactor > Anaerobic > Digestate | place...
CGGCACACTGAAGCGCGGTTTCTGGAACCACGACCGCTTCTGCCGGGGCATCCTGACGGTGGAGGACGCCGTGGTCCGCGGCCGCCTCTTCGAGGCATCCTCCGGCATCCCGGTCCTGGAGGTCCCGGAGGAGGACATCCTCGCCGTCGGACCACCGATCCACTCGCCGACGTGGCCACACAAGCGCACGTGACGGCCCGCATGTCCAATCCCGAGCCAACCCCCGACCGGCTTCCGAAGGAGGGCACAGGCGCGCCCTGGGGCCCCGTGTACGGGGAGCTTCTGACCTTCGACGACCCCGAGACCCGCCTTCCGGCCATTGACCGGCTGGAGGGGTTCCACCCCGGCGGTCCCTGCCTCTACCGCCGGGTCCTGGTCTCCGTCCGGGCAAACGGAGAGGTCCTCCCCGCTTGGCTCTATGTTGTTGATCTGACAGGATATCGAGGGTTGACGACGCTGCCGTCCGGCAAATGGCGTTCCTGAAATCAGTCTCGATCAAGCCGCGGATTTCTCTTGATTTTCTCTTGCGAACGATATAACATACGCTATTATATTCGGTCAAGGGCCGTGGTCTGCCATCCAGACAAGAGGTGCAGCGAATGGACACAGAAGGTCGAAGTCTTTCGGCATTGGTAAAAGAGATACGACGTCAGCTTTCCTTGAGTCAGGAAGACCTGGCCCGGCAGCTCGGCGTCAGCTATGCGACCGTCAACCGATGGGAGAACGGTCTGTCCAAGCCTTCCAAGCTCGCAAAAGCCCAACTGGAGAGCTTTTGTAAGAAGATGACCAGTCAGGGCAAGTTGACACTTCCAGAGGGTGAGCGCAGATGACGAGAGAACACGAAAAGCAAAAACCGCCGTTGCCTCTTCTTGTTTTCCGCCTTCGCGCTTTGGTCCTCGCTCTCGGAGAGTCGACGGCCCCCACGTGGTGGAAAACCGAGTTCATGAACGAGACCGGGTTGAGATTCCTGGAGCGGATTTATCCGAGGACATCATTTCAGGCCGCAATCCACGCCGCCGGGAAAGCCGCGTCAGACGCTCATGACCGCGCCGTCGGACGCGTCGGTGTGTACCACCTCTTCAGGTTACCCGAATCCCTGGAATCCGAACTCCATCGAATGCCTCCGGACCCGGCCGATGATTTCTTCCCGACATTGCGCAACGCCTTAGGGCGGCCGGGGGAGCTGATGAAATTGCTCGCACCGATGTGCGGCGGCGAGGGAGCGGACGCCGCTCCGGGAGCAAGAAAGATCGGCACCGACAAGGACATTATGACAACGGCGGGGATCAGGAAAACCGCCGCTGTTTACCATACGGCGTTTGCTCGGAATAAACCCGGCTTCCCCTATTTCACGGCCGTAACGGACGGAGGCCGTGGATGACCATGACCATGGATAAAGAAGTACAGCGGAAATACTCGACCGCGATCAGCAAGGGTGCCGGAATGATTGAAGAGACCCGGCGTCTCCTCGAACAATGGCGTCCGGATGAACCGCTCGATGACTTCACGCGCAGGGTCCAGGCTGAAGGGCTTCTCGGCAACTCCACCGCCTACAGAACCCGCGACGTCGTCAGGAGGGTGTTTGCACCGCGGTTCTTGAGACCGAGCGACAAGCCCGCACGGATTCTTCAAAGAGTGCTTGCATCAGGCCTGCCGGGGCGTGTTTTCACCGAACTCCTGTTCGTGTTTGCGGCGCGTCAGGACCCCCTGGTCTATGACTTCACGATACGTGAATACTGGCCCGCAGCCCGCAGGGGAAGACCCGTCATGGACACGGACCCGATGCTCTCCTTCCTGTCGGAAGCACATTACGACGGTCGGTTGGACAACCAGTGGTCGGAGAAGGTGTCGGTGCGCATCGCCCGCTGCGTTCTCGGTCTCCTGCGGGATGTCGGATTCCTCCGCGAAGTCGTCCGGGGCCGTAGGGAGATAGTCAACTACCGCATGTCGGACGAAGGGGCCGCGATCTTGGCCCGGGAACTCAATGAAGCGGGCGTGACGGATTCTTCTCTGTGCGATCATCCCGATTGGGGGCTGTTTGGAATGACACCTTCCGAGGTAGTGGAGCGGCTGGACGGGATCGGGGAACACCGCGGGGTGATCGTTCAGCGCGCCGGTTCGGTCGTGCATTTCACCTGGGTCGTCAAATCCATTGAGGAGCTGATCGATGTACTCACTCGATAACGCATTCAACGAACTGCTCGACAAAATCCGAGACCCCGACGCGCTCAACCCGGCCAAGAGCGACCCGGTTTTTTATTTCGCCTATCCGCCGGAATTGATGCTCGATCTCAAGAAGCATCTGCCGCGATGGACATCCAAGATAAAGGAGGCGGGCTTCGAAGTCCGCCGCGTTTCCCTTGCGGACATTCTTTGGGAAACGGTCGACAAGTCCGGCAGATGGGATATTTGGCTTGAACTGGAGGCCGACGCCGAGGCGGATCAGATTAATGAAGCGGTCCGCGACGTCCTCCGCCAGGGGAACACTCTGGTGGACCGGGTGGCGGAAGTGATCGAGTCGACCCCCGAAGGCACCGTCGTGCTGCTCACCGAGGCCGAGCTGCTTCACCCCTATTTCCGTACACGGACCATCGAGAGCCGATTGCACGACAAGGTCAAGACGCCGACGGTGATTTTCTATCCCGGCAGGCGGTCCGGCCAGTACGGTCTCCATTTCCTCGATTTTTACCCGGTCGACGGCAACTACCGGTCGACGTTGCTTGGAGGTCTATGATGAGCGGAACGATTCGACAGGTATTTTCGCCCCGGCGGCCCATCGACCGGACCATTGAGAAAGTCATCGACTATTACGCCCAGGAGGAGGACCGCCTGGCGCGTGAGGTCGCCGAATACGAGGTTACGGACAATATCGAGTCCTGCTTCCGCAAATTCCTCGACGTTTTCGGCGAAGGCGTCAGGGGCGGTCAGGTGACCGAGGTCGGCATCTGGGTCTCCGGCTTTTACGGCAGCGGCAAGAGCTCGTTCACCAAATACCTCGGCGCGTCCCTCGATCCGACGCGCACAGTCGGCGGCAAGCCCTTCCTCGATCTTCTCTGCGACCGTTTCCCCCGCAACGAAATCCCGGCCGAACTGCGCACCGTCTCCAAGAAACACCCCACGGCGGTGGTGCTGCTTGATCTCGGCGCGGAACAACTCGCCGAAAGCGCCGCCGCCCCGGTCTCCACCGTGCTTTATTGGAAGGTCCTTCAGTGGGCCGGTTTTTCCAAAGAGAAGAAGACGGCTCAACTCGAGTTCACGCTCGACCGCCACGGGAAGTACGGTGAGTTCAAGGACAAATACCGGCGGCGGTACAAGGGTGCATGGGAGGCAATACACAACGATCCATTGATCGGCGTAGCCCGCGCGGCGGAGATCGTGCCGGAGGTTCTGCCCGATGATTTCCCAACGCCGGAGAGTTTCCGCGGCCTGCGCTTCGAGGAAGCCAGGGACGTCCGGGACCTGGCGCGTGAGATCATCGACATCTGCAGGCGCAAGACCGGGCATGAAAACATTCTGCTCCTTGTGGACGAGGCCGGTCAGTACGTCGCCCCCCGCGGCGAGTTGATCCTCAACCTCGACGGGCTGGCCCGCAATCTCAAGGAGCTCGGCAAAGGCAAGGTCTGGATCGCCGCCACCGGCCAACAGACATTGAGCGAAATCGTCGAAAAGGCCGCGCACAACTCCGCGGAGCTCAACAAGCTGCGGGATCGTTTCCCGATTTCCATCCATCTCGACGCGAGCGACATCCGTGAGATCACACACCGGCGTCTGCTCGACAAATCCGAGGAGGGGCGGAAGAAACTGGAAGCCCTGTTCAAGGAGCACGGCCAATCCACGGTCACCCACACCCGCCTCTCCGGTACGGCCCTGTTCAAGGGCGACCCCGATTCGGGAACTTTCACGCGCCTCTATCCGTTCCTGCCGCAGCACTTCGATCTTCTGCTGGAACTCATCCGGACCCTCGCCCGATCCACCGGCGGCATCGGTCTGCGGTCGGCGATCCGCGTCATCCAGGACGTGCTGGTGGACAAGAGCCGTGTCCTCGGTGCCGACGCCGTCAAGCTCGCCGACCGGGAGATCGGCGCGCTCGCCTGCGTGGACGATTTCTACGACACCCTCCGCGCGGACATCGCCAAGGTCCTGCCCCATGTCATCGGCGGAGTGGAGAAGACGGCGAAGATCTTCGGGGTTGACTCCCTCGAAACACGCACGGCCAAGGCGGTCGCCGCCCTTCAACCCGTGGAGACCTTCCCCCGTACCGCGGAGAATCTTGCCGCTCTGCTCTATCGAAAAATCGGGTCTCCCGGGCTGCTTGACCAGGTGCGGGAGGCTCTCCGGAAAATCGCATCCGAAAAGGAATGCGGACTTATCGAGGACCCGCAGGCGGGCGGCTGGGTCTTTCTGAGCGACGCCGTCAAACCGATCCGCGACAAGCGCAACAGCTATGCGCCGACCTCAGGCGAATGCGCCCGGGCGAGGATCGACGTGCTCAAACAAGGCACGGCGGACCATGCCATGTTCCGGGTGCAGCCCGCCGCGAGGCTGGAGAACATCAAGGAAGTCAGGTCATCGGTCAAACTCGGCCGAACGCCGGTCGTAGGCGGCTCTGAGGATGTCGAGCTGCGTCTGGAATTCGTCGATCCGGCCCTCTGGGACGGCAAGCGGGCTGAATTCCTGGTCTCCACCAATACGCAGGTGGAGCTGAAGAACACTGTGGTCCTCCTGTTGAAAAACGACGAGACCGTGGAGGAACTCCTTCCCGAAATCGTGCGCTCGGAAAAAGTCCTCGGCGACGTCGATGAGCGGGCCGCGGATCACGTGGTCGCTCAGTATCTGCGCGCCGAACGCCGGGCGGCTGAGCGCTGCCGTGAGCGGACGGCCGCCGCCATGGAAAAGGCGATGCTGGAAGGCGTTTTCATCTTCCGCGGCAAACCGACACCGGTCCGCGAGGCCGGCGAGACGCTGGACGCCGCCGTGCGCGACGTCCTCTCCGCCGCCGTCAAGGAGGTCTTCCCCCATTTCCATCTGGCCCCGATCCGGCCTTCCACGGACGCGGCTGCGAAATTCCTCGGGGTGGAGCGTATGGACCGCATCACCAAGGACCTCGATCCTCTCGGTCTTGTGGTCAAGAGCAAGGGCGCTCCTCGGGTGGACACGGCGGCCCCGGTGCTCGCGGAGGTCATCAGAGTGTTCCGGACCAAGACCGCCGAGTCCGGTTCCGGAAGGCTTCAGGGTTCCTATCTTCAGGATTTGTTTTCCGCCCCGCCCTACGGGTGGACCAAAGACACCGTGCGGTACCTGTTAGCGGCTCTCCTTCGCGCCGGAGAGATCGAGTTTCACGTCCCGGGCGCTGGAGGACCTGTGCGGACCGCGGGACCGCAGGCGGTGGAAGCCGTCAAAAGCACGGTCTCGTTCAACAGGATAGGTGTGTCGTCCCGCGACGCCAAACTGCCCCCCGAAGCCTTGGACAGGGCCGCCCGGCGTCTGGAAACCCTCTTCGGCGACGAAGTTCTGCCGTTGGAAGACCACATCAGCCGCTCCGTCCGGCTTCACATCCCTGACCTCCTGGAAAAAATCGGGGCTTTGCCCGACCGTCTGCGTCTCCTGAGCCTTCCCGGCGAGAGCCGCTGCCGGCGCCTGCTGGCCGACGCGGCCGATCTGCTGAAGGGCGACGCCGGCGGAGCGGCTTCGGTCCTCGGCGGTGTGGAATGTGCGCTGCCCGACGAGATCACCTGGGCCAAGGCTGTTTTCGACGCCCTTGAGTCCGGCGCGGAGGCCGACGTGCGGAACGCCCGGTCGGTGCTGGATTCCTCGGCCGACCTCGAACGGCTCTTCCCCGGTGCCGTGAACGACCTCCTGAGTGACGAAGACAGGATCGCTGCGGAGGAAGTGCTGTCGAGCGAAAGGTTCTTCGAGCGGCTGCCCGAGCTGCGGGGCGTGGTCAGATCCGCCGTGGACCGCACGGAAAAGAGATATGCGGTCGACCGCGCCGCGTATGAAGACGACCTCAAGAAAGCCCTCACCGGGCTCGAAACGGAACCGGACTGGACGAAACTGCTGGACGAGGATCGCGGGGAGATCGCGGCCAAGCTTACATGCGATCTGCCGCCGACCGCCGGGAACGGCGACCCCGTCAGGCTGCTGCAGACCCTGTTGGTGCGCCGGCGGACCCTGCCGGGTTTGATCGAAGAGCTGAAAGCGGAAATCAAACGGAGACGCCCCGCGGAACCCGAGCCGCTGGAGGTGAAGGAAAGGGACGAAGGCTACGGTGAAGAGGTGCTTGACCTCGGTGATCTCCTGCAGCCGATCGTCCTGTCCACACCTGCTGATTTGGATTCGTGGCTGGCCGGCATCCGGGAGAAGCTGGCCGGGCTGTTGAAATCGAACAAGCGGATACGGATCAAGGGGCGCTGATGAGCTTCGACAAGGACACACGAAATCTGCTGGCCAAGACCGTCGCAGCCTGCCGGCGTCGACTGTTGGAGGACGTCACCGATCAGCTCCGCGGCGTGTTCGGACTCCACCCGGACGGTACGGTGCTGCCGCTTGAAAAGCTGACGCACCTCTCGCCCGATCAACACGCGGCGGCCCGCCGTCTGCGCGATCTTCTCGATCACTACACCGCCGGCGCGGCGGGGCAGGATTCGGACCGCCGCAAGGCCGCCTATGAGCGGATGGTCCTGGAGATCTCCTTCACCGCCCTCAATCGATTGGCGGCCCTGCGTCTGTGCGAAGAGCGTGGACTGGTCGTAGAATGCGTCCGCAAAGGAACGACTTCGGCGGGTTTCCAGATGTTCGAGCGCATCTCCGGCGGCGCGCTCGGCGGGCGTTACGACACCTACCGGGTGTTTCTGGAATGTATGTTCGACGAACTTGCCCTCGACCTGGGCGTTCTGTTCGACCGGATGACGCCCCAGTCGGCGGTGTTCCCCTCGGAACGCTGCATGGAAGACGTCCTCGCCGAGTTGAACAAACCGGAACTGACGCACCTCTGGACCGAGGACGAGACCATCGGCTGGGTCTACCAATATTTCAACCCGCCCGAAGAACGCAAGGCCATGCGGGAGGCGTCCCAGGCCCCGCGGAACAGCCGGGAGCTGGCCGTCCGCAATCAGTTTTTCACCCCGCGGTATGTCGTCGAGTTCCTCACTGACAACACGTTGGGGCGCATCTGGTACGAGATGCGCAAGGGTGACACGATTCTCAAAGAGGAATGCCGCTATTTGGTGCGGAGACCGAACGAAGTCTTCCTCGGTCCGGGTGAAAAGGCTCCCGCCGAAAAGGGTGGCGAAGCCGACCTTTCCCAGGAGGAGTTACTCAAGCGGCCGGTTTACATCGAGCACCGGCCGAAGAAGGATCCGCGCGACCTGCGCATCCTCGACCCGGCCTGCGGCTCAGGCCATTTTCTGCTTTACGCCTTCGACCTGCTGGAACGGATTTACGAAGAAGCTTGGGGCGATCCCGAAAGCCCGAAATCGGAAGCCACGGGCCGGACGATTCAGGAAGACTTCGAGGCCATCGACGACCTTCGCCGGGAGGTCCCCAAACTGGTCGTCGAACACAACCTGCACGGCATCGACATCGACCCGCGCGCGGTGCAGATCGCCGCCCTCGCCCTCTGGCTGCGGGCGCAGAAGACCTGGAAAAATCTCGGCCTCAAGGCCCCGGAACGGCCGCGCATCGCCAGATCGAGCATCGTCACCGCCGAGCCGATGCCCGGCGAGGAAGACATGCGCCGCGAGTTCACCGCCGGCCTCAAGCCTCGGGTCCTGGGCCAGATCGTGGACGAGGTGTTCGAGAAGATGAAGCTCGCGGGCGAGGCGGGCTCGCTCCTCAAGATCGAGGAGGAGATCAAGGACGCCGTGGCCGCTGCGGGAAAGCAGTGGCGGGAAGGTCCGAAACCGGAGCAGCAGCTTCTTTTTCCCGACATGGAGGCGCGCCGGCCGAAACAGCAGGAACTGCGCTTCGATGTGAAGGGGATCACCGATGTACGGTTCTGGGATCAGGCGGAAGACCGCATCCTGGACGCGCTGAAAGAGTACGCGGAGCAGGCGGAAAACGGCCGGGCGGTCCGCCGCAGATTGTTTGCGGAAGATACCGCCCGAGGGTTCGCCTTCATCGACCTCTGCCGCAAGCGCTACGACGTGGTGCTGATGAATCCTCCGTTCGGCGAGCCGGCCAAACTTTCCAAGACGCTCATTGAAAAGTCTTTTCCCCGGACGAAGAACGATGTTTATGCGGCTTTCGTAGAGCGGGGGCTCAACCTGCTCCAGAAAGGCGGCATGTTGGGGGCGATCACATCCCGCACGGGGTTTTTTCTCTCGTCTTTCACAAAATGGCGCGAGGAGATACTGCTCAAGGAAGCAAGACCGACCGTGTTCGCCGACCTCGGTTACGGCGTGATGGACAGCGCGATGGTGGAAGCGGCGGCGTACTGTTTGGAGGCGCGGCTATGAGGATCAAACATTTGAAAATTCACAATTTCAGGAGCATCCGGGACTTAGCTTTCGAGTGCATGCCGCTCATGACCTTGCTCGGACCGAACAACCACGGAAAATCCAACATTCTTTCCGCCTTGGAATTCGGCTTGTCCACCTCGGCGAAACCTGCCGACCGTGATTTCTTTTCCTATCGCGACCCCGAAGACAATGAAATGTGGATAGAGATGACTTTCCATGAACTTACGGACCAGGAAAAGAACACTTTCAAGCGGTATGTCTTATCGGACGGCACTCTATGCATCCGCAAGACCGCTCGCATGCAGAACGGAGAAATAGAGGTTGCTTATAACGGATATGTCGAACAGGCCGATGAAGAATGGCTTCGGGCGGACAAAGCCGGAGAATATACGACACGCGAAAAGATCAACGACACGCCCTTGAGAGGCCTTGTAGCGTCGAGCGGAAGGTTGTCGAAACAGGCCGTCGAAGAAGCGCAGCAGAAGTACATTGAACAGCATCGTTCAGATCTCAATTTCACAAGAACCCTTGAAGCGGGGCCTCTTCTCGGGCAGAAAAACGTCGGAGGCGGCGTCCTTCCGGACTTTTACCTGATTCCGGCGGTGCGCGATTTGACCGAAGAAATCAAAATAAAGACGACGACCGCCTTCGGTCGTTTGTTGAATCGTGCGGTGCGGGAAATGGCTGAAACGGACCCGCGGTTCATTGATGCAAAAAGACAACTCGAGTCCGTTGTATCATCGCTCAACGCACGCGAGGCGGTGGAAAGCGGCGGCAACCGACTGGCTGCGCTTGAGAAGTCCATTGAGGAGGAGCTGCTCTCTTGGGGGGTCAAAGTGAACATCGAAGTGACCCCGCCGGAACTGGAGCGCCTCTTTGAATTGGGCACCGATGTTCACCTCGACGACGGGGTCAAGACATCCGCCGAACGAAAAGGCCACGGTCTTCAGCGGGCGATGATGTTCGCACTCCTGCGCGCCTGGGCGAAGGCCCTTCGAAACGAGCGGAAACTTGATGGTGAGAGTGATGTCACACCGCGGAAACAATCCGACACCGTGATCTTCGCCATGGAAGAGCCGGAACTTTTCCTTCATCCTCATGCGCAACGAAGGTTGGCGTCTTCTCTGCGGGAAATCGCTTCTAATCCGGAACATCAGGTGTTTTTATGTACTCATTCAACTTATTTCGTCGATCTTGAGCACTACAAAGAAGTGGCGGTGGTCACCAAAGATTGCGCTGAAAAAGGAAGCTGCGTGCGCCAGTGCACACAGGACTTATTTGAAGGCGGTGATGTGAAAGAGAGGAAAAACCGCTTTCACATGGCGCAATGGGTGAATCCGGATCGCGGCGAAATGTTCTTTGCCCAGCGGGTGGTTTTCGTGGAGGGCGAGACGGAGAAGGTGATCCTTCCGTATTTGGCCGAAAAAATGGGGATCTTCAATCCGGACGTATCCGTGATCGACTGCGGGTCCAAACACAATCTGCCGTTGTATATCGCCGTAGCCGAGGCGTTTGAAATTCCCTACCTCGTCGTGCATGACCAAGATCCGTTGCCCGATCCCATTCCGAATGATTGGACCGACGAGAAGAAAAAGGAAAAGCAGCGGACGTATGAACTGAACCAATTGATCGCCGACCTTGTGAAGACGCCTATTGGACAGGTGGAGGTGCTCAGCCCGGACTTTGAGCGGGCGGCGGGAGTCTCAAAAAGTCAAGGCGAGAAAAAAGGTAAGGCTCTCGCCGCATTGGACCACTTCGCGTCCATCAACTCCGACGACATCCCTGAACGGTTGAAGCAGGTTGTCTATGCAGCTTACGGTGCGGAGGGCGCAAAGTCATGAGAGACACCCTCTTCATCCGCCTGCTGAATCAGAGCGACAAGGGAGAGGCCTTGGCCCGGCGGATCGCCGCGTTGCGCGAAGGGCGGGCGGACGAGGATGTGTACGCCGTCAACCCCGAATCGTTCCGGCAGGTGCCCAACACCCCCTTCTGTTACTGGGTGAGCGAACGCATCCGGCGGCTTTTCAAAGAACTGCCGCCCTTCGAGGCGGAAGGGAGGACCGTGAAACAAGGTCTTGCCACGGCGGATGATTTCCGCTTCGTGCGGGCCTGGTGGGAGGTGCCGGCGGAGCGGATTCTGAATGGCATGCGGTATGCGGGAGGCGGCAGTCATAAAGACCAGGAGGAGAAGTGGACGGAGGAGCGGATTCGGGAGTTTCAGGCGTGGTGCCGCAAGAGAACCTATGAAGGCAAGCGCTGGGCGCCCTTCGCCAAGGGCGGCGAATACTCCCCCTACTACGCCGACATCCACCTCGTGGTGAATTGGGAAAAGGAAGGGGCGGAGATCAGGAACAACCTAAACGAAAAAGGCGCTGTGCGTTCAAATGTATGGATGCTCCGTGATACTGCCACGAACTACTTCTTCCGCCCCGGGCTGACGTATGCATGTCGGGTGCGGCGATTTTCAACGGCCATTGTGCCCGCTGGATGTATTTTCAGCCATGTGGCACAGATGATGTTCATCGACGATACACGTCAATTGTCGGGGGCCTGTGCATTCTATTCTTCACTGGGTATTCGGTTCTTATTGAGTTTACTGACTATAACCCGGAAGTACGAGGTAGGCCTTATAAAGACACTTCCCTATTTACGCTCTGAAAAAATGAAATCTGTAGGTAAATATCAGATTTCAGAATTACAGAAAATGTCGCGAATAGAAGAAACGTCGCGTCTCGGCACCCCGAATTTTGATAGGAAGAACAATAGCATTCCACCAGCAGCAGTCAATGATATCGATAAGGAATCACTTAGACTCCTTGGGTTATCTAATGTTGAAGAGACGGTGCGATCACTTGTTAATACTTTTGAGCAGCTATCTTTGCCTTCAAATAACGTTTCAACTGAACCAGACGATACGGATCAATGCGCCGGTGAAGATAGTACAAACAATCCGTGGTGCGACATTCTTTCGCGCATCATCGGTGTCCTCTATGGCCGCTGGGACATCCGTATCGCCATCGACCCGTCACTCGCCCCGAAACTCCCCGATCCCTTCGACCCGTTGCCGGTCTGCCCGCCGGGGATGCTGGTCGGACCGGACGGCCTGCCCGCCGAACCGAACCGCATCGTCAGCGAGGAGTGGCTCCGCGCCCGACCGAACGCGAACACCCTGCCGCCGGACGGCTCGGTCAAGAACCCGACCATCCCTGATTCAGAGTATCCGCTCCGTATCTCCTGGGACGGCGTCCTGGTGGACGACCCCGGTTTCAACGGCGACCGGCCGCACCGGGACGACATGGTCCGCCGTGTGCGCGAGGTCTTCGACCTGCTCTGGAAGGACAAATCCCACGAGATCGAACAGGAAGCCTGCGACATCCTCGGTGTCTCCGACCTGCGGGATTACTTCCGCCGGCCTGCGGGCTTCTTCCAAGACCACCTGAAGCGCTATTCCAAGAGCCGGCGCAAGGCGCCGATTTATTGGCCGCTTTCCACCGCTTCGGGATCGTACACCATCTGGCTCTACTACCACCGCTTGAACAACCAGACGCTTTACGGGGCGGTCAACAAATACGTCGAGCCCAAAATATCCGAAGTCGAGCGCGGAATCGGCGGTATCGAGAACGACCTGAAATCCGCCTCCGGCCGAGAGGCGACCCGTTTGACCGACCGGCTGAACGAGGCCCGCGCGTTCCTCGGCGAGCTGCGTGACCTGCGCGAGGAATTGCTCCGCATCGCGGCTCTGCCCTACAAGCCGGACCTCAACGACGGCGTGATCATCAACGCCGCGCCGTTTTACAAACTTTTCCGCCTGCGCTCCTGGGCCAAAGACACAGAGGATTGCTGGAAGAAGCTGCAGATGGGCGATTACGACTGGGCGCACCTGGCCTACACGATCTGGCCCGAGCGTGTCCGGGAGGTGTGCAAACGCGACCGCTCCATCGCCGTCGCCCACGGGCTTGAGGACCTCTGCGAGGTCGAAGCCCCGGAATCCAAGAAGAAAGGCGGCCGCGGCCGTCGGAAAAAGGAGGCCGCCCGATGAAGTTCACCTCGTTCCTGCACAAGAAGATTGTCGATCTTTTGGGCGACCGCCGCATCGTGGTCTGGTACGACGCCGAAGGGGACTTCAAATCTTTCGCCGCGGAGTTCAACGCGCCGAACTGCGAGGTGTTGTCCGCCGAAGCCTCCGTCCTTAAGACCCGTCGCCGGGCCGACGAGATTTACCGGCTGATGAACGAATCCGAGAACCCCTCGGAACGGGACCGCTGCCTGCTCATCTACATACCGCGCCGCCGGGGCGCGGGCGAGGAAGAGAAAATGCGGGACCCCTTCGAGGTCTACGCCATGGCGGGCGCTCCCTTCGGCGACGCCGAGGACCAGAAGATCGATTCGCTCGCCCGCCAGGCCATGCCGGACAAGGCCGACGAGATCACAAGGCTTTTCCGCGAGGGGAAGCCGGACATCGCCCTTCTGGACGGTTTGGAAAAGACGCAGCGTTGGCCGCTGCTGAACGACGTTTTCCGGACGGAAACCCCTGCGGAAATCATCGCGGCTGCCCTGTGCAACACGGCGAAAGCAAAGGAAGCCGCCGCCAAGCCGGGCTGCGTCGACGAGCTGCTGCGGTTGCTCGCCGCCGCCGTCGGGTTCAAACACACAGGCGGCGACCGCGATTGGAATGTGCTGAGGCCGAAAGCCGCCGAATACATCTTTTTCAGCGAGTTCGTGTTCGATCTTCCGGAAAGCGTTCCCGACGCCTTGAGCGCCGTGCCGCGCGCCGGCGTCGAAGCGAAGTCCGTGGTCTATGCGGCCTGCGACAGGATGCGCAGCGACACGGGTCTGCGTGAAACCTATGTCGAGCTGGCGCAG
>Ga0116195_1001587_pt1 | contig 13317 bp, 12 predicted proteins | sample AD_SCU002_MetaG_FD_89881 | JGI IMG/M metagenome (GOLD analysis project Ga0116195, IMG submission 89881) | Active sludge microbial communities of municipal wastewater-treating anaerobic digesters from China - AD_SCU002_MetaG | ecosystem: Engineered > Bioreactor > Anaerobic > Digestate | place...
AAGACATACTATTATTTGAGTGCCGGTAAACCCATAGTAGGATTACTACCTGAGAATTCGGAAGTGGCACTTGCAATTGAGGAAAACAACCTCGGTTTTGTATGCAGCGATTATACTCCAGAGACACTGAAGAACATCATTCTGAAGCTGAAAACTTCGCCCCAGCTTGCTAATGAGATTAGTTCTAGTGTGGGTCGTTGTTTTGAAGAGATTTACTCAAGAAAGAGAGTTACAAGAAAATACATAGACCTGATTCGGGAGGTTGCTAAATGAAAAGACATGCCTTAATCACCGGTATCACCGGTCAGGATGGTTCTTATCTTGCAGAGCTTTTGCTGGATAAGGGCTACGAAGTTCACGGAATCATCAGAAGGTCTAGCAGCTTCAACACAAAGAGAATAGATCATCTCTATAAGGACAGACACGAAAGAGATGTGGATCTCTTTCTTCATTATGGAGACCTCACCGATTCGACAAACCTAATAAGACTCGTTCAAGAAGTCCAGCCGGACGAGATCTATAACCTCGCTGCCCAGAGCCATGTAAAGGTCTCTTTTGAGACCGCAGAATACACTGCAAACTCAGACGGTCTGGGAACACTCCGCTTACTCGAAGCGATACATTTTCTTGGACTTGAAAAGAAAACGAAGTTCTATCAGGCCTCTACAAGCGAACTGTTTGGTAAGGTTCAAGAGATACCTCAGAAAGAAACAACGCCATTCTATCCCAGAAGCCCATACGCAGCGGCAAAAATATACGCTTACTGGATAACAGTTAACTACAGAGAAGCATATGGAATCTTTGCCAGCAACGGCATCCTCTTCAACCATGAATCGCCAAGAAGGGGAGAGACCTTTGTCACCAGAAAGATCACGAGGGCGGCTTCGAGAATATCCCTGGGACTTCAGGAGAAGCTATATCTTGGAAACATGGACGCAAAGAGAGACTGGGGCTATGCTCCCGATTATGTGAAGGCTATGTGGCTTATGCTTCAGCAGAAAGAACCGGGAGACTTTGTTATAGCCACCGGAGAGACTCATACTGTAAGAGAGTTCGTTGAACTATCCTTCAAAGAAGCGGGAATAGATATCCAGTGGAGAGGAAAGGGCGTTGAAGAAAAGGGAATCGATTCAAAAACAGGAAAGACCGTCGTTGAGATAGACCCCGATTACTTCAGACCGACAGAGGTAGAGTTACTCCTGGGAGACCCGACAAAGGCAAAAGAGAAGCTGGGCTGGCAGTCTGAAGTTAGATTCGAAGAACTTGTAGGGATAATGATGAAAGCCGATCTGGAAGCCGCTAAGTATGAGAAGTATAAGAGGCAGTATAACAACGGTGATTAGTGGATAGTGATTGGTGATTAGAGAGGATCAAAACTAAACTCTGGGAACAAGGGTAAGACAAACATGTGAGATAGTACGGGGGTAATGGAGAGAAATGGTGTTGAGTTATCGTGATTTAAGAGTTTGGCAAGAAAGTGTTGATTTCGTTACCGATGTGTATAAAGCAACTGAAACATTCCCGAAGAACGAAGTATTTGGAATATCTGCGCAGCTCAGAAGAGCCGTTGTTTCAATACCCTCGAACATAGCTGAGGGTTCTGCAAGAAAAGGCCGGAGAGAATTGATCAACTTCTTGCATATTGCAAAAGGATCTCTGGCAGAGTCAACTACTCAGCTAGAAATTGCGAAGAGACTGGGCTTTCTTTCCGAAGAGAGTTTTGAGAAGTTGATCGAAAAAGGGGAAACGATTGCAAAGATGATAAACTCGTTAATAAGAAGTCTGAACCGAAAGGAGGAGTAACATTGTCAGACAATGAGAAAGTAACCAATATCCAATCACCAGCCACCAAACACCAGTCACAATCCACGGGCCTCTCAACCGATTCCAAGATCTACGTCGCCGGTCACAATGGTCTCGTTGGTTCGGCCATTATGAGGAAACTAGAATCTGAGGGTTATACGAACATAATCACAAGAACGTTCGAAGAGCTTGATCTGACAGATCAAAAGGCGACACGGGAGTTCTTCGAGAAGGAGCGGCCGGAATATGTGTTTCTCGCTGCGGCAAAGGTTGGAGGAATACAGGCAAACAGCGTATATCCTGCCGACTTCATATACATAAACCTCATGATCGAATGCAACGTGATAAAGGCCTCTTATGAATTCGGAGTAAAAAAACTTCTGTTCCTCGGAAGCTCTTGTATATATCCTAAGATGGCGCCTCAGCCGATAAAGGAAGAGTATCTTCTTTCCGGATATCTCGAAGAGACAAATGAGCCTTATGCACTTGCAAAGATCTCCGGCATGAAGATGTGCCAGTACTTCAATAAGCAATACGGGACTAATTTCATAAGCGTTATGCCTACGAATCTATATGGACCGAATGATAACTTTGATCTGAACACAAGCCATGTATTACCTGCGCTGATTAGAAAGTTCCACGAAGCAAAAACAAACAATGCTCCTTATGTTGAAATATGGGGAACGGGTACCCCCAGGAGAGAATTCCTGTTCGTGGATGATCTGGCAGACGCCTGTCTCTTTCTGATGAAGAACTATTCGGGAAATGACTTCTTCAACGTAGGAACTGGAGAAGACGTAACAATAAGAGAACTTGCTGAGCTTATAGGGGAAGTAGTCGGCTACAAGGGAGAACTCAAATTCGATACTTCCAAACCAGACGGAACACCGAGGAAGCTGCTTGATGTTTCGAGAATCCATGAGGCCGGATGGAGACACAAGATCGAACTCAATAAGGGACTTGAGATGAGTTATGAGTATTTCGTAACTTCAGCAGGGAGATAATGAACAAGAGCAATCGCGAGTCTTTCATAGGAAGGTGTTAGACAATGTTCAAAAATAAAACCCTTTTAGTCACCGGTGGCACCGGCTCTTTTGGAAACGCAGTCGTTAAACGTTTCCTTCAAACAGAGATAAGCGAGATCCGCATATTCAGTCGCGATGAGAAGAAACAGGACGATATGCGAAAGCTCTACAACAACGACAAGCTCAAGTTCTATATAGGAGATGTACGTGATTACAACAGCATCGAATCCGCTCTCAGGGGAGTTGATTTTGTTTTCAGCGCCGCGGCGCTGAAACAGGTCCCCTCCTGTGAGTTCTTTCCTCTTGAGGCTGTTAAGACAAATATACTGGGAACAGAAAACACCCTCAACGCCGCAATAGCCAACGGCGTGAAGAAAGTCATCGTTCTCAGTACTGACAAGGCTGTCTATCCAATAAACGCCATGGGCATGACCAAAGCTCTTATGGAAAAAGTTATGGTTGCCAAATCTAGAACGATCTCGGAGAACAAAACAGTTCTCTGTGGCACGAGATATGGCAATGTTATGGCCTCCAGAGGCTCCGTTATCCCTCTATTTATCGAACAGATCAAAGCCGGAAAACCTCTTACAATTACCAACCCGAACATGACTAGATTCATGATGAGCCTTGAAGATGCGGTTGATCTTGTGCTCTATGCCTTCAAGCACGGCAACCAGGGAGATATCTTCGTGCAGAAAGCCCCGGCGGCAACGATAAAGACACTCGCCGAAGCTCTTATAGATATCTTTGAGACAGACAACAAGATCCAGATAATCGGCACACGCCATGGAGAGAAAATATACGAGAGCCTCCTAACTTCTGAAGAGCGAGTCGTGGCAGAAGACCTCGGAGGCTATTACAGAGTCCCGGCAGATACGAGAGATCTAAACTACTCGAAGTATTTCGATAAGGGAGAACTTCTCTCAAACAACATAGAACCCTATACTTCTCACAACACCGAGAGACTGGATAAAGAAGAAATGAAAGAACTCCTTCTCAAACTGGACCATGTACAGGAAGAGCTTAAATCCTGGAAGGTGGTAAAGTAATGAGAAAGATACTCATCACCGGCAGCGAAGGCTTTGTAGGAAAGAACCTACAGGTACAACTAAGAAGAAGGGGAGATATCGAGATCATCCCCTTCGATAAAGAACACTCTTTCGATTACATGAAAGAGTCAGTAGATAAAGCCGATTTTATCTTCCATCTTGCCGGTGAAAACCGCCCGAAAGACCCTGCTGACTTCATGAAGGTCAACAAAGGCCTTACGGAAACGCTCACAGAACTTGCAACCAAAACAGGAAGAAAGATCCCGATAGCATACACATCTTCCATTCAGGCAGAACTCGACAACGAGTACGGAAAGAGCAAGAAGTCAGCAGAAGATGCGTTGATCGAATACAGCAAATCAACAGGTTCACCTGTCTGCATCTTCAGATTCCCGAACCTCTTCGGCAAATGGTCGAGACCTAATTACAACTCCGTAGTCTCTACTTTCTGCTATAACATCTCTCATGATCTCGAAATAACCATCTCGGATGAAAAGAGAGAGCTTGAACTGACATACATAGACGACGTAGTGAAAGCTTTTAATCAATTACTCGACATCGAACTCAATCCAAAGAAACATTTCTACCCCGTGGAGAAATCCTTCAAGATCACACTCGGCGAACTTGCGAAGAAGATCTACAGCTTCAAAGAGATGAGAGAGACATCTATATTACCCGATCTCTCGGATGAATTCACGAAAGATCTGTATTCTACATATCTCTCTTATCTCGAGAAAGACAACTTCTCATACGAAGTCGAGATGAAAACCGACAACAGGGGAATGCTCTTCGAACTATTGAAATCCCCTCATTTCGGCCAAATCTTTGTATCCACAACCAAACCGGGAATAACTAGGGGAAACCACTACCACGACACTAAGGTCGAGAAATTCTGCGTGATCTCAGGTGAGGCAGATATCAAATTCAGGCATATATTGAACAACGAAATAATCTCCTACAAAGTCTCAGGAGAAAAGATCGAAATAATAGACATCCCCCCGGGATACACACACTCAATAACTAATATTGGGAACACAGAAATGATCACACTCTTCTGGGCGAATGAGATGTTTGATGCGAAGAAGCCGGATACGTACTACGAAAGCGTAGATGGACAAGCATAACCGCATAAAGGCGGAAAAGCGTAATAGAGAATCGCTTAAAAGCTTAAAAGCAGAATGGAGAATCTTCTTAACAGCGGAACAGCGTAATTGAGCCCTTAAGCCTTTACGCAATTAAGCTCTTATGCCCTTACGCCATTATGCCTTTAAACAATTACGCAGTTAAGCTCTTATGCCTTTACGCATATCTTTTTTACCGAGGTATCCCATGAAAACCAGTTTTAGCGGTCTTGAAGTTTGGAAAGAAGCTTTTGATTTCACAATCGAGGTTTACAGAATCACCGGGAAGTTCCCGAAAGAAGAGAAATACGCTTTGACAAGTCAATTAAAAAGAGCCGCCTCATCTGTACCGGCAAATATAGCTGAGGGAAGAGGCAGGGGAGGAAACAAGGAGTTTTGCAGGTTTCTGTACATTGCTCGTGGCTCACTGGAAGAAAGCAAGAGCCATTTACTGCTGGCAAAAGGACTTGGCTACATAGATGAATCAGATATAATAGGACTAGAAGAGAAAACAGAACGACTAGGAGCAATGCTAAATAACCTAATAGTCCGATTACAGAAATCCATTTAGCCTTTTATGCTCTTAAGCTTTTACGCTCTTTTGCACTTTTTACGCCTTTACGCTTTTAAGCTTTTACGCACTCACCAGGAGGTCTTATGAACCGTACTAAAGTTGTTACTATCGTAGGCACCCGTCCCGAAATCATCCGCCTTTCGGCCACAATAAAGGCCTGTGATAAGTATTTCGATCATATTCTAGTCCACACTGGCCAGAACTGGGATTATACGCTTAACGAAATCATCTTCCAGGAGCTCGAGATAAGGAAGCCTGATTACTTTCTAAATGTCCCGGGAAAGCATCTTGGCGAGACGATGGGCAATATAATCAGCGCTGCATATGAAGTTCTCTTGAAAGAGAAGCCAGAGGCACTTTTGATACTTGGAGACACAAACAGCGCTTTGAGCGCTATTCCGGCTAAGAGATTGAAGATTCCTATATTTCATATGGAAGCGGGAAACAGATGCTTCGATCAGAATGTACCCGAAGAGATAAACAGAAAGATAGTCGATCATATAAGCGATATAAACCTTCCATACACAGAGCACAGTAGAAGATATCTCCTTTCTGAAGGCTTCAGAAAGGAGCATATCTTCGTCACCGGCTCTCCCATGCCTGAAGTCTTATATCACTACATGGATAAGATAGATAAAAGCGATGCTCTTGAGAGACTGAACCTTGAAGAGGGGAAGTATATCCTTGTAAGTGCCCATAGAGAAGAGAACCTGGATATAGAGAAGAACTTCAACGAAGTAGTGAACACTCTCAACACAGTAGCCGAAGAGTTCAAGCTACCTGTGATCTACTCGACCCATCCCAGAAGCTGGAAGAAGATAGAAGAAAAGGGAGTCAAGTTCAACCCTCTCATAACAAATCTAAAGCCCTTCGGCTTCTTCGACTACAACAAGCTCCAGAAGAAGGCATATTGCGTTCTCTCAGACAGCGGTACTCTGAGTGAAGAGTCATCGATTCTTGAATTCCCGGCTGTTCTCTTCAGAACGAGCACCGAAAGACCAGAAGTTCTCGATAAAGGCTCAATTGTCATTGGCGGGATAAAGGCCAGAGGAGTAGTCAATGCAATAAGAATCGCAAGAGAGAGCTTCGATGACGAAGAAAGAGCTCCTTTGTCACCGGACTATCTGGATAGGAATGTATCACTCAAGGTTGTGAAGGTTATTGAGAGTTATGTGAAGATAGTGAATAGAGATACATGGTATCAGTCATAAGCTGGTCTAATATTAGGATGAATGATCAATATCAAATCGAGAAGAGGAACTGATTTGGCTAAGAGGATACTGTCTATAAATTCAACCAATCGAGGCAGCACTGGTCGAATAATGGGTCAGATAACGAAGCTTGCAAGAGAAGCTGGTTATGACACCTTCATGGCTTATGGGAGGGGAGACGAGCCCTCTGACGAGAAATCGATAAAGATAGGAAGAAAGGTAGATATCTACTGGCATGGTTTGGTAACTAGAGTAACCGGAAGACATGGTTTTTCATCAAAGAAATCCACGAAGATTTTTCTTGAAAAAGTAGATAAGATCGAACCTGATCTGATTCACCTGCATAATATTCATGGTTACTACTTGAATATCGAGCTTCTGTTCAGATATATCAAAGAGAAGAGAATTCCAGTGATCTGGACATTGCATGACTGCTGGGCATTTACGGGGCACTGTGCGCATTTTGATTATGTAGGGTGTGACAAATGGAAGACCGGATGCTATAAATGTCCTCAATTACGTACCTATCCTCGGAGTCTGTTTGTTGACCATTCAGAAGAATCATATCGGAAGAAGAAGGAACTCCTTGAGAATGTTGAGAATATGACATTAGTAACACCGTCAAAGTGGCTTAAAGATCTTGTTGGAGAATCATTCTTGAGGCATCACCAGACAATAGTCATTAACAACGGGATTGATACTAATGTGTTCTCTCCGATGGCATCTAAGAAGAGTTCTTTTGGTATAAGTGAGGATAAGTTCGTGATTCTGGGAGTAGCTGCCAAGTTTACCTCTAGGAAGGGGCTGAAATACTTTCTTGAGACTGCAGACAAACTCGACAAAGATAGTGTGATTTTCCTCATAGGATTGAACAGGAAACAACTCAGGTCTCTACCGAAGAACATAATTGGTATTGAACGAACCGAAAACATAGAGAGGTTAGCCGAAGCCTATTCCATGGCTGATGTCTTTGTGAACCCAACTCTGGAAGATAATTTTCCGACTACTAATATTGAGGCTTTGGCCTGCGGAACTCCAGTAATAACATTCAGAACGGGCGGCTCGCCGGAAACAATAGACGACACCTGTGGTCTGATTGTAGATAAAAGCGATACAGAAAGATTGCTTAATGCGATAGAGATCGTGAGGAAGAAAGGAAAGGGAGAGTACACCAAGAATTGTAGAAAGCGTGTAATTGAGAACTTCGATTCGAATGGCAGATTTCGTGAGTATATTGAGCTTTACAAAGAAATCCTATCGAAGTGAAATTATGTCTCAGTAAGTTGATATTCTGAGTCTATATGAAGTGAAGAACAAGCTTAGCATACTATTGTTTAGGATGACAAGAGGCATAACTGACAAACAGCTGCTTAAATGGAGTGGATTAAATATTGAAAACAATACATGTGGAAAATGATTTCCTGCCAACATCTGTATATGAGCCGTATTTTCTTGCCAAATACCATGTTGATTGGTTTGTTGAGAGAATAGAGGATATACTAATGTTAACAGTTTCAAGAGGGGACAAAAGACATGCTAAGTCTTGAAGATTGGGAGAGTATTGCACAGGCTGTGTTCGAACTTGAGAACAGCAATAAGTTCTTGCAGTATACAAACGCAATCTCTGATTCTTTGTCCGCAGTAATAAAAAAAGACTATGAGCAAGGAGCAAATGAACCCACAATAGTCAAGGATATATCAAAAGCAATAAACTTAGTACAAACCGTTTCTGAGCGTCTAGAGTCAGGCTTAATGTTCTCTTCCAATATAAATTCTGCATTCATTCATGGGAAGAAATCATTTGTTGAGTTCAGTTTGGCGGGATCAAAACACCGCTGTGAGCTGGGAGATGTTATCTTTATCTCTTCATTAGCATGGAAAGGCAAGATAGTTGCAGAGAGAATCACAATCAACCAAGTGAAGAAGGAAAACCCAAAATCGAAATCTTCCTGGGGCATCGATAAGACTCAGTTCTTTTTGCTTATGAGATTTCCTACTTTCAAAGGAGTATCAGGTTTCTTTAATGGAAATACAGTAAATGCGGTCAACGAAACTGGTTGTCTTGGTTCATATGGTTTTCTGAAGTACTCGGATGATTTAGCCTTTGTGGGTTCAATGATTCTCGATGCTTGTCTTGGTGGAGAATCAAGTCTGAAAAAAGACAGTTTCCTTTGTTTTCATCTTCTTGATAAGCTTTCCAACATTGGCTCAATAGGATTTAATCCTTTCTACTTCAGATCTAGGTTCTGGTCTTACTCAGTGGAGTATTGTCCAAATATCTACGATTTTGTTCGGCACTATTGTCGTTCCTTGATTGGTGAGCCTGTATGTGGTTATTATGGGTTCAATAGCTCTATCAAGAGTCTTGTTGATATCATAAAAAACTTTACAAATAAGAAAGCCAAAGAAGACAAAACTAGCAAAGAATTGCAAGCACTTGTAACGTCTTTTTCGAGGTTCCCTTATGCTTATCAGGAAACGTCTGGAAATAAAAATGGCAGGGTTATTGAAGATAATCCTTCAATTGAAATAGAAACGGGAGAAGATGGTGGGCTTGCAATAATTCATTCCATGATTAATATTGGAGAAAGAATATGAAAATAGTTCACATTTGCCAATATTACAACGACGGATACGGTTATCAAGAGAATCTACTGCCAAGATATCAGAAAAAGCTTGGCCATGATGTTGTTGTTATTACGTCTGACAGGCGTTCTTATTTCGCAGGAGAGAAAGTACCAAAGATAGTTGGAACAGGCCAATTCGAAGATAATGGTGTCCGAATAGAGCGTTTACAAATATCAGGTGAATTCAAAGGAAGGCACGTAAGATTCTCAAATTTGACTATGCATCTGGAGAGTGAAAAGCCTGAATATATTTTTCATCATGGGTTGACTGCACCTTCGCTCATCACCGTAGCTAAATACAAACAAAAGTATCCTTCATTATTTCTTGCAGCTGATAATCATGCAGATTATCACAATAGCGGTCAGCATGGATTATGGAGGTTTTTGTACTATAGAGGATTATGGAGACAGAAGATTCAGAAGATTGCTGATTATGTTGACGTATTCTTCTCTGTAACTCCTGGTTGTAGAGATTTCGCAGAAAGAGAACTGGGTGTTCCGAAAGAAAAACACCGTTTACTTTATTTGGGAGCAGACGTAGAAACTAATTACTACTGTTCTGAATGGAGAGAGAGAATCAGGAAAGATTTGGGATTCAACGAGAGAGACTTGGTTTTAATAACGGCTGGCAAAATTGATAGAAAGAAGAAGACAATCAATATAGTCAGGGCTCTCAAAGAAATCGATTCAGACATTGTTAAACTGATGATTGTAGGTACGATAGAGAGTTCTTACGAGCAAGAATTGAATGAGTTAATCAAAGAAGATCCTCGGATAAAAAGGATCGGTTGGATAGAAGCCAATGAACTGTACAAATACTTCAGTGCGGCTGATATGGCTGTGTTTCCCGGTGGACAGTCTGCAATATGGCAGCAGACGATTTCTTGTGAACTGCCTGTGATATTGAGGTATCATCCAGGAACTGAGTACATATTGCATGAAAACAACGGCCTTTTCTTGTTTTCCGAAGATCCTAGGGAACTGAGGCAGTATATTGATCTTATAATCGAAGCAAATGAGCAACTTGGAAAAATGCGGGAAAATGCAAGAAGACTTGTTATAGGTAGCCTTTCATACGATATAATTGCAAGTCAAAGCATTGAACCTGCTAGAAAAAAGATATATAGGATGTATCGTTCGCAAATAACTAACTAGCTAGTAATTAGGAGGGTCTTTGGTTGTTTAGGTAATAGATATTCGGCGATCTATGATCGAATCGAGGCTCCAAATGACATGAATCTGAAGGGTGGTATTGCATTTTGATTCAGTATCTTCTAAAGCTTTCTAGACAAGGAGCGTTGATTTTTGTTCTAGTAAGTGTCGCTCTTATACAACAACTTCCAATAGTAAAGGACCTTGCCTACTCTGAGATAAGAATACTAGTCTATTTTCTGATGTTGATTCTGATTTTTAGAATCCCGCTGTCAACAATTGTGTATATGAAAATTCCCAAAGTTTTGCAGATCTATTTCCTAACTATGGTATTCATTATTATACAATTATTCGTTTTTCGAATAATTGGGGGAAGCATCCAATTGGACTCTTTTAGTGAGCCACTTGTGTCTCTCGGTATTCTATATGCTTCTTACTCTTTTGTACAGAAAGGCGCTGAGATAGATAAAATTGTATCTGTATACATTCTTCTTTCAACAATTCTATCATTGAGCACTGCTCTTTACTATGGACCAGGTATTTTTATAATTCCTGACAGGTATTTTGTTGCATTCAAAAGCGGGCCAACATATGCTGCAATGTACGCTTCAATACTTTCTTTTGGTAGAATATTGAAAAACATAAAAAACAAAAGTATTGATCGAAAAACGAGGATAATTAACGAGTCATTTTATTTGATAATAATTGTGTTAAATTTCTTGGCGATAATTGCGATCAAATCAAGAAGTGCGCTTATAGGAACCGCAATTGGAATTATAATACTAATGTTCTTCTTTTTCAAGCCAACTATAAAGACGATTTTACTTTTAACAGTTATATTGATTGTTATTCTACTAACAAACCTTACTGGCTTTACCCCTATTAGAGATATTTTTGAAGAGACTATTTTGTCAGGATTTGACAGGTCGTCAGCTGATAGTATCCTTACTGGACGTTTGTCGCTTAGTCAGAACGCTATTTTATTCATAAGCAACAACTTGTCATTTGGCGAAATGTTGGGTGAGAAATGGTACTTCAATTCAAGACCACATAACTATTTTCTCAACAAATTTGTCTCGCTTGGTCTCATCGGTTCAATTCCTTTCGTATTTCTCTACTCAATTTTGGCAATATACTGTATCCATAACCTGATAAGATTAAGAGAGCAACGAATACTGGATTCTAAAGATATCGGTATTGTTCTTCTAGCGGTATCTTTTTTATTAAGTACAATAGAATACACGCTTCCGTTTGGACCTGGAGCTACTCAAATGATTGTTTGGCTTCTAGTCGGGCAGTATTTGAGAAGGCAGACTAACAAGGTTCAAAGAGCGGGTTAGGATTGAAAAACGACAGATAGAATTCGAGGTGATCTTGAGTGAAACTTGTATATCTTGCTTTCTTGGGGAATCGATTAGATGGTGTAACGAAGAAAATACTTTCTCAGCACAGTGCGCTTCGATCGTTGAATGTTGATTGTGATATGCATTTCTTTGCTTCATCTGAGCCCGAGAAAAGAATGAAAGAGACTATCCGTGACCGAGAAACTGTTTTTTTTCATCACTGTAATAAGAACATGAATAGACTAACGAATAGAAGGTGGAAGTTCCGAGAAGCCAAAAGAATAATTGACAAATACACTGATCCAGATCTCTTACTGTACATAAGAGATCCAGGTTTAGATTTTCTCTTTTGCTCTTTTCTTAGTAATCTCAAGCATGAAGTAGTTGTGGAATTTCAGGATCTCCATACTAACTTTGTCCATCGAATATCCTCTCCATATACTTTTGTGAATGAATTGCTCTTCAAAAAGAAAATACTTCGTTCTATTAATGGGGCAGTTGCAGTAACTGAAAAGCTTAGAAAACATCTTGTACGAATCAATAAAAGTCTACCCGTTTTAACAAATCCAAACGGGATAAGTGTTGAGGAAATTCCTTTGAGAGAGACCCCATATTTCTCCGGTTCAGAACTTAATCTACTCTTTGTTGGATCAATGTATCGCCCACAAGGTATAGATAGGGTTATGCAAGGTCTTTCATTATATTATGAACATACAAGAGAGAAGGGACTGAAGGTCAACATTTTCATTGCAGGTACAATTATGGATAAGTACGTTAATCTTGCGAAAAAGTTGGGCATAAATAGATACATACATTTTCTTGGATACACGGATCAGAGTGAGCTTGACAGCATCTTCAACAAATGTCACATTGCGCTTAGTGTACTGGCAATACATAGAAAAGGAGACGGGTCCCCCTTGAAAAATAGAGAGTACACAGCAAGAGGAATACCATTTGTAGACAGTACAGAGGATAATGATTTTCCTGAAGACTGGAAGTACAGGCTTAAGGTGGAATCCTCTGAAGAACCATTGAGAATCGAGCAACTAATAGAATTTGCGAACAATGTATTGGCAGATGTGGACCATCGGAATATTATGAGGCAGTTCGCACAAAGACACCTTACCTGGGAACTCAAATGCCTGAGACTAATTGAGTTCTTGCAGGAAATTGATACGTTCTAAAAGTGAGATCATTGAATGGCCTAATAGTTTCGCACTCACGAAGTGCGTGAAAGTAACGGATAAATGAACCAGAGAGGCAAGACAAAGGGAAAAGGTCATTGAAAAAGGAATAGAGAAGGGGAGAATAGAAAACCGGACGCTCCAGATGTAGAATATTCTGTCAAAACAAACCACACAAAGGAGCGACCGGTTATGAGTATTCTTGCATCAATTGAGTATTTTGTCCAG
>Ga0116195_1001589_pt1 | contig 13297 bp, 10 predicted proteins | sample AD_SCU002_MetaG_FD_89881 | JGI IMG/M metagenome (GOLD analysis project Ga0116195, IMG submission 89881) | Active sludge microbial communities of municipal wastewater-treating anaerobic digesters from China - AD_SCU002_MetaG | ecosystem: Engineered > Bioreactor > Anaerobic > Digestate | place...
AACAGGCTCTTTATTTAAAAACCCGCAATGACGTGATCAGAGAAAAGACGGCCGCAGTGCCGGCCGGCCCCCAGAAAGCCGCAAAGACCCTTTATAACGAAAAAGACGAACTGGCGGCCCGTGAATTGTTCGCCTACGACCAGTTCGACGTCGAAAAAGAAGTGCAGAAACGCCTGGCCACCGAACTGTTGCTGAAAAATTTCGGCCGCGAGTTCTTCGAGCAGGGCGAACAGATTCAGGCCAGCCTGTTCTCGGGCCTGGCGCCTTCGAATTACCAGCTCGGGCCCGGCGACGCCCTGAAAATCATTATCTGGTCTGAACTTGGCGACGAAACCGTCTACGATGTGCAGGTCAACCCGGAAGGCCAGGTCTACGTGCCGATTCTCGGCGTGCTTGGCGTCAGCGGCCAGACGGTCGGCGAATTCGAACAGATGGTTCTGGGCCGCCTTTCAGGCAAATTCAAGCACTTCAAGGGGCAGGCGACCCTGACCAAAGTCAGAACCATTCAGATCTTTGTCGTCGGGGAAGTTGAAAAACCGGGCGCCATGAACGTTTCTGGCCTGGCTACTGCATTTTCGGCTCTGTATCAGGCAGGTGGCCCGACCCAGCGTGGTTCGATGCGGCATGTCAAGGTGCTCGATTCGACTGGCAAGTCTAAAACCATCGACCTTTATCGTTATTTCCTGTCGGGTGACCGCAGCCAGGATATCCCGGTCAAGAATGGCGACACGATTTTCGTGCCCGCCGCCGAGAACCGGATCAGCGTCACCGGTATGGTCAACCGCCCGGCCATCTACGAACTTTTTGGCGAAACCAGTCTTGCCGATGCCATCGAAATGGCCGGCAAAGTATTGCCCAAAGCTTATTCCGGCAGGGTTCTCGTAACCCGCTGGACCGGCGACCAGCGCCGTGAATCATTCGATATCAGACTTTCAGACGAAAGCGCCCTGAAAAAATTCATGCTCAGCAATGGTGATGAAATCAAGGTCGAGCAGGCAACCGAAATGGTCGGCAATCTCGTGACTCTCGAAGGGCCGGTCAGCCGACCGGGCGAATACTCGGTCGATGCGGCGCTCACCGTCAGCGACCTGATCACCCGCGCCGGTGGCCTGATCGGTGAAGAGGCGAATCTCGAACGCGGCCAGATCTACCGCAAGGGCCCGGCCGGCCAGCAGGAAGTCATCGCTTTCAACGTCAAGTTCGCTCTCGCCGGTGACAAATCGCAGAACCACGCGCTCAAGCCCTTTGACCGGGTTCGCCTGTTTGCCCAAGACGAAATTACCCCCGATACCCGCCGTCTGACCATCGATGGCGCCATTCGCCGCCCCGGTCAGTATGTTTTCCGTGAAGGCATGAAACTTTCTGACCTGGTGGTCAAGGCTCAGGGCACCTCGATCGATGCGGCCGATACCGTCGAGATCGCCAGAGTCCAGGAAGGTAACGGCAGCGAAATCATTCGCGCCAGTCTGAAAGCCGCTCTGGCCGACCAGAATTCGCCCGATAATATCGTGCTGCAGCCCCTCGACCGCATTAGCGTGCCGGCCCGCGGCGACAGCATGATCGAACCCGAAATCGTTTACCTCAAGGGCCAGGTCATGCGCCCGGGCCCCTATGCCCTGAAACACCGGGGTGAACGCCTCAGCAGCCTGATCGAACGGGCCGGTGGCCTTACCGGTATGGCCTTTGCCGACGGCGCGGTGTTCATGCGCCGGATCGATCATATTACCTCTGAAAAACAGCTCGAAACCACCGAAACGGTGCAGGATGACCTTTTCCGCCAGGCGACCCTCGACCTGCGCGCCGATCTGCTGCGTTCCGGCGCCAAGGTCGACGATCTCAAGACCCTGCGCCAGGAAGTGGAAGGCGAACGCGCCCAGCAGCAGATTCTTCAGGGCCAGGCGGGCCTGATGCTGGAAGCGGCCGAAAAAAGTCTCGCTAAAGAACAGGCCTCCGGTTTCTCTGGTATAGAAATGTCGACCCGCAGCCTGAAAGACAAGATGATGCGCATTCCCGTGCCGATGCAGAAAATTCTCGAAGGCAAAGCCTCTGAATACGATGACGTGGCACTGCTCGACGGTGACCAGATAACTATTCCGGTTATACCGACCACCGTTTCGGTGCTTGGTGCGGTCATGAACCCGACCACGATTCTCTTCAACCCCGGCCATTCATCGGGCTATTACATCAACCGCGCCGGTGGTTTCAATTCACATTCAGACCACCGCCGCACCATCATCGTGCGTGCCAACGGCGAAGTGCTGCGCATGCGCAGCATCAGAAAAATCGAACGGGGCGACATCATTCTCGTACCGCCGCGCCCGAAACTCGTGCGCCCAGACCCGCTCAAGGAACTTGGCACGATTGCCGGTATCATCGGTAATCTCGCCGTCACCTACAAGGTCGTCGACGACACTAAATGACACGGTCCCTGAGCCTCGGTTCCTGAGCTTGTCGAAGGGCCCAACTGGCCGTCATCCCCGCGTAGGCGGGGATCCAGGCTGGCAGTTGATCAGATTCCCGCTGTCGCCGGAATGACTTGCCTGATAGTAGTGACGGAATGCTGAATAACTGTGTATAATTATCAGTCTGATATCTTTTTTAAAGAGGTAGGTTAATGCCCCATAAGAAGAATCCGGTAGAAAAGATCGTTAAACGCAATGGCCAGGTCGTGCCATTCGACAAGGAAAAAATCGTCAACGCCATTTTCAAGGCCGCCGTCGAAGTCGGTGGCGAGGACCGCCGCCTTGCCGAAATTCTCGCCGACAAGGTCGTGCATCAGCTTGAACTGACGAAACAACCGCCGGCACTGCCGAGCGTCGAAGAAGTTCAGGACCTCATCGAAAAGGAATTGATCGAAGCCGGGCATGCACGCACGGCCAAGACTTTTATCATTTTCCGCCACATTCACAACAAGCTGCGCGAAGGCCAGGAAAAGCAGCAGGCCAGCTCTTCCGGCAACATTCCCTATAAAAAGATCTGGCAGGTGCTGAACTGGTCGATCGATAACAACTGCTTCAGCGTCGACAAAATCAACGAGCATATCGAAAAGGGCACTTACCCTGAACTGGTCAAGGCAGTTACCGCCAAATACGACGCCGACATCGCTTCGGCAGCCGAAAAGATCATCGCCCGCAAAGATCAGGTGCGCATCGTCATCATCGCCGGGCCGTCGAGCTCAGGCAAGACGACCACCACGATCAAGGTCGGCGAGCACCTGCAGAAAATGGGCTACGAACTGGTGTCGATGGAACTTGACAACTATTATTTCGACCTCGAACACCACCCGCGCGATGAATTCGGCGATTATGACTTCGAAACCCCCGAAGCGCTCGATCTCAAGCTGATCAACCAGCATCTGGCCGACCTGCTCGATGGCAAGACCATTCAGATGCCGCGCTATAACTTCAAGACCGGTAAACGCGAAGCGGAAACCGACCCGATGAAGCTCGAAAAGAACCAGATTCTGCTGCTCGACAGTCTGCACGGCCTCTATGGCCCGATGACCAGCAGCGTGCCCGATGAAAAGAAATTCAAGCTCTACATCGAAACCCTCTGCCAGATAAAGAACAAAGCCGGCGAGTTCATTCGCTGGACCGACGTGCGCCTGCTGCGCCGAATGGTGCGCGATTCGTGGCACCGCAGCTACAACCCGCGCCAGACCCTCGAACACTGGCATTATGTGCGCCGTTCCGAAATTCAGCACATCATTCCGTTCCTTGGCACCGTCGACCACATCATTGACGGCTCACTGCCATACGAACTGCCGGTCTACAAGAAACATCTTTTCCACTTCTTTCCCGATTTCGTCAAAGACTATCGCGAAAACCCGAAACGCCAGGATGCCTACATCAGAGCCAAACGCGTTTTCGATATCCTCGATTCCCTCAAAGTCTGGGAAGACGAATCGGTTATCCCGAAAGACGCCCTGATCCGCGAATACATAGGCGGCAGCATCTACGAATATTGATTCAGTCATAAAAAACGGGCCGGTCTGACGACCGGCCCATTTTTTATGTCTGCGAAACCCGGCTGATAGGCCGAAGCTTATGAATCAGGGAATACTGATAATCAGGCTGCGGGTGCGGGGGCCGTCGAATTCGCAGAGGTAGATGCCCTGCCAGGTGCCGAGCACCAGGTCGCCGTTGGCGACGATGAAGGTGTGGCAGGTGCCGAGCAGACTCGATTTTACATGCGCGGCACTGTTGCCTTCGGCGTGCCGGTCGTTCGGGTCATAGGTCGGAAACGCCTGTTCGAGGCGGCGCAGCATGTCGCTGACAACCGACGGGTCAGCATTCTCGTTGATGGTGAGTGCGGCGGTCGTGTGCGGCACCGACACGACGATGTGACCGTCGGTCATGCCCGATGCGGCGACGAAGCGCCTGATGGTCGACGTAACGTCGACCATGGCCTGCTTGGCCGGGGTTCTGATACTTTCTTCGAAAATCATGTCAACGTTCTCCTGTGATGATCAGCACCTGACCGGCGGGCAGAGTCAAATGGGCATCTTTTTCGTGTTTTTCGGGCATTGCCGCCACCCCTTCGGGGCGGTGAACCATAAGCTTCGCGGCATTTCTCAGGCGTTTCGGCAGTGCGATGGTCGCAGGCCGGGTGCCGTTATTGACCGCGACCATGGCGTGCTGCCCGGCGGCGGTGCTTTTTACATAACCCCTGACGCCGGTTTTGTCGGGCTGCCAGCTGCCAAATGGTATTACGACGCCTTCACAGTTGAATATTTTCGCAGCGGCTTTGATCTGCAGAACTTCACTCATGAATACCGGCAGGTCCGAGTCGATGCCACGGGCAAATTCGGCCGGTCCAGAGCGCAGCACGTCGATGCGTTCGAAAAGACCGGTTTCTGAACCGGCGGCAAACATCAGGTCTGAACTCATGAGGGCCGCGAGCGCGAAATCGAGCTTCATGTGCGTGATGACTGCCTGTCGGTCTTTTTCACTCAGCTGCGCCAGCGAATGCAGCTTCTCCTGGTCGACGAATTTTCTGACGATCGCTTTGTCGTTGAGCCCTTTGACGTCGGCACTGCGCTGGCGGGCGCAGGCTTTCATGGCCGGCATCAGGGTGTCGTGGCTGCTGTAGATGGTGCAGGTCGGCAGCCCTTTCGAACGCTTGTAAAGTGTATAGATATCGGTCGGAATATAAAGCCCGCCGCTGTACCAGTAGATATTGTTGAAAAAGCGGTCGGCACCGGCAGCGATGCCTGATTCTGCCAGCTTGATCAGTTTCGCCATGCCGAGGTTTTCGGCGAGAAACCAGACCTGCCGGTTGCGCCGCCGGGTTTCCTGCACCAGGCGTTTCAGGCCGGCCGGGTCGAGGCCCCAGGCCGCATCGATGCGGATCGCGTTGACGTGCATCTTGTCGACATGCGGAAAAATCACCTTTTCAAGCCAGTAATCCTGCAGCTCGCGGTTGCTGTTGTCGAGAACGTAAGCGCCCCAGTTGATGCGCACCCGGTTGCGGTCGGCGTCTTCGTCGTCGGCGCCGGCTTCAATGCCGCCATCAGCGTGGTTTTTGAACCATTCGCGTTTAAGATTCTCTGCCTGCCAGTCGGCATGGTTGAACGGAATATCGATCATGCGGTCCATGCCGAGTTCCTTGACGAACAGCATGAATTCGGCGAACTTTTCCCAGGTGCCGAACAGGGCGCAGGGCTGTTCGTAATTTTTCACCACGTAGGCCGAGAAGCTCGGCAGAAAATGCGGCAGAATCAGCAATACGTTGACGCCAAGACTTTTCAACCCGACCACGTAGGTTTTGAGATCATCGAGGCTGGCGAAAAAATTCAGCGGCACATCGGCATAAATCTTGCCCCGCTGCTGTTCCGGCAGCAACGATACCCGCTCAAACTGCAGACTGTCAGCATAAAACATATCTGTGCTCATCTGTTCTCCTGTATTGAATCATTATCACAGCGCCGGCACTTCACTATGTCATCCCCGCGCAGCGTTGCGGAGGAGGGTGAGGGCGTAGGCGCGCTTTTCGGCTTCGCTCATTTTTGTGAAGTCGCGCCGGTAGTTCTTTGTGGCCGGGGGCGCCGGTTGTGCCTGCGCCTGCTGCAGCTGCTTTTCGCCGGCAGCACCCTCGGCTTCGAGCTCTTCGACAGTGATCAGTGAATCACACAGCAGAGTGGCCTCGTTGTCGATCATTTCGCAGAAGCCGCCGGTGGTGGCAAACAGCCGGCGATGATCGGTGATTTCGAGAATGCTGATGACCCCCGGCTCCATGACTGTGAGCAGCGGCTGACGCCCGGCCAGGATCCCGAGTGAGCCGCGGTAGCCCGGCAGCTGCAGGGCTTTGGCTTCGAATGAGATCAGGTGCCGGCCGGGGCGGGCGAGAGTTACGGTAAAGGATTTTTTCATTGCTGCTTTTTCAGCGTTTCGGCTTTCTTTTCGACGTCGGCGATGTTGCCGGTCATGTAAAACGCCTGTTCGGGGTAGCTGTCGTATTTGCCGTCGACGATCGCCTTGAAACCTTCGATGGTCTCTTTGACCGGAACATAACGGCCATGGTGGCCCGAAAACTTTTCGGCGACGAAGAACGGCTGTGAGAGAAACTTTTGAATGCGGCGGGCGCGATTGACGATTGTGCGGTCTTCGTCAGAGAGCTCTTCCATGCCGAGAATCGCGATGATATCGGTGAGTTCCTGGTAGCGTTGCAGGATTTCCTGAACGAGGCGGGCGGTCTGATAGTGCTCGTTGCCGATGACATCGGGCGACAGAAGTCGTGAGTTCGACGTCAGCGGGTCGACGGCCGGGTAAATGCCGAGTTCGACGATTTTGCGCGAGAGAACCGTCGTCGCGTCGAGATGCGAGAAGGTGGTGGCCGGCGCCGGGTCGGTGATGTCGTCGGCGGGCACGTAAATCGCCTGAACCGAGGTAATCGAACCGGTAACGGTCGTGGTAATGCGTTCCTGCAGGGCGCCCATTTCGTTGGCGAGGGTCGGCTGGTAGCCAACTGCCGACGGCATGCGGCCGAGCAGCGACGAAACCTCTGAGCCGGCCTGCACGAAGCGGAAAATGTTGTCGATGAACAGCAGCACGTCCTGGGCTTCGCGGTCCCTGAAGTATTCTGCCATCGTCAGAGCGGTGAGGGCGACACGCAGACGGGCGCCGGGCGGTTCGTTCATCTGGCCGAACACCAGGCAGGTCTTGTCGAGAACGCCAGAATGTTTCATGTCGAGGTAAAGGTCGTTGCCTTCGCGGGTGCGCTCGCCGACGCCGCCGAAAACCGAGACGCCGCCGTGCTGCTTGGCGATGTTGTTGATCAGTTCCATGATCAGAACAGTCTTGCCGACGCCGGCGCCACCGAACAGGCCGATTTTGCCGCCGCGAGCGTATGGGGTGAGCAGGTCGATAACCTTGAGGCCGGTCTCGAGGATATCGGTGGTTTTGCCCTGCTGCCGGAAAGCCGGTGCTAGGCGATGGATCGGCCATTTTTCACCGGAGCGGGCGAGGGGGCCGGCATCGTCGATGGTTTCGCCGAGCACGTTGAAAATGCGGCCGAGCACGTGGTTGCCGACCGGCACCGAAATCGGCTTGCCGGTGTCTTTTACCGGCAGGTCGCGGCGCAGCCCGTCGGTGGGGCCCATGGCGACGGCTCTGATGATGTCGTTGCCGAGGTGCAGGGCGACTTCAAGAACCAGTTTTGTGTTCATCAGCGGGTTCTGAACTTCGAGGGCGTTGTGGATACTGGGTAGATGGCCGGGCGGAAACTTGACGTCAACGGCCGGACCCATGATCTGTATTACTTTTCCTTCACTCATGACTGGCTCCTGGCGGGTGCCGGCTCAGGCCTGCGACCCGGCGATAACTTCGGCGATTTCTCTGGTGATAAGGGCCTGACGACTGCGGTTCAGGTCGAGTTTGAGGTCATCGATGATCTCTTCGGCGCGGTCAGTGGCCGAAGTCATTGCGGTCATGCGGGCGCTCTGCTCGGCGGCCGATGATTCGACGATGGCGCGATGCAGCAGATTGCGCAGATATCTCGGCATCAGCTGATCGAAGAGCAGGGCAGGGGACGGCAGAAAATCGAAGGTGTGGGTGGCCTGATTCTCGGCGCGCGGGCCCATCGATCCGGTATCGACCGGCAGCAGGCGGCTTATTACCGGCTGTTTGCGGGTGGCTGAAATGAAAGAGGTATAAATTACGCTGATTTCGTCGACCTGGCCACTGACGAAAAGTTCGAACAGACTTGCCGAAATCGGAAACAGGTCGGTCTCGACCGACTTGATGCCGATATCGGGCCAGGCCGCGAACAGAGGTATGCCCTTCTGTTCGAAGAATCTGACCGGTTTGCGGCCGATGACCGCAAGCTTTCGCCCGGTTGCCGGGTGCTCGTTGATGGCCTGCATGGCGAAGCGGTGCAGCTCGTGGTTGAAACCGCCGCACAGGCCGCGTTCGCCGCCGATGACGACGATGCAGGCGTTTTTTACCTCGCGTTCGCTGAGGCAGGGGTGTTTGAAACCGGGCAGCTCGCGCTTGACACTCTGCACAATGTGTTCGAGGCGGCTGATGTAAGCTTTGGTGAGGTTGATCGCTTCGATGGCGCGGCCGAGCCTGGCGGTCGACATCATTTTCATGGCGCCGGTAATCTGCTGGGTGGTGGCCACCCCGCGGATTTTTTCGCGTATGTCACGTAATGAAGCCATCAGTGTCCCTTCTTGTGTTTCTTCGCTTCGGCAGCCCTTTCGGCTTCGCGCTGGCGCTCTTCGGCCTCGCGGCGTTCTTTTTCGGCCTGATAGCGCTCGGGGTGATACTGCAGCATGTAAACATTGTTGAGGAAAAACTCGATCAGCTCGGCGAATCTCGCTTCGACCTCGGGGGTGAGATCGGGTTTTTCCCTGAAGTTGTGCATGATTTCGGGGTGCTTCTGGTGCAGATATTTCAGCAGAAACTTCTTGAAGCGCACGATTTCGTTCTTCTGCAGCGTGTCGGTAAAACCTTTGGTGGCGGCCATGATCGTGACGATCTGGTCTTCGACCGCCATTGGTGAGTGCTGTGGCTGCTTGAGCAGTTCTGTCAGCCGTTCGCCGCGGGCCAGCTGTTCCTGGGTGGCTCGGTCGAGGTCTTTCGAGAACTGCGAAAAGGCGGCAAGCTCGCGAAACTGTGCAAGGTCGAGGCGCAGCGGGCCGGCAACCTTTTTCATGCCCTTGACCTGAGCGCTGCCACCGACACGGGAAACCGAGAGGCCGGCATTGATCGCGGGCCTGATGCCTGAGTTGAACAGGCCCGATTCGAGAACGATCTGGCCGTCAGTGATCGAAATGACGTTGGTCGGAATGTAGGCCGAAGCGTCGCCGGCCTGGGTTTCGATGATCGGCAGGGCCGTGAGCGACCCTCCGCCGTGCTCATTGCTGTACTTGGCCGCGCGTTCCAGGAGCCTGGAATGAAGATAAAAAACGTCTCCGGGGAAGGCCTCGCGTCCCGGCGGGCGCCGCAGGAGAAGCGAGATCTCCCTGTAGGCGGCGGCATGCTTCGACAGGTCATCGTAAATGACCAGCGCGTGCCGTCCGTTGTCGCGGAAGTACTCGCCGATCGCGCAACCGCTGTAGGGGGCCAGGTACTGCAGGGGCGACGAGTCGCTGGCCGAGGCGACGACCACGATCGAATAGTCCATGGCGCCGTGATCTTCCAGGGTCTTGATGATCTGAGCGACGGTCGAATTTTTCTGGCCGATGGCGACATAAATGCAGATGACGTCGGAGTCCTTCTGGTTGAGGATGGTATCGATGGCGATGATGGTTTTTCCGGTTTGCCGGTCGCCGATGATCAGCTCGCGCTGGCCGCGGCCGATGGGGATCATGGCGTCGATGGCCTTGATGCCCGTTTGGAGCGGCTCCCTCACGGGCAGCCGGTCGACGACGCCCGGAGCCAGCCGTTCGACCACCATGTAGGTGTCGGTTTTGATCGGCCCCTTGCCGTCGAGAGGCTCGCCGAGAGGATCGACGACCCGGCCGATCATCGCCGGCCCGGCCGGAACTTCCATGATCCGGCGGGTCCGCTTGACCAGGTCGCCTTCCTTCACCAGACGGCTTTCTCCGAGCAGGACGGCTCCGACGCTTTCCTCTTCCAGATTGAGCGCCAGTCCGAAGACGCCGTTCGGGAATTCCAGGAGTTCGTTGGACATGACGCGGTCGAGCCCGTAGACGCGGGCGATACCGTCGCCGACGGACGTGACGGTTCCGACTTCCCGGATATCGACTCCCGCCTCGTAGCCTTCGATCCGTGCCTGGATGATTTTCGTGATTTCGTCGGCTTTGATTTCCATGGTCATCATTACCCTTCAGAAAGAAGTTCCTTGAGCCTCCGGAGGTCTCCTTTGAGCGACACGTCATAGATGATGTGCCCGCGCCTTAAAGCGAGCCCTCCGATTAATCCGGAGTCGATTCGATAGGTCAGGCTCACGGGATTTTTCTCTCTCTTTTCCAACTCGCTTTTCAACCTTTGCTTCTGGCGATCGGAAAGAGCGACGGCGGAAGAGACTTCAAACACCAATACTCCCTGTTTCGCGTTCCACAGATCGGACATCGATCGAAGAATATCCGGCAAGAGATCCTGCCGTTTATTCTCAACGAGAAGCTTGACGAACCTGGATGCCTTTTCGCCGTATCCCTGCTTTTCGAGGATTTCCCCGACAATGTCCTTTTTTGAGGCGATATTGACGAAGGGGCTGCTCAAAACGCTCTGGAGACCGGCATGGGATTCGACAAGGCGCGCGAAGGACTCGATCTCGTCGCGCACGGCGGAGAACTCGGCTTCGTCGCGGAGCGCGTTCACCAGCCCCGTTGCGTATCGTTTAACGAGTATCCTCTTTTCCATCGCATTCCGATAGTCTGCCGATCGACCTGTCAATGAGGGCCGATTGCCCCTCGAGGTCCAGCCTTTTCCGCATATTTCCCTCGGCGATTCTCGTGGCGGCTTCAGCCGCGTAGGTCCTGAGTTCCCGGACGCGGGACTTGACCTGCAGATCGATCTCCTGGAGGGCGAGCCTGCGGATTTTTTCCGCCTCGGCCTGGGCCAACGCGGATATCCGCTCTTTCTCGCGGCGGCCCTCCGACTCGGCTTCTTTTTTCAACCGGAGGGCCTCATCCTCGATCCCCGCTATCCGGGCGGCAGAATTTTCGTATTTCTCCCGGGCGGCGATCCGCGATTTCCCGGCTTCCTCGATGCTGGCCCGGATACCGGAGGCTCTTTTATCGAGCATGCCGCGGACGGGCTTGCGGAGCAGGTAGCCAAGGCCTCCGAAAAGGACGAGGAAATTGATCGTCTTGCCCAAGAAAGCCATCATACCGGAGCCGTGTTCGGCCTCGCCGGGGCTGGAAAACACGAGGAAGGGCACGACGGCGAGAACGAGAAGGGCGGGCCGGATTCGGGGCTTCAATTGAGAAGCCTCTTTTCAACGTCCTGCGCCAGCCGTTCCGCTTCCCGGTCGAGGTCCTTCTTCAGCCGGTCCACCTGGGCGTTCAGTTCTTCTTTGGCCTTGTCAATCTGTTGCCGATATTCGGCGCTGAGATCCCGAAGGAGGCGGCTTTTGTCCTGGACGGCCTCGGCTTCGAGGGTCTGCCGCAGGGCGTCGGCGGCCGCCTTGGCCTCTTTCAGTCTCTCCTCGATCCTCTCGAGGTTTTTTTCGTAGGTGTCCAGTGTTTCCTGTGTCGCCGCCCGGTCTTTCCGGATGCGCTCGTCGCGCTCTCTCATGATCCGTCCCACAGGCTTGAAAAAAAGCCGTGAAAGAGCCAACACGAGGATCCAGACCAGGATAACGACAATCAGAAACGTCGCATCGATATCGAGCATTCACACTATTCCGAAAAAGAAAATAAAAAAAAATTTAGCATGACGGGCGTAAAAATGCAAGCCGGAGATCAAATCCCACGAGAACCTTCCCTTCCGCGGCGACGCGGGCCGGGGATGGGCCTTCGCCGGGAGCCCGCGCGCCCCTTCGCGCAGAACGCCGAGGCGCGGGAGCCGTTTCGGCCGGGCCGCCGGCTTGAAAACGGGGGACTTCCGTCCAATATCAGCGCTGAAAACGATCCAATCCCAGCCGCTTGATCTCTCCCACGAGGAACAAGGATCCCGTGACGACAACGGGAACCCGTGACTTCGATTCCACGAGAGCGAGGGCGTAAGCCTTCCGGACATCCCTCTCGATAGTGATCCGGTCCCTGAATTCCCCGGCCTGTTCCAGGATTTTCTCGGGATCGGCGGCCCGGGCGCTGGGAAACCGGGTCAGGATGACCTTTTGCGCCAGGGGAAACAGGATCCGGACGAGTCTGCGGATATCCTTGTCGGCCATGACGGCAAAGATAAGGATGACCGGCCGCCGGATCGAGTCCAGAAGAAAAGCCCTCACGGCTTGCTCCCCCTCCTCGTTGTGGGCGCCGTCCAGGATAACGAGGGGCCTCCGTCTGATTGTTTCGAGCCGGCCCGGCCACCGGGCGCTCTCAATCCCCTCGATGATCGTCTCCGGGTCCAGCCGTGCCCATGTCCGGCTGAGCGCATCCGCCGCGGCCAGGGCGACGGCGCCGTTTTTGCCCTGGTGGAATCCTTGAAGAGAGGGGCGAAAAGTGCGGCGGCGGCCGTTCACCGTCAAAGAGAACCGGAGTCCGGCTCCCCGCCCGGCGGCGGCGAACCCGGAGCCTTCTCCGAAGACTTCGTGCACCGGGGCTCTGAGTTCGCGCGCCCTCCGGCGGATGGTTCTGAGGGCGATCCCCTTTTCGACCCCGCAGACCACGGGGACGCCGGGTTTGATGATGCCGGCTTTCTCGAAGGCGATTTGGCCCAGGGTCGACCCCAGGTACTTCTGGTGGTCCCGGGCGATCGTCGTGATGACGCTGATCAGGGGATGGACGACGTTCGTGGCGTCGTACCTTCCGCCCATGCCGACTTCGACGACGGCGATATCCGTTTTCCGCTCGGCGAAATAAAGGAATGCCGCGGCCGTGAGAACTTCAAAATACGTCGGATGACAGGAAATATCGCCGGCCGCGAGAAGGGCATCGATTCTGTCGCGGATCCGGCCGATCAGCCCGCAGAACGACCTGGACGGGATGACCCGGCCGCCGACCCGGATTCTCTCCTCCATCGTCACGAGGTGCGGCGAAGTATACAACCCGGCGCGGAATCCGTGCCGTTTCAAAACCTCGGCCAGCATGGCGCAAACCGAGCCTTTTCCGTTTGTGCCAGCCACCAGGATCGTCGGATATTTCAAGTGGGGATTGCCTAACGAGGCAAGGAGCGTCCGGATGTTGTCGAGGCCGAGCTTAATGCCCAGCGTTTGCAGGCGATCT
>Ga0116195_1001597_pt1 | contig 13269 bp, 9 predicted proteins | sample AD_SCU002_MetaG_FD_89881 | JGI IMG/M metagenome (GOLD analysis project Ga0116195, IMG submission 89881) | Active sludge microbial communities of municipal wastewater-treating anaerobic digesters from China - AD_SCU002_MetaG | ecosystem: Engineered > Bioreactor > Anaerobic > Digestate | place...
ATGTGGGCGAATGAATGTTTCAATCCTGATAAGCCAGACACTATTTTCTTGGAGGTGTAAATGTGGCGAATACAGTATTAAGGAAACTAAAATTAATGACAATACTTGGTACAAGACCGGAAATAATTCGTTTGTCTGAAGTAATTAAAAAATGTGATAAGTATTTTGAACATATTCTGGTTCACACTGGTCAGAATTGGGATTATACGCTTAATCAAATATTCTTTGAAGATTTAGGACTAAGGAAGCCGGATTATTATCTGGATGCAGTTGGTGTGGATTTGGGTGAAACTATTGGAAATATTATAGCAAAGAGTTATAAGGTACTTTCAGAAGTAAAACCTGATGCACTTTTAGTCTTGGGTGATACTAATTCAGCTTTATCTGCCATATCAGCCAAAAGACTTAAAATACCTATATTCCATATGGAAGCAGGTAACAGGTGTTTTGATGAAAATTTGCCTGAAGAAACTAATCGCAGGATTGTTGACCATATATCTGATGTGAATTTATGTTACAGTGAACATGCAAGAAGGTATTTGAACTTTGAAGGTGTAGTAAAGGAAAGAACCTATGTGACTGGTTCTCCCATGGCTGAAGTGTTAACAGCTAATATAGAAAAAATAAGGAACAGCAAGATATTAGAAGAGTTAGGATTGGAAAAGGGTAAATATATTTTACTTTCTGCTCATCGCGAAGAGAATATTGATATTGAAGAAAACTTCTTTGCTTTGATGAATGCAGTAAATGCTATGGCAGAAAACTATAATATGCCTGTTATATACAGCACTCATCCAAGAAGTGCAAAGTTCATTGAACAGAGGCGGTTCAAATTCCATCCAAATGTACGAAGCTTAAAACCATTTGGATTTTCTGACTATAATAATTTGCAGATAAATGCATTCTGTGTAGTTTCCGATAGTGGGACAATACCGGAAGAAGCATCCTATTTCAAATTTCCTGCTGTGTCAGTACGTACAAGCACTGAACGGCCGGAATCTATGGACAAAGGTAATTTTATTATTGGAAGTATAACTACAGAGCAGGTGCTGCAGGCAGTTGACCTTGCTGTTGCTATGTATGAAAATGGAGACCTTGGTGTTACAACTTCTGACTATGCAGATGAAAATGTGAGTACGAAGGTGGTAAAAATTATACAGAGCTATACAGGAATAGTTAATAGGATGGTTTGGAGGAAGTAGAACATTGCTGTGCTTAGAAAACATGGTAAAACTTGCAGAAAGTAAAATGGATTTTAATATTATGGCTTATTGCTAAAATATACGCCTTATGGACTCGCCATAAGGGAATTATATTACGTTTGTCAACTGTAAAGTAATTATTACAATTCCACAAAGGTTGTCAAACAGGCTGAAGTTTATATTGACTATTAACAATATCATTGTAAACATTGGTCGCTCCTTTCTATTATACCATAAATAAATGAATGGTGGAGCAAATAAGCAGCTTGGTATTACTTGATCTTTATGGTCAAGAATATCAAAGTTTCATTGTGTGCCTACCGAATAAAGGATGCTGCTTCCTATCGGTGGGCATCTCATTAAAGGGAGAGATATAGGTATAAAAAACAATAAAATATACAAAATGAAGTATTACTCACATTTTGACGAGAAAGTACATTGGAAAAATGTAAAACATATCGTTGAAAATCCAGAAAAGGTGGCAAGACATGGGTTCTTCCCATTTATTCACTATACTCATAATATTGAGAAGTTCAATAAAAAGGTTGGAAGGAAGCCACCAAAATTAAGAGAGATATTTTATTCTTCGCATATTGATAGATATATTTATGAATTATATGCCTATAAGCTTAATAATATTTATAACAAAAGAGTTATAAAAGATTGTACCAATAAATGTGCTGTAGCATATCGCGATAATTTACATAAAAGCAATATACATTTTGCTAAAAAAGTATTTGATGCAATTCGTAGATATAATCAAGCTTACGTTATTATTGGAGATTTTACAGGATTTTTTGATAATCTTGATCATTCATATTTGAAAGACAGATTGTGTAGTTTGCTAGAAACCACTATACTTCCAGACGATTATTATGCAGTATTCAGGAATATTACTAAATATTCATATTTTGAACTTGAAAAACTCAAGGAAATTACCGGATTAAAATACAAAGAACTAAACAAGCAAAACAGAGTGTTGGAATTAAAAGATTTTAGGCAATATAAAAGGGAATGTTTACGAAAGAACAAAAACAATTATGGAATACCACAAGGATCGGCTATAAGTGCTGTATTATCTAACATTTATATGATTGATTTTGATAAAAAGATAAATGATTTTGTCACGTCAAAAAAAGGAATATACATGAGATATAGTGATGATTTTGTAATTGTAATTCCTAAATGTGAGATTGTTGAGTTTCAAAAAATGTGGGTATTTATTGATAATATCAAAAGATCTGTAAAAAACTTAGAGTTACAGCTTGAAAAAACTCAAATATTTGAGTATAACAATTTACACGTAAAAAGCTGTAACAGTTTGCTTTTTCATGAAGTACCTGATGGAAAAAATATTATAAATTATTTAGGCTTTTCATTTGATGGAAAGGTTATCACCATTCGTGACAAGACTATTTCTAAATATTATTATAGAATGTACAGGAAAATTGATGCTATAGCCAAAAAAGGTGGGTATACAAAAAAAGGAAAGAAAATTCCAATGAATACTCTTTATAAAAGATACTCTTTTTATGGAGAAGAGCAAACTAAAGATAATAGAGGAAACTTTTTAACATATGTGAATAGAGCAAAAGAAGTTTTTGGTCCAAATGAGGCAATTGACCGTAGTACTAAAAAGCACTGGGGTAAATTGCAGAAACGCTTACATAAATTTTGGAAAGAGCATAGAGAGAACTGAGAGAAAATAGCTTTGAAGATAGCTATATTTATTATTAAAGAAAAAAGTTAAAGAATGTTAAGGCAAGGATTAATAATTATAGTTAAAATATATTGAAAACAAAGAAAAAAGTCATTTTTTATATAGACAATAAATTTATAATATGATATTCTATATTTAAACAAAGAACATATGTTTTAAACGCTGATTATCATATTTTGTGAAGTATATGATATATATTTAATACTATAAGCTTAATATTTGTGAAGGTACTAAAAATATACTAAAAACCAAATGATAAAAGAGAAAATACAGTGTGAAACTGCTATATGAGAATGCAAATGCAAAACCGATTAATCAAATTATTTCCCTTTAACATTTACGTGGGAGTTGGTGAGGCATGCAAAAAATATTCAGAGATCCTATCTATAGACTAATATCATTTGATAAAGATAAGGATAGTTTATTATTAAAATTAATAAATACTTATGAATTTCAAAGATTAAGAAGAATAAGGCAATTGGGAGTGTCTTGGTTAACCTATCCTACAGCAGTGCATACACGTTTTTCTCATTCTATAGGTGTAGCTTATTTAGCGGGCAGGATATTTGATAAATTATCACTAGAAGATGAAATTAAGTTTGATGACGATGATGATAATTATGTTTTATCCAAAAGTGAATTGAAATTGCTCCTACAAACAACAGCTTTATTACATGACATAGGACATGGACCGTTTTCTCATGCTTTTGAAGATGTGATTAGTCAGAAACATGAAGAATGGTCAAGAAAGATAATTCAAGATGAAAATACAAATATTAACAAAATAATTTTGTATGATGAGGAAATTAGTAATTATATTAGTCCCAAAAACAGAAAAAAGTTTCCTCAGTGGATTAGCAATATATTAAATGGTATATTCCCTTTATATTACATAAATGAAATAATTTCCAGCCAACTTGATGCAGATAGGCTTGATTATTTATTAAGAGATGCCTATATGTGTGGGGTTGATTATGCTAAATTTGATCTGGAATGGATATTGAATAATGTTAATGTAGGTATAATAACGCATGAGGAAGGTCGAAAAGGGATTGTCATTAATGCTGAAAAGGGTATATATTCATTAGAGTCTTTCATTATTTCCCGGTACCATATGTATGAACAGGTTTATTTTCACAAGACTACTCGAGCAGCAGAAAAACTAATACATAATATTTTTATAAGACTTAAAGAGCTCATTGGTGAAGGAAAAACAGAAAAGATAGGACAGATTGATAATAGTATATTAGCTGTATTCACTGGCAATATTAATATAGAAAATTATCTAAAGCTTGATGATTTTATGTTGATATCATATATTAATAAGTGGGCTAGTGAAAGTAAAGATGATTTATTAAAATATTTATGCAGTAATTTTATCAACAGAAGATTGTATAAACTTGTTACAGAGGGCGAAAATGTCCAAATAATCTCTAGCGAAGAAAGTGATAAAATATATGAATTTTTTAAAGATAAAAAATTAGTAAAAAAGTATTATTTTGTTGAAGACAGTTATACTGAAGTTGCTTATAAGGATGATTACCTTTTTGGGAAAAAGAGCAGTGAAGATGCAGCGCACATATGGCTTATTGATAGATTTGGTAATTTGGTTGATTTAGGAGAAGCTTCAGCAATTATTAATGCTTTAAGAAATAACATAAAGAAAAAATATAGGATTTATTGCGATAGAAGTGTTGTCCAGGAATTTTTTGCAAAAAAATTTTTAGGAGGTATGTGATATGAATGAATCATTTAAAAAATTGTTACAGTTTGTTGGTGTTAACGGGAAAATATCAGGTAGGAAGAAGTTTCAAAAACTTGTGTACATTTTAAAACACACAGGATTTGATTTTAAAGAAAATTACAATTATTACTACTACGGGCCCTATTCTTCTACTTTGCAGATGGAGATAGATGCTCTAGTTCATTCAGACCTGTTAAATGAACGCCTTGATAACAGTACTTATGAATATAGCATCACCAATAAAGCTAATGAATATATACTAGATGATACTTTTTCAGAGGAACAAGCTTCTTTTATTAATTTCCTTAATAAGAAGCCTGCATATATATTGGAGTTAGTTTCTGTATTCTTTTACCTTAAAGATAATGGTTATACTGAACAAAGTGCCATTTTGAATAAAACAAAGATTTTGAAACCGGAATTAGCTAAACATATTGAAGAAGCATATGCTCTTTATTCAAGCATACAGGGATTTAGAGCAAACTAGTAGACTGCCTCGGTATAAAAGTACCGGATACCACACCGGTTTTACCTATATATGTAAATAAATCTATAAAAATTAAAATATTTGTAGTAAAATAATATAGAATTGGTTTCAATGGTTATATGTGGATTGACTCATATGTTTAATCATTATAACTGATTATTGTATGCAGTATAGCTTATACATACAGGAGGAATATATGTCAAATTACTTAATTACCGGCTCTGCCGGCTTTATCGGTTTTCACCTTTGTAAAAGGCTACTTAGTGAAAACCACAACATTATTGGTCTGGATAACTTAAATAACTATTATGATGTTTCACTCAAGGAATCCAGGCTTAACATGCTAAAACAGTATGATAATTTTACCTTTTATAAAGCTTATTTGGAAGATAATGAAGCTATTAAAAATATCTTTGCTTCCCATGATATCAGTGTAGTTATTAACCTTGCTGCACAAGCTGGTGTCCGGTATAGCCTGGAAAATCCAATGGCTTATATAGACTCAAATATAGTAGGCTTTGTTAATATTCTGGAAGCATGCAGGCATAACAAGGTTAAACATTTAATTTATGCTTCATCAAGCTCTGTGTATGGTTCAAATACCCATATACCATTTTCCGTCCATGATAATATAGATCACCCTATAAGTCTTTATGCTGCAACAAAGAAATCCAACGAGCTTATGGCTCATGTATACAGTCATTTGTTTGGCATACCTACAACAGGCTTAAGGTTTTTTACTGTTTATGGTCCCTGGGGAAGGCCTGATATGGCTTTGTTCCTGTTTACAAGGTCGATACTGGAAGGGAAGCCAATAAAAGTGTTCAACCATGGTAATATGATGAGAGATTTTACTTATGTTGATGATATTATTGAAGGCATAGTAAGACTTATACCAAAACCGCCAAAGCCAAATCCTGAATGGGATTCAGAGAACCCTGATCCCGGGACAAGCTCTGCTCCATATAAAGTATATAATATCGGCAATAACAGTCCTGTTCAACTATCAAGGTTTATTGAGGCTATTGAAGAAAAGCTTGGCAAGAAGGCAATAAAGAAATACCTTCCAATGCAGCCGGGGGATGTTCCTGCAACCTATGCTGATGTGGATGATTTAATGCGGGATGTAGGATTCAAGCCTGCAACATCTGTTGAGGATGGCATAGGCAGGTTTGTTGACTGGTTTAAAGATTATTATGGTTACGATCTAGAAGTGGCTAAATCTGGAGATTAAGATTTAGCAGTGTAGAATCATTTTTGCGTTATATATAGATGTAGATGGGGTGATTGAATGAATTTATTCGAAAATATAAAAGATAAAAAAGAAAACGTTGCTGTAGTAGGTCTTGGATATGTAGGCTTGCCATTGGCTTTTGAATTCGCCAAAAAGGTTAATGTTATTGGTTTTGATATAAACAAGGGGAAAATTGAAGGGTATAAAAATGGTATTGATATAACGGGTGAAGTAGGGGATGATCTAAAAAATACCGGTATATTCTTTACAAGCAATGAAGGAGATTTAAAGAGGGCCAGATTCATTATAGTTTCTGTACCCACACCCATAAACAGGGATAAGACCCCTGATTTAAGACCTGTAATAGGGGCAAGTGAAACTGTAGGAAGAAACTTAATACCAGGTTCTATTGTTGTATATGAATCAACTGTCTATCCCGGTGTAACTGAAGAGATTTGCATACCCGTACTTGAAAAGGCATCTGGATTGAAATGCGGTGTAGATTTTAAAGTAGGATACTCTCCTGAAAGGATTAATCCGGGAGATAAGGTGCATACAGTTACTAAAATAGTAAAAGTTGTATCCGGCATGGATGAAGAATCTCTTGATATAATCGCAGGTGTTTATGGACTGGTTGTTGAAGCCGGAGTTTACAGAGCTGAAAGCATTAAAGTAGCAGAAGCAGCGAAGGTTATAGAGAATACACAAAGAGATATAAATATTGCATTTGCAAATGAATTGTCAATTATATTTAATAAGCTAGATATTGATACAAAATCAGTCCTCAAGGCGGCTGGTACAAAATGGAATTTTCTGAACTTTACTCCAGGTCTGGTAGGAGGTCATTGTATAGGAGTTGATCCATACTATCTAACATATAAGGCAGAGCAGATTGGTTATCATCCGGAGGTAATACTGTCCGGCAGAAGAATCAATGACAGTATGGGGAAATACATTGCTGAAAATACTGTAAAGATGCTTATAAAGGTAGACCGGCAGATTAAAGGCTCAAAAGTACTCGTTATGGGCTTTACCTTTAAAGAAAATGTACCTGATACAAGGAATACAAGAGTTATAGATATAGTAAGAGAATTATGGGAATATGGAATTGAAGTTAATGTCACGGACCCTGTAGCAGATAAGGATGAAGCTTTCAGGGAATATGGCCTTAAAATAGAGGATTTTGATGATATTGATAATGTAGATGCAGTTATTCTGGCAGTAAACCATAAAGCATACAAGGAACTGGACCTTGAAGAATTAAAAACAAAGTACAGAAATGGCAGCTTTGCCCTTGTGGATGTAAAAGGAGTGTTTGAACGCCAGCATGCTGAACAGCTTGGATATTTGTACTGGCGCTTGTAGAGCTTGACCAACAGCACTAATCTGATTGTAGCTTTACACTGTAATATATTTGATATAATACTTGATGCTAATTAATTTCAAGGAAGAATATAATAAAGTGTACAAAAGCTTGCATAAGGGTATATTTATCGATATAGTATTATTATCGATAAATATGAAAAGAAGGTGTTGAGTTGAAGATATATTCACTTTATGAGTTTTCTTCTACAATTGAACAATTGGAGGCACTACTAAAAGCAGTTGATATGCAGCAAAAAATGGATTATGACGAAGCTCTGGATTTAGTGCGCCGAATTTTTGGGAAAAGACCTTCAAGAACAAAAATTTTATTAAAAAGTTTTATTAAGTTAGGTTTATTACAAGGCAAAAGCCAAGTTATACTTTCATGGGAAAGCCAATTATATGTGGATCTGGGTAAGGATTTGACGGAGCTTTTATTATTTCTTACCTATAAAACCAGCCATTTGTTTTCAATTTGTAAGGATATTTGTGAAATAGATCCGGATTTGGTGTTAAAAAATCCAGAATTACTGGAAAAATTATATATGAAAGGGTATGCAAGAGAAAAACTAGCTACAGGCCGCGAAAAGATATATGCTATAAAGCGATTGATCTCCTGTTGTAGAATAAAGAGAGAGAAAAACCCATTTAAAAAATATGAAGAGTATATTAATTTTTTAACAATACTTGAATCTCAATATCTTTTGATGACTCAAGGTATATTTGGTAAGCCTGTAGTTATTTGTGATTTAATGGGCAGGATGAAAGAAAGTGGCATTGAAAGAGCTGTATTTGATCATAATATTTTCCGGTTGCATTATGACCCGATTATTGCTTCATCTACATCTTTTTCTTCAGTTATTAAGGACTTTGCAAATGCTGGATATTATAAGATAAATCAGAGCTCATATTATTATCTAAAATTATCTGAATCATTAGCAATTAAGAGGAGATGATTTAGCAGTGAAAACTTTGGGCTTAATTCAGAATTTATTTACCAATATTGAATTAGTTGACAAGAATGACGCAATTGCAGAAATTAGTGCAATGAGAAATTCCCAACCTCCGAAGAGACCGAGTTTTATAGTGAATCAGGAAGATGCTAAAAAACATATTGTTACTGAAATGGCAAATTGCGCTCAGAACAATATGTTTTCCTATATAGTGCTATCAGGTGATGTAGGAGATGGGAAAACACTCTTTTTAAATTGGATATATCGGTATTTCAGTGAACATAAGGAGTTCCACATGATTAAATTCCGAGTAGAAGAATCCTCCACTGTAAAATATAGTTTTATAAAAATGCTAGTAGCAGAGGTATTTAAAAGGTATAATAATACATTTAATGAAGCATTAAAAAATGCATTTAAGATTATAGATGATAATTTACCAGAAGATGAATACATAGGGAAAATTATAGAAGAATACCATGTTAGCAATGAATTGGCACGGACAGTTTATGAGTTTCATCGGAATGGTAAGGCAACTATGCCGGCTTTTAGGGTTCTTGGAGCTTGTTATGGTAAGACAGAGTTGGCTAAACTAAAAATTAATAATCTTAAGGATACGGACTATCATAAGGTTTTTGAGTGGTTTCAGGAATATAGAATAACAAAAGGACTTATTATAATTCTGTTAGATGAATTTGAGCATACATATTTATCTTTAACTCCAGCTATGAGAAAAAGTTTTATGTTAAGCTATAAGAATTTTATTGATAGAACAGCTGCAGATGCTTCCAGAAAAACAGTACTAATTGCTGCCTCTACAGAGCAATATCAAGGTCAACTTGAAAAGGGAGTTTCAGATATTGATAGGGCACTTTGGTCAAGATTGAATGGACATATAGTATATTTAGCCCAATTTAGACCTGCTGATGATAAAAATGTGTCGCAATTATTTGACGAGCTGAGGAAGAGATATGAAAAAGCTTATGATATTAACCTTCCTGATGTTAACCCTTCTACTATACGTAAACACTTACATTTTAAATTGGGGGGAGATACAACCCTGGAATGCAGCTACCGAATAGCAGTATCAAGCCTTTTAGTCATTCTGGAGGAATTAAGATCAGCGCCAAGTTCTACACTTGATTCACAAGATGATAAACACATGAAAGAGGAGAATCATGAACATTATAAAATTATACAGCAGCAATATCAAAAGCTTATAGAAGAAACCATAAAAGATTGGGATGATACCCATTATAATAATCGTCCCGGAAAGATAAAATCTATACTTGAACTTTTATTCAATGAACATAAGTATACTGTTAAACCAGTACCAGGTCTTAATAAGCAAAGAGTCGATGCTTTATTTGTTGAACCAAAGGTTAACGGAAAACCTAATAAATTTATTTTTATTGCAATTGCAACTACAGCAAAAAGCTTAACTTCAAAGTTAATTCGATGCAATAATATTAGAGATGAATTGGTTAAGGCAGTTCCAGAAATAGATTTTCAAACTTATTTTATTTACCAGGCAAATTTAGCTAATAAAGGTTTTAAATTAGAATTAAATAAGAATACACATATTTTCCCTATTGAATTTGAAAGTGAATTTTATGATTTATTAGCTTTAAATACTGTAAAAGATGAAAATGTAAAGCAAATTTTACTAAGTAATTTAAAGGATACTCTTGCTAAGCTTGATATAAGCATATGATAAATTAAGGGGTAATTAATAATGTATAATAATGTGGGTAAATGGAAAATTGTGCATTTTAATATTCCAGAAGATACAGAAGAAATAGAGGATGTATTACGGAATATTTTAGACAAATATCATTGCAGGTATAAATACTTGATACAGAATGTTGCTATATTTGACACAGAATGGGTCTTTGAACAGGATGTTCAATCAAATATTCAAAAAGAAATTGCATCACTAAATAAAGATGGCAAAACTGAAGATGCTATTTATGAAAGTGAAGACGACAGTAGTTTAAAAATAGAAGAGCTGGAGGAAATACTCTTTCATCTTTCACTTGAAGGATTATCAGAGGAAGATTTTATTACCTGCTTACAAAGTATGGATGATTATATGGTATTTATATATGAGTCTGAGATGGAAATGCTGGAGAAAATAGATTATAATCCTGATACATTTGATGACAAGCCATTAATTCACAATATTCGAAAGAAAAATACTGCAGTTTTAGTAAGCCAAACAAATCCATGGAATTTTGCTTTTGTTGGATACATGAAAATACTAGATGAATTAAAGGTGACAATAAAAACTTTCCAGTATGAAATTCTTCAAGATATTCATGAATATTTTAACAGTAAGGAAATAAGGGCAGTATGGGAGGATAACCTTAAGTGGAAATGGCTTTTTAGCCGAAAAACAGGGCAAAAGTACAGGGCAACTGATCAGCATATAAAGGATAATTCTCTTATGAAGGATTTCCTGAAGACTACAAAGAGTACAAAGCTAGCTGCTAAATTTAGTTATTTGCTTAAAAAGCTACTAGATAAAGGATATCTTGAGTATAGCGAATATATGGAATTAGAGAAAATTGAATGTGATGAATGTAATACCGATGAAATGAGAGATATTAATAAATTTTTACAACCGTATACACGTATTGTTGAGGACGATTATCCGTCTTCTGCTATGTGGATTGATACAGCTACAGGGATAATATTCTCCCAGAGTGAAGAGAAAACAGACCCTAAGCGCATTTCTGAATATATAAAAACCAGCAGAATTTATGCTCCAACACATTATTTATTACATTATATAAGAGCATTTTGGCTTCAGGATTTTGTTAAGGACATTTTTATAAAGATAAAGAAAAAGTGGGAAGATGAAAATGCGGAATTGGAAATTATCTCAATTGAAACTGATATTCAATTTGACCTGAAGACAGTTGGAAACCCGGGAAACCCATCAAGAGACATTGATGTTCTTGTACGAATATTGAATATCTCTTCAAAACAAGAATATATTATTGCTGTTGAAGCCAAAAGGTATGGAAATGAATTTCATCAAGTTAAGAAGGAGATTCAGTCTAAAATTATATCAAGATATGTTGATATTTTTGATGGATTTATACAGGTTTCGTATTTTAATGCAATAGCTCAATGTTTAAATGAAGATAAGGTTATCTGGAATAGTGATGGAAGGAATTTAGGCCTTAATACACTGGAAAAACCTATATATCTATGTGTATCTTGTTGCTTCAATGACTTAATTGAAAAAGTAGAACAAGCTATTGGGAAATGTTGCCCGGGTAAAAACAAATGAATGATGGAAGAGTACAAATGTATGTCAATAATACTGCCAGTATGTTGAAGGCAAATAATGGAATACCTTTAACATCATTCTATTTAATTTACCTTATTTCATATTGTAGCAAATATATATCTATATTAGAATGGAATAAAGAAATAGAAGATATAGATTTTAATGATTTAAAATTAGAATTAATTAATAAAGTTAATAGGGAACTTTTTTCAAATTGGGAAATTCAAACAGGATATTTCTATCAATTGGTTTATTGGATAAAAAAAAATCCTCCTATTGAAACAGAGGAAGATATCCTAGGTTCGATTTATCTTAAATATGCTGAAACTGCTCAACGGAAAAAAATGGGTGAACACTATACCAGAATGGATTTAGTAGATTATATATTAAATGAAATGGATATTTGTAAAGCAGAATATCATCGTATGATAGATCCTGCATGTGGTTCAGGTAATTTTATAATCGGATTTCTCAGAAGAATACTTTATAGGAACAGCTCTAAAACAAAAACTATCATGTTAGTAGATAATTTATTAAAAGAAAACAAAATAGTTGGAATTGATATTCAATACATACCTTGTCTTATTGCCAAGGTAAGGATTATAATGGAATTAGTAAAGACAACAAATTATATAAATCCAGAAGTTAAGATACCAATTTACCAATTGGATAGTTTGAAAGATGGGCACAGTATATTACTACCAAATCAGTATGATTTTGTAGTAACAAATCCTCCATATTTACGATATCAATTAATACCTCATGAATTAAGGGACATATATAAAGACCGCTTTAAATCTGCCACTGGAAGATATGATTTATATGTGCTGTTTATGGAAAAATGCATTCAGTTAGCTAAAGAAGATACCGGAAGGATTACAGTATTATGTTCTGACAAGTTTATGACATCGGAATATGGAAAAGGTATACGTTCTTATATTCAGATGAGAGCTAAACTATTGACTGTAATTGATTTGAGCCAGATTTATACATTCCAGGCAGCTGTATTATCAGCAGTGTATTTCTTCAAGAAAGAAAAATGCTGTTATGTAAACTCTGATCATAATGCTGCTAGTTGTCTTACAACCTCTAATAAAAATATAATTTCGGATTTTCAGACAACTCCAATTTGGTCATCAATTTATCAGGATGGTACCAGTATCATTAAACAGGAATTAGGTAAGGTTGCCATGGAGAATCAATGGAGGCTTGTTGAAAGTAAGACTGAAAACATTTTTGAAGAAATAAAAAGTAATAAGAAGACAAAAC
>Ga0116195_1001603_pt1 | contig 13250 bp, 11 predicted proteins | sample AD_SCU002_MetaG_FD_89881 | JGI IMG/M metagenome (GOLD analysis project Ga0116195, IMG submission 89881) | Active sludge microbial communities of municipal wastewater-treating anaerobic digesters from China - AD_SCU002_MetaG | ecosystem: Engineered > Bioreactor > Anaerobic > Digestate | place...
AACCGGAGCTCATCAGGGTGTAATTGCATTCGTTTCTCCCATAGATTATGTAGAACTTGAGGATATTCTTGAAATTGCCCAATCCAGTGGACAACAACCTTTTATTCTAATTTTGGATGGAATAACCGATGCACAAAACCTGGGAGCCATATTAAGAACTGCTGATGCTGCAGGAGTGCACGGAGTGGTCATACCCAAACGAAGAGCAATAGGGCTTACCGCTGCTGTAGCCAAGTCGTCGGCGGGAGCCGTGGAATATGTTCCTGTAGCCCGCGTAACCAATATTCCCCAGACCATAGAGTATTTAAAGAAAAAAAACATCTGGGTTGCAGGTACAGACTCAGCACCTGAAAACAAATCTTTTCAGAAAAGTGATTTAAAAGGTCCTATTGCTCTCGTTATTGGCAGTGAAGGAGAAGGGTTGGGAAGACTTGTTAAAGAAAAATGTGATTTCATAGTAAATATTCCCATGAAAGGCAAAATCAGCTCGTTAAATGCTTCGGTAGCTGCAGCAATTGTAATGTATGAAGTATTAAGGCAGAGAGATGATTGAGGTTTAACTGAAAAATGGAGTATCTGCTGGTAGATGGATATAATATAATTAATGCCTGGAAGGAAGATTTTAAACTGGACCAGGAATCCCTTGAAGAATGCAGAGAAAAGCTCCTCAACATATTATCAAATTATGAAGGATACGGAAAATTAAAAATCATTGTAGTATTTGATGCTCATATGGTAAAGGGGAGCCAGAAAAAAGTAGAGCAACATGATAACATTACAGTTGTTTATACCGAAGAAAACCAGACTGCCGATAATTATATAGAAAGGTTTGTTTATTTATATGGAAACATCCATAATATTCGAGTCGCTACATCTGATTATTTGGAGCAAACAATAGTGTTGAAACATGGTGCAGCGAGAATGACGCCACGGGAGCTCAAACAGCAAATAGAAAGTATTCATAGGAATATGACAAATGAGTTTGGCAGCAAGCCAAAGAAGGAAAGAAACATGTTAATGTCGAATATATCACAGGATTTGCTTGAAGAACTTGAAAAGATAAGAAGAAGCAAGTGATATGGATGGGATGTAAGTAATATTATTAAAAATGCAGGGAGTATATGTTATGAAAAAATGGCTTGATATATTATTATTTCCTAGAAGTTTATACAAGAAGATATCTGATAAAAAGCTTACCCTTTATATAGGGATTATTTTTATTGGATTGGTGGATTTAGGCTTTCCTTTAGCAGATAATTTTAAAAGCTTTTATACCGGTGATGGTTATAGCAGAATAGTTTATAATATTGCCCTTACTATAATATTTACTATATTATTGGGTGCCATTGACATTTTGTTTTTCTCAATACCTATATCCGACTTGTTCAAACGCTTTAAAAAGGGTAATAAGCCTGCTGACGGAAATCAAGTTTATGAAAAGGGACTTTTTATTAAACTTATAAAGGTTTATATGATAGCACATTTTTTAATACTACTGCCGGAAATAATTTCTTTTATAATTTACCGCAATATTGCCAATACCTTAGTTTCCGGAGTGACTACTAATAACTTGAATTCTGTTCTTTTGTATATAGCATTTTTTATTGATGTTCTCATACCTTTTTGGTTTAGCGGGGCAATAACAAGAGGGGTGGATGTGGTTTACGAGTTCAAGCCTTTGTATAAAAGACTGGTTTTCCTTGTTATATTTGTGTGGAATTATTTGCTGGGTTATGCTTTGTCATATATGATATCAAACTGGATACTTAAGTTGTTCAGAGTGTAAAAAAAGTGCCCTAGAAAAAATAGCATGGATTTATTGCTATTTTAGCAAATTTAGTTTATACTAGAGTAGTGAATTTAATAGAAGTTTTTATTAGCCGATTATTTTTTATAAATTGTTTTATATGTATTTTATAGGTCCCGGTGGCCTAATGGATAAGGCTGTAGATTCCGGATCTACCAATGCGGGTTCGATTCCTGCCCGGGACGCCATAGTGAATAAATTGCCTCCAATATATCGAAAGTATTGCAGAGGCTTTTTCTTTTAAGAACATATAACGTGTATTATAATATTTGCAAAAGTGGATTGGAGATGCTATGAAACTCCGGACTGTAAAGATAGGAAATGTAAATATTGATAACAACGTTTTTCTTGCACCAATGGCAGGGATTACCGATAGGCCTTTCAGATTGCTTTGCAAAGAACAGGGGTGTGGACTTGTTTATACGGAAATGGTAAGTGCTAAAGGCATACATTATGGGGACATAAAAAGTCATAAGCTGGCTGAAATAAACCAGGACGAGAGACCGGCATGTGTACAGATTTTTGGTTCTGAACCTGATATTATGGCTGAAATTGCCCGAAACCTTGATTCATCCGATGCAGATCTTATTGATATTAACATGGGTTGTCCTACTCCCAAAATAACAAAAGGTGGTGAGGGCAGCGCTCTTATGCTGGACCTTGAACTTGCTGGGAAGATAGTAAAAGCAGTGTCGTCGGCTACAAATAAGCCGGTAACTGTAAAGATGAGGAAGGGATGGGATGAATCTCATATTACAGCTGTTGAAATGGCAAAAATTGCTGAAGAAAACGGTGCAAAAGCTGTTGCTGTCCATGGGAGAACAAGAGAGCAGTTTTACAGTGGGAAAGCTGACTGGAATATAATTGCTGAAGTTAAGAAGGCAGTGTCTATACCAGTTATTGGAAATGGAGATGTTTTCAACCCTCATGATGCGGAGCGGATGTTTCAGCATACTGGGTGTGACGCAATTATGATAGGTAGAGGTACACAGGGCAATCCATGGATATTTAGGAGAGTAATCCATTACCTGAAAATAGGGGAGCTGCTGCAGGAACCATCCAAATCAGATAAATACGAAATGATTAAGCGCCATTTGGATATGATTGTTGAGGAAAAAGGTGAATATACAGGTGTGAAGGAAATGAGAAAGCATATTGCCTGGTATATAAAGGGCATGTATAATTCCAGCTGTGTGAAGGATCAGATTTTCAAACTCAATTCAAGGAGTGAGATTATAAAGATTTTGGAAGGGTATTTTATGTCTTATTAGAATCCTTTACTTTTTCATTAATATATAATACAATTTAATTGTTAGAAGAATATATGTTCCACAAATTTTATAAATATTAGAGGTTGTAGTGTGAAAGACTTTAATCTGAAACGCTATGCACATCTGCCTGTTTTAGAGGATAGGGGTGAAAAAATAGATGATGCACAAGCCAAATAATCTGGGTGTGCATTATGTTACATTAATGTATTCTTTTGCAAGATTATTAATTCAGTAAATTTTGCAAAACAATTAATGGGACAATTCATTTGGTACATTGGGGACATGGAGGTTTTTATGAATCTTGAACAGCTGCTTGACTATATTAAGAATAATGAAAGAATAGTACGCAACATAACTTATTGGGAAAGGATACCTTCAAAGGAAGCTCAATTTGAAGATTTTCCTGCAAATATCGATATTAGAATAAAGAAGGCTCTTGAAAAAAAAGGTATATACAAGCTGTATTCACATCAGGCAGCAGCCATATCAAAAATCAGTCAAGGCAAAAACATTGTAGTTGTAACACCTACAGCTTCCGGGAAAACTATGTGCTACAATATACCCGTACTGGATGCAATAGTTAAAGATGAGGAGTCCAGGGCTCTATTTCTCTTTCCTACAAAGGCACTGGCCCAGGATCAGCTTGCAGAACTTCATGAACTTATAACTCAGGCAGGTGTAGAGGTAAAAACTTATACATATGATGGTGATACTCCTCAATCTGCGAGAAAGGCAATAAGGCAGGCAGGTCATATTGTTGTTACAAATCCTGATATGCTTCACAGCGGTATTCTCCCGCATCATACAAAATGGACAAAATTATTTGAAAATCTTAAGTATGTTGTTATTGATGAAATTCACCATTACAGGGGAGTATTCGGAAGTCATATGGCCAATGTCCTCAGGCGGTTGGAGCGGATATGTGAATTTTACGGATCCAATCCTCAATTTATCTGTTGCTCAGCCACAATAGCCAATCCCGGTGAACTGGCAGGAAGGATAACAGGCTCTGAAATAGAGGTTATTGATAATAATGGGGCTCCCTCAGGCGAGAAACACATAATATTCTATAATCCTCCTGTAGTAAATAAAGAACTGGGAATACGCAGAAGCAGTGCTCTCGAAACGAAATACCTTGCAGAAATGCTCATTAAAAGCGGAATACAAACAATAGTATTTACAAGAAGCAGATTGAATGTTGAAGTGCTGGTTACATACCTTAAGGATATATTTAGGGGCAAAATGGGGCAAGGGGACAGTGTTAGAGGTTATAGAGGAGGGTATCTTCCAAACCTGAGACGGGAAATTGAAAGAGGTATGAGGAAAGGCGAAATTACGGGGATTGTTGCAACTAACGCTTTAGAACTGGGGATTGATATAGGCAGCCTGGAAGCCTGCATTATGTGCGGTTATCCCGGTACAATTGCCAGCACATGGCAGCAGTCGGGAAGAGCGGGGAGAAACAACAGTATATCAGCTGCTTTTCTCGTAGCAAGCAGCAGTCCCATTGATCAATATATTATAAGTAATCCCGACTATTTTTTTGGGAGAAGTCCTGAAAACGGTCTTGTAAATCCAGATAACCTTGCCATATTGCTTAATCACATAAAGTGTGCGGCATTTGAACTACCCTTCAGTGACGATGAAAAATTCGGAGTTGAAACAACTCAAGAAATATTGTCATACCTTGAACAGGCTAAAATCTTAAGACATGTAGGTAAAAGGTGGCATTGGATGTCAGAAGTGTTCCCAGCTGATGATATCAGCCTGAGAAGCGCATCTAATGAGAATTTTATTATTATAGATATTTCTTCACCCGACAGGAGGGTTATCGGAGAGTGCAGCCGGTTCAGCGCTCCCATGCTTATTCACGAGGAAGCCATTTATATACATGAGGGACAGCAGTACCAGGTTGAAAAACTTGATTTCGAAGAGAAAAAAGCTTATGTAAGGGCGGTTGATGTAGATTACTATACTGATGCAAATCTGGCTGTGGATCTTAAAGTCATTGATGTGTTCAGGGAAGAAGAAAACAATAATATTTTGAAAAGCTGCGGGGAGGTTATGGTGTCTTCCCTGGTTACAATGTTTAAAAAAATTAAATTTTACACTCATGAGAATATTGGGTCGGGACCGGTTAACCTTCCGGAAACCAGCATGCATACTACATCTTATTGGATAAGTTTCCCTGAAGAGCTTCCTGAAGACATGACACAGACCGATATTCAAAACGGACTGCTGGGATTATCCAATGTTTTATCCAATTCCGCACCCATCTACCTTATGTGTGATCCACGGGATATTAGTGTTGTTTATCAGGTGAAATCAACCTTCACTCAAAGACCCACCATATATGTTTATGAAAATTACCCCGGAGGTGTAGGCTTCAGCGATAAACTTTTTGAATTGCATGAGGAGATACTTCTTACAGCAAAGAGGATGATAGTACAATGTGGATGTGAGTCCGGCTGTCCATCCTGTGTAGGACCTTTAAATGAATTTGCCGGAAGCGAAAACCCGAAGAAAACAACAATGAAACTACTGGAACTGGCTGAAAGTAAGAAGCAATAAGCAAGTAGTGTAAAGTTGGAAGTGAGTAGTGAGAGATTATGGAGAGGGATATTATAAGTAAACTCAAACTTTATATGGAACAGTCCAAAACCGTAACTGAAACCGTAACAGGAGACCATTCACAATATACAGGACATAAAGCGCATACAGATAATTTAGCGGGACAGGGAATCAAGGATGTTAATACCAGTTCCGGCAGCAAAGACAACTGCAGCAAATACCATAAATACGATATAGATAAAATACTTGCCGGCTATATATGGGAGGATACGGAAAACGAAGAAAATGAAGTCAGCTCCTGCTTTATTCTGGAAAGCCAATTTCCCTTGTCATATATACATGGAGGTTACCCTGTTGGAAAAGCTCTGGATATAGATGCAGATTCCTTAAAAAGGTTATGCCCTGATATTATGTGTTCCAATTCAATCTCAGATTTTCTTTTCCTTGACACTGAAACTACAGGCCTCTCGGGAGGAACAGGGACAGTAGCTTTTCTTATAGGCACAGGTTTTTTCAAGGATGATGTGTTTATAGTAAGACAGTACTTTATGAGAGACTATGATGAAGAAATCGCCATGTTAAAGGCCTTAAATCATCTGGCAGTTTCATATAAGGGCCTTGTTACCTTTAACGGCAAAGCATTCGACTGGAACCTGATGCAGACCAGGTATACTTTCAGCAGAATAAAAATACCCATAGAAGAGATACTGCATATTGACCTTTTATATCCGGCAAGGCGGATCTGGGGGTCAAGTCTTGATAGCTGTTCTCTTTCTTCTCTTGAAGAAAATATACTTGGAGAATATAGGGTTAATGATATACCGGGAGCGATGATACCTTCAGTTTATTTTAAATACCTGGAAGACAGAGATGCCCGTGAAATAAAGAGAGTAATAAAGCATAATGAACAGGATGTCCTTTCCATGGTGTCTTTGCTTTTAAAAATAAATGATCTCTTGCAGAATCCAATAGCCAACACTGAATGTGAGCATGAATTGCTTGGCCTTGGCAGAATTTTTGAAGCCTGCGGGGAAAATGAAAACTTCATAGAGTGTCTGGAAAATTGTTTGAACTCAGAAAATATTTTTGTAAAAGAAACTGCTTCAAAAAAACTTTCACAAATATATAAGAAAACCGGCAACTATGAAAAGGCAGTTGAATACTGGAACAGCATGATATCTGATAGAGAAACGCTTAATATATACCCTTTAATCGAATTGGCCAAGTATTATGAGCATAAAGAAAAAAACATATTTAAAGCACTTGAAATTACAGAAAAAGCTGTTCAACTCTCTTTAAAGATGGGAATAAATAATAGTATATATAGAGAAGATTTAAAAAAACGTTTGACCCGATTAACGAGAAAGGCAGGTAAAATAGACAATGCATGATGATATAGTACAAGTTGCAGGTATTAGTAAAGGTAAATTTTCATCAGAATCACAGGTCGAAATGACTGAAATGGTGCTTCCAAATGATACAAATATTCTTGGAAATTTACTTGGGGGAAGATTAATGCACTGGATAGATATAGTTGGGGCTATGGCAGCTTCAAGACACTCCAACAGAGTTGTAGCAACTGTTGCACTTGATAGTCTTGATTTCAGGCACCCGGTAAGATGTGGAGAATTATTGATCTTAAAAGCCAAATTAACATGGGTGGGAAGAACATCCATGGAGGTAACTGTGAGAGTTTATGCAGAAAACTATAGGACCGGAGCTGTAATACAAACAAATAAAGCTTACATAACCTATGTTGCACTTGATGATAATGGCATTCCCACTCCTGTACCTCCACTTATTCTCCAAACTGAAGAAGAAAGCCTTGAGTATAATGAAGCGGAAAAGAGAAGAAATGCACGTCTCGAACACAAAAAGTCAGAGATATGATGCAGGACAAATCTTCGACTCATGACCTGAAAATTAATATAATGAACTGTTTATTACATCAAATTTTTTCTTTTTAATCATATGTTGTGGGAATTATTAATAATTATATCATGACACTTATATTAAAGAGGGGTCATGATAATTATGGCAAAGAGAAAAAAATCATTTGTAAGTAGTGCAATTATTTTAATGATAGCCGGGCTTGTTGTCCGTTTATTTGGTTTTGTTTACAGGGTATATCTTTCAAACTTGATAGGTTCAGAGGGAATAGGCCTTTTCCAACTTATATCACCGGTCTATTCCCTGATAATTTTAACGCTTACTTCGGGAATCTCTATAGCTGTTTCCAGGTTGGTAGCACATGAAGCAGCAAGAGGGCATAATGTAAATATAAGACGTATTACTTTAAGTGGGCTTATGGTAGTAGTTGCTGCGGGTATTGTGGTATCGCTTCTTATTTTATTTAACATCAATTTCATAGTAAATTCGGTATTGAAAGACTCAAGAACATATAGTTCGATGATTTTTCTCATTCCATGTATACCTGTTATAGCTACAGCATCTGTCTTAAAAGGCTATTTTTATGGAATGCAGGAGGTGACCCCGACTGCCTTGTCACAGATAGCAGAGCAGGTAATGAGAATATCATTAGTATTTTTCATTTCAAAAAGGTTCCAGGGTATGGGATTGGAATTTGCTTGTGCAATGGCAACTGCGGCTATAGCCATAGGCGAAATTACCAATTTACTTGTTCTTTTCATAATGTATAAACCAAGCATAAAAAAAGTCACAAAAAACAGAAGCAAAAAAGGTTTAATGAGAAAACGGCGAATTATGTGGGAAATTTCAAAAATTGCCGTCCCTGTGTCCTCAAACAGATTAATTACTTCACTAATGTCGGCTGTTGAGCTAATATTGATACCCAGGAGGCTCCTTACAGGTGGGATGGATTATCAGACCAGTATTGAATTATATGGAAAACTTACAGGAATGGCTATGCCGCTGGTATTTTTCCCTTCAATTTTCACTTCATCCCTTTCCACAACACTTGTACCGGCAATATCTGAAGCTTTATCTTTGAAAAATCTTAAAACCTTGAACTACAGAATATCAAAATCCATACAAATGACATTTATACTCGGATTTCTTTTTACAGCAATTTTCATGGTTTATCCCAATGAAATCAGCAACAGCATATTTACCAAGGCAAATGTGGGGGAACTTCTTTACCTTCTTTCATTTACCTGCCTGTTTTTTTACCTTCAGCAGACATTGCTTGGAATTCTGAACGGCCTGGGTAAAGAAGCGACCATACTGAGCAACTCAATTATAAGTTATGCAATAAGGATAGTTTTTGTATATTTTCTGCTGCCTTTATATGGTATAAAAAGCTATATTATTGCGATTATTATAAGCTCGGTGTTTGTATGTCTTTGTAATCTGGCTGTAGTAATGAAGACAACAGGTATGTCCATTGATTTGCGTAATTGGATTATAAAGCCTGGAATGGTATGTATGATAATGATCTTCATAGGTAAATACATCTACAGCTTTTTTACATTATTTATGGAACACGAGCTTTTTATTGCAGCCTTTTCAGTTGCCGCTAATTTTGCAATAGGTCTTATTCTTATGACGGTGACAGGCGTTGTGAGTTATCGTGAAGTCTTAAAAATGCTTGGGCTGGAAAAATTACCATTTGCCATAAACATAGGCCAAAAGCTAAAATTAACAAACCCAAAAATCAGAAATTAGAAACGAACGATATATTGAGGAATAACACGAAAAGCTATGAAAAATAAACATAAATACATACAATTCTATAATATGGTAGTATATTAGTATTGCACCGTTAGTTATATCTGTGATATAAAATAACTAGAAGGTCAAAGAAAGTCAAAGACAAAAACAAAAAACGAATAACAAAGAATAAAAAGGCAACAATAAAAACAAAGATAAGCAAAACACATGAACAAATTTATAAAATACTTAGAAAGCATTAAAAATAAAAAAATAATTATTTTAAATAATTCAGGAGGTGTTCTTAATGTTTGGTTTAGTACCGTATAGAAGAAATTTTGGTTTAAAAAGGAAAGACGGTTTTAACGATATTGCTGATATGGTTGACAGCTTCTTCAATGACTCTCCGTTAGCTCCCTTTATATCAGAAATTAATCCTTTGAGGGGTAATGTTAATAGCATGAGGGCTGATATTAAAGAGACAGATGACGAATTTATCGTAGATGTAGAAGTTCCGGGAGTTAAGAAGGAAGATATCAAGCTTGACCTTAGAGATGATGTTTTAAGCATATGTGTAGAACAAAATGAAGAGGTCAGTGAAGAGAAAGATAATTACATCAGAAAAGAGAGAAGATACGGCTCATGCAGCAGAAGCTTCTATGTACCTGATATTAAACACGATGCTGTATCCGCTAAATATGCAGATGGAATTCTGACAGTTACTTTGCCAAAAGCAGATGAAGTCAAGCAGAAAAATCGCAAAATTGATATTGAATAAAAAGAAAGAAAAGAAAAAGAGTGACGGGTTAGGCACATTCTCATAGGGAGATTTTATGAACCGTGGCGTGGGTTTTGGGTGAGGCAGACAGCAGATCAAGTTGTCTGCCTTTGTCATTGTGAAACAAAGTAAACAGTTCCATTTAAATAAATGCACCTTGATATAGGTAAATTCTTAAAAAAAATATAGATGTTTTTCTTAAGAATTTCTTACAATTAATTATTAGTAATTTGTAATGGTAATCTTTGGTTGAGATGTAGTGTCATTCAATGATAACTTTTTCTTGCTGAAGCCTTCTAATTTTCTTTCTTATAGGTGAGCCTAATCTAAAAAATAGTAGTCCTATCATTACCAGAAAAATCCCACTAAATAGGTTGATATAATTCAAACTATTCCATATGTTAGTTTTATCTACATCTTCTACCCCAGCAATGATATTCGAAATCCCTATAACAAATTCCGACCACATTAATGCACTCCATAAAGTATTCACTCTTTTATAATGCTTTATTTTTGAATCGGCATCTGAGTAAATATCAAATACGCCATCCGAGGATTTTCTTCTAATATATATCCAACGTATATAAGAAGCTACATACTCTATGCCACTTTCTTCTAAAAATTTAATGTATGCTATACTCTCTGCATGGGTAGGTAGATTTTCCAGTAACTCAATTCTATAAGTATATTCATTTTGAGGTGTTTCTTCAAAAACATATCTACACCACGAATAATCTGTAAGAGCCAACCCTTTTGCTGACATTTCATTAAGCCATTTTTCTTCCTTTTCATAATCCCAAAATGCCTTTCTAACTATATATTTCATTATTCAGCACCCCCTGCAATTTTCTTACCATTCTCTAATAATTCTTCTAACCTTTTAATTTCAGCTTTAACAATAGATTTTCCCAGTTCGGTAATCTCATATTCTTTTCTGCGAGAGTCCTTTTCCTTTTTTAATAACCTTATCCAATTCCTTTCAAGCAAAGTGTTAATTGCTCCATATAGTGTGCCTGCACCTAGATTAACTCGTTCATCGCTCAATTCTCTTATGTTCTGCATTATCCCATATCCATGCATTGGTGAATAAAGGGATAATAGAATGTAAAATACCGCTTCAGTTAAAGCCCCTATTTCTGTGTTTTCAGCCATATAATTCACCTCTTACTATTACGTTTATAGATATATCGTCTGCCGTAATACTATTATATCGTGACCCGATATAGTTGTCAATAAGATTTTTTGATTTTTAAGCTATATAGAAGCAGGTTTTAAAATATTTAAAACCTGCTTCTGTTACCTTGATGTAACTTACGATTTGTAAATTCTTCATTAACTCTTTCAAATCGTAAATTATATAAAGGATAAAATTATGGCACTAAAACATTTCAAAACTTATTATTAAATATTACTCGGCATTGCACTTATTATATGATGGAATTTCTCAAATAATAGGCTCAGACGGGAATATAATTTAAGAGTTAGGTTCCGGTGAAACGGGAGTTATTGCACACACATATTGCATCAATAATAATGCAGATTGTAACAAAAGTTTATATTTGCTTTTTGGGAAATATATGGAGTTTGCAGTTTCCATTTTTATTACAGTAGTGTTTTCAATAAATACTTTCAAACACATATGTGAAAAATAGATGACCTATATTTTACTTAAACGCATCAAAAATTACCGCTTTCAACATAAATTAAGTCTTTCCTTTCTGACTATAACTAATCTGATTATCATTACCAATTATATATTACAAATAATAAATAATAAAGAAGATTAAAGCTGAGCGCCCCCTTGTAATGATTATGTATTTATTGTTTCTTAAAACTATGCTATACTATATAAAACAGGTTTTAAAACATTTAAAACCTGCTTCTATTACCTTGATGTAACTTACGATTTGCAAATTCTTCATTAGTTCTTTCAAATCGTAAATTATATAAATACAATCTAGGGAATAAAACCTAGGAGTTTTATCCGTATGCATTTATTGAAATGGTGTGGAGCAATTTGATTGGCGAATTGCCCCTATGTTATAATAACTATAAAATATGAAATGAATAACATATTGAGGAATAATATGCGCTATATATTTACTGCATTATATTATTTAATAGCCAGACATCTGCCTGCTTCGGACATGCCTTACAGTCTGGGCGCCAGGAGCATAAGAGGTTTTTTGTGCCGCAGGATATTCAAGCATGCAGGTAAAAATGTTAATATTGAGCATGGGGCATATTTCGGTTCCGGCAGGGACATAGAAATAGGCGATAATTCAGGATTGGGATTTAACTGCAGGGTATACGGCCCCCTGAAAATAGGTAATGATGTAATGATGGGGCCGGATGTCATGATATTTACGCAGAACCATGAAACTATACGGCTGGATATTCCAATGAGGCTTCAAACAGCACCAAAACTTCCTGTTGTTATTGGGGACGATGTATGGATAGGAGCACGGGTGATTATTCTTCCCGGAAAAACTATAGGAAAAGGAGTTATAATAGGCGCCGGAGCAGTAGTGACAAAAGATATCCCTGATTATGCCGTAGTAGGAGGAAACCCTGCTAGGATAATCAAATTCAGGGATGGCAGGGATAAATAGTTGGAGGTGGGAATATTATAAAAGTATTATACCTTTTAAATCATGCCGGAAAGGCCGGTACAGAAAGATATGTTCAGACCCTTATTGAAAAGCTTAACAATAAAAGGATAAAAGCATATTTTGCATATAATGAAGAAGGGTTGCTTGTAGAAAGATTGAAAAATGCAGGTGTTGATACTTTTCAAATCAACATGAGAAACCCTTTTGATATAAAGGCAGCCTATAAGTTAAGCGGTTTATGCAAAAAGTTGGGAATCAATTTAATACATACCCAGTTTTTAAGGGAGAACTATATAGCAGTTCTCTCAAGGATTTTCAATCCCAGAGTTAAAGCTATGTATACAAATCATTTTGTAATTCCAAATAATATGATCCAAAAGTTTTGCAATAGATTGGTAACTCCTTTTGATTCAAACATTATAACTGTATGCAACAAAGGTAGGGAAATGCTGATTGCAAATGGCAACAAGGCATCAAGGATTAAAGTTATATTTAATGGTGTAGATACTTCCTATTGGAGAGAATCTGTTGAATCTAATATGCGAAATGAACTGGGGATTACAGATAATGAGTTTGTAATG
>Ga0116195_1001608_pt1 | contig 13212 bp, 13 predicted proteins | sample AD_SCU002_MetaG_FD_89881 | JGI IMG/M metagenome (GOLD analysis project Ga0116195, IMG submission 89881) | Active sludge microbial communities of municipal wastewater-treating anaerobic digesters from China - AD_SCU002_MetaG | ecosystem: Engineered > Bioreactor > Anaerobic > Digestate | place...
CATAATCTCTTCATGCGCTACATCGTCACCGGCGGGGCCGGCTTCATCGGCTCAAACCTTGCAGACACACTCACACAAAACCACGACGTCGTCATCATCGATAACCTCGCCACCGGCCGGCGGGTGAACATCGAGCACCTCCTCGACCATCCCCGGGTGACGTTCATCGAAGGGAGCATCACTGACCTTGATCTCCTGATGGAGGTCTTTCCCGGTGCGGCCGGCATCTTCCACCAAGCAGCGATCCCGTCCGTGCCCCGGTCGGTGAAGAACTGCGGGGTCCCCGCCTAGAAGAGCAAAACATCTCAAGCCGGCTCCACCACTCAGATTTATTCCACCGCTTCTAAGGAGATGTATCTCGCTGTTAACACCACAGAGACCATTCACAACTCTTAACGTTTCCAAACATGAAGCATTATAGGATTACTCTTGACAGAATCAGATCCCGCCCCCCTTGATATCAAATTCACCCAGCGATTTTCGGGGAACCTTCTCTCAAATGTTGCCTACTTTATCCTCAACATCATCATCGGCTTGGCACTGGTTCCGTTCTTCTTAGATACACTTGGGGAGGTGGCATATGGTCTGATCCCGCTTGCGACATCCGTCACGAGTTACGTGACTCTGTTCATCGACGCGGTAAATACATCAGTATCCCGGTTCCTGACAATCGATTTGCAACGCACAGATGTGGCAGGTGCCAACCGGACGTTCAATACCGCTCTGTTCGGGACATTGGGTGTTATTACTCTGACGGTCCCAGTGGCGCTTGCTGTTGCATATATGGCCCCATCCCTTTTTAGCATAGGAGAACTGGCAAAATTTGATGCTTTTCTGCTGTTTGCCATGGTATTTGGATCTGTTCTGATTCGTGCATGGAGCAGCAATTTCATGACGATATTGTTTGCTTACAACCGTCTTGATCTGCGGAATTACGTGAATATCACTAATCAGATAGTGCAACTGTGCCTTGTGGTTGCACTGTTCCTCTGCCTTGGCCCCTCACTAGTCCTGGTAGGATGTTCCTATCTGGCAGCGGCAAGTGTAGCATTTGCGATGGCGTTCGCCTTGTCCAGAAAACTGTGCCCATTTCTAGAGATTTCACCGAGATATTTTGTGCGGAGTTTGCTTGGAGAACTAGTGGGGACTGCCGGATGGTTTGCATTCATCTCGCTTGGCAGTCTTCTGTTTATGAATGTGGCACTTATCATTGTCAATATATTATTCGGTGAAGTTGCCGGAGCGGAGTATTCTTTTGCATTTATATGGGGTATACTCTTATTTGATATTGGGGGACTGATCACGAATATGTTTGCTCCGATGTTTTATTCCTACTATGCAAAGGGTGATACAGCGAGTCTAATCCAATTTGGATCGCTTACCATCAGGCTTGTCGGGCTGTTCATGGTACTCCCCATCGGACTGGTTTGTGTGTTTGCCCCTCAATTGCTGACACTCTGGATTGGCGTTGAGTACGCAAGACTTGCTCCGCTGGTTTGGATCATTGTTTTACCTGTGCTAGTACGGATACAGGCAGGATGTATTTATCCAATTTATGTGGTATACAAAAAAGTGCGAGCGCCCGCAGTTGCAACCTGTGTTGCCGGGGTGTTAAATGTAGTTCTTGCACTCAGCCTACCCTTTGTATTTAATATCGGGATGTACGGTGTTGCGTGTGCATCAGCAATTTCCATAGCACTGTTTTCTGTCGGGTTCAGTCCATTATACAATGCATATGTGGCAGATGCACCAAGATTTGAGTTTTTAAAACAAATGTTAGTTGGGATCTGTGCCCTAGGAGTACTGTGTGTTGCAGGAAGTGCATTTATGTCGATTCTGTCCGTAACTGGGATTGTATCGCTATCAGCAGTCAATATTGCTACATTGCCGGTGCTCATCTTCACGGGATTTGGGATCACAGCAGCATATCTGTTATTTTTGCTGAATTTCGTTCTTAATCCTGAGGAAAAAAAGATAATTCGCTCGTATCTACCTAGAGCATGCCAGCAGAAAATTCCATCATGGCTACTGTGACTTAAACCATTGGACAACATCCCCTGCAGGGCAGATAACATAACAAACATTAAGAGATGACTGGCTTCTGCATCCAGCCTTGAATCTCGGAAGTCCCTTCGCGTATATCAACGACGATTTTCCCGAATTAAACGCTAGTGTTCCATGCCCTTATCGAATCCCTCTATCTTTACTACCTCATTTCTATCTTGGACTCAAAACAGGTAGGGTGTCCCAAAAAGATCTCTGGACCTTCGGTACACCATGATCGGAGCACTTACATCCAAGTCTTCCACCATCTGACCCTGATCTGGGCAAGGGCAGTGAAACGGTTTTCCATTAGACATCGATATTCAGGGGGGGCGGGAGGGGGTGTTCCCCCCGGTAGCAGTGTTTAGGGACAACCTCAGGATCAAAAATGTAAGGATATCAGCACGCTTTTCACCGCAAGCTCTGCTTCCGAAACCCTCAAAGACACACAGATAAATATGACAAAGAGGGAGGACTATTGACTACCAAAGAGAGGTACGTAACATCGAGTAGGGTCTCAAGTCAGGATATGATCTCTAGCGAAGTATTTTTGGGATGGAGAGGTCTAGGATGGACCATAAGATAGATTTAAAGGGGGTTACGCCAAGGATTATAATCCGAAATGCTCAATTACCTAAAAGAGAATATAATTACAGTTATGAATTACATACTATTAACCCCCGTAAGGAACGAAGAGCACCATTTACACAATTTCATACAAAGTATCTTACATCAATCCGTCTTACCTAAAATATGGATTATACTCGATAATAGCACAGATAAGAGCGAACAGATAATACAGGATGCCATAAAAGATTACGAATGGATTTTTTATAAAAAGCAGGAATTGTTTTCAGATAAAGGTGGTCACGGAAACTTCTCATGTGCGATGCATGAAGCATATCTATATGCTAACGAAATTAGTCACAAATTAGATATAAAATATGAATATATCGGAAAAACCGATGCTGATGTTATTTTACCGAACAATTTCTTTGAGCGATTAGGTGAGCAACTTAAACTCGACAAAAAGTTAGGGGTTGTTAGTGGGAAAAGTTATACCCTGAAGGACGTACCAGAATGTCCTTCTTCTCCCTCCAATTCGAACTTGATTGAAGATTGGTTCTTACCCGATGAACTGCCAGATAAGAGATTGTATCGCAAAGCGTTTTTAGACTCGATAGGAGGGTTCCCCATTACAGTTTATTCTCCCGATTCAGTTATTCTAGCTAAGGCAAGGATCCGGGGGTGGGGGATTAGATGGTTTGATGATATCCCAATATACAATATGAGAAAAGATACAGGAATCAATAAAGATAATTGGGGGATATATACAACGGTAGGTAAGCGAATTTACTACTTAGACTATCACTGGGCTCTTTTGATGTTAAATGTTTTAAATTCAACTGTGCACTACCCATTCTATTCCGGCTTAGCAATATTATGCGGATATTATCATGCTCTTAAGAACGGAACGAAAATTGACGATGATGAGGTAAAAAATTACTTTAAGCAGAAGCGCTTGCACGAAATACAAAAAATGGTCATGAGTACAAATCTACGCAAAATTTAGGATGGTCTAAGTTTGTGAGTGCCAAGGAACGTATCGCAAAATTAATCGGGTCTGCGTCCTTCTTACTCTTAACCATAGTTTTACTAAGTGTTTTAACTAATCAAGCCGAGGGGTACGAAGTCTCACTATATGAGAGTATTCCTGCCTTTGCTTGGGCATCACTGATTTTGAGTTTTGCATTTGCTCTCCTTCTACTATCTTATGGTTTGTTCTATTGCAGAACTACAAAGTCCATATACGTAATTTCAGGAATACTTAATGTGGGACTAGCTTTTTTCATTCTGTACAGTTTACCACTTCTAAAGGGATACATGTTTTATGGGAATGTAAACGATCCCCTGGCTCATATTGGTTTTGTGAAAGACATCATGCAAATAAGCCATTTCGGGTCGACAAATTTTTACCCTATTTCGCATATCCTTGTTTCCATCTATGCCTTGGTCACGGATACAAGTTGCCGATATTTCTTACTGTTAGCGCCATCGTTCTTCTCAGTCTTTTTTCCGATATTCACATACCTTTATTGGTATCAACATAGTTCGAATAAAATGGAGTCAAGTTTTATTGCAATAACTTGTTCCATTCCAATTTTATTAGGTTATCATACACTATTTGCGCCCAATGGCCTTGCAATACTAACAATTCCAATGGGATTATACTTGTACTCCTCATACCAGAAACAAGGACATACTGGAGCAGGGATACTATTATTTTTATACATCACAGTAATCACCTTTTTCCATCTCCTTGCAGCGTTCCTTTTTGCTACTTTCATGGCCATACATGTAATTTATGAATTTTTAGGTTCAAGGATCGCTCCTGGAGTATCAACGGATAAGAGGACATTGCGCTCATTTTTACCAATAATTTCGCTCCTCATTCCGACGATTCAGTGGTTTACGTATTCCAGTAGTTGGGATATTTCAGTTAAAAGAGTTCACTGGTGGTTAGAGGGAGCGGGTTCCTTTACTCCTCTGGATGAAGCGCAGGGAGTGCTCGCAAAATTAGATATACTCGATATTTTGAGTTTATCCTTGAAAATGTACGGGGGATATGTTATCCTAGGTTTATTTGCGTTTATTGGGCTAATAATTCTGATAAAGGACTTTCAAAAAGGCAGACCGCAAAAGAGAATGGTGTTATCTTTTTTAATTTTGTCCATAACATCAACTGTTGCACTAATTTTTATGTTCATCATACCTTCCGGTATGGATCCAATGCGACCAGTCAGGTTTTGTGCACTTCCTCTTGGCTTATTTGGCGGATTTTCGTTGTTTAGAGTATTCCAATTGGAAAAGGTGAAAAAACCAGTTAGTAGCCTTTGTTGTATCAGTGTTTTAATGGTTATAATCACTCTAGGCATCTTTAATGTTCATTATTCCCCAATAACATTAAATCATAACCCTCAAGTGACCACAATGGAGTTTTCCGGCATGGACTGGTTTCTTAATAATAAGGATCCAAGCATAACACAACAGGATGTCACAAATAAATACAGATTTTATGATGCAATTTTTGGGGTAAAACAGAGTGGAACAAACAGGTTAGGCATGGAAAGCAACTTTAGAGAAAGTTACGTGGGAGATCACTTCATGAATCTCAAACGTGAACAGGACCCTCAGACTTATTTGTTAATCTGTAAACTTGATCGTTTATTATATACAGAGGTCTGGACGAGTCAAAACAGATTTGAGGCTTCAGATTTTGATTTGTTGGAATACAATAGTGAACTGGAAAAGATATACTGCAATAGAGAGTTGGATGTTTATTTTAAAGAGTTTGCCCTAAAACCCGGTGAGGCTAGTCCCCCATCACAGCCTAAGCAGGATTTGCATTTCAGCTCCCACTAACGCAGAGTTGGAGTACCCTCCACAATCGGGAGGGTGTAACTCCCTCTTCCTATCCAGCTCAAGGAAGTAAGAGTATTCCCAAATGAGAGTCGCTCCTCCGGTTGGTGGTAGCGTCTCAGATTTTCTGTAATTTGCCTGCGCCCTGTCTCTTTGTCTGATCATTCCTTCTGCAGGGTCAAATACCTTCTGCCGGTGACCCACTCCTCGTTGATGGCCACCAGGATGGATCCAACCACCCTGAGAAGAGATTCCTCATTCGAAAACACGCCTGCGACCTTGGTTCGTCGTTTGAGCTCCTTATTGACCCTTTCCATCATGTTCGTGGTTCGGGTCCGTTTCCCGTGCTGTTTCGGGAATGCCGTGTAACTCATAAGCCCCGGAAGGAACCTCTCGACGGTGTTGGCTGCTTTCCGTTGTCCCCGGACATTCAGGTCATCGGCGAGTTCCTGAAGTTTTTGGTCATCACCATATGCTTCCCGCAGGCGTTCAACAACCTCTTTCTGGCCTTTTCTGGCAATAATCTGCCAGGATACACCGAGGAAGGCGGCTGAGGTCGCCTTCTGGATGCCAGTATAGCCATCCGAGACGACCAGTTGAACCCCGACAAGTCCCCGTTCTTTGAGGCCCTCGAAGAGTCCTGACCAGAATGCTTCATTCTCACAATCCGCGATTCTTGCACCCAGGATCTCCCGGTAGCCATCTTCCCGTACTCCAGCAATTACCAAGACCGCCTTGGCGACATACCGTGCGCCATCACGCACCTTGTAGTGGGAGACACCCTGAAGGTAGGATTCGACGATGGCATTCACCAGAGCCATCTCCACCCAGGCATACTGCCCAAAGACCTGCGTCTCGAACGGGAGCTCCCGGAACTGGGGTTTCCGGAGGATCGTCTCGCCATATCGGGTCTTGAGGGATCGGTCCTTGTACCCGTTTCGATGCGCCTTCCGTGCATTGGTTCGCTCGTATGAATCAGCTCCGACCTGCTGGAGTGCCTTCTGCAACATCGCCGGGTTGAGGAACTAGGTGATGAGGGTCTTCATGCCGTTCTCCTGATCGGAAAGATAATCTCGATAAACGCCAAGGGATCCATGGCCTTACTCCTCCTTTCTGCAAATCTAGGTTGGATCCAGGGCCAATTCAATTTTACAGAAGATTCGTTACGTTACCTCCGAGAAAAACTCCGGATACAGGTACAGCTGCCGCTCCACGAACCCAAGACCGTTGAGTACCATGGTTTTGACGATGTCGCCGTAGGTGAGGTGGTGGTGCCGTGTCTCGGGGATGGCACGGTCGATGATCCCAGCGATGCCGAGGGGCTGAAGACACCAGCGACGATCCCGAGAGGGCCGATCGAGATGTTGGATCCTTCGATGGAATCAGCAGAAGTGGGCACACCAATGGTTTTTCCGGAAAGTACAAGGATCTTGCAGTTTGAGATTTCAACCAGGGGTCCGAGTTAGTGCGAAAGGTAGGCAGAAGAAACGATACAAGGAGACAAGACTCAGGGAAATTACAAAGGATTTGAGACGTTACCCTTGAAAAAGGAGAATGACACAGACAATTGCAGAAAAAAGAAATATTCCCGATGAAATAATAGATAAACTAATAAACATAAACAAATAACCTTAAACATATTAATCTGACACAGAGCAAAAGTACACGCAGATTAGCCTTTTGTCACCGATTGATAAAAAGATCCGAGGGGACTATGATATCAAAATTATCAAGATGCTATCAGTGGTTTATCTGTATGGTTTTGAAGAAATCTTTTAGACTGTGGGAGGGACTAGGGTTCTACATTGTGCCTAATCACTATTATTGGCCCATACCTGATGTCAGATGTTTTAATGAGCAATTCTGGGATAAACCATCGGAATTAGTTGGCATTGAGATGAATGAGCAGGCTCAAATCGCGTTACTCTCACGATTTCAAGAGTCCTTTAAACAAGAATATGACTTATTTCCAACTAACAAAAGTAAGCAACCATATGATTACTTTGTAAATAATGGGGCTTTTCAAAGTGTTGACGGAGAGATCTTATACTGTATCATACGACACTTTAAGCCAAAGCGAATCATTGAAATCGGATCAGGAAATTCTACATATCTGTCAGCATTAGCGATTCAAGAGAATAAAAACCAGGATCCTGACTATAATTGTGAATTTATTGCCATTGAACCCTACCCAAATAAGGTTCTACTGAACGGCATTCCAAATTTATCGAAGTTAATCAGGGAACCTTTACAGAATGTTCCACTATCAGTATTCGAAAGGTTAGAGGACAACGACATTTTGTTTATCGACTCAAGTCATGTCCTGAAAATTGGTAGCGACGTTCAATACGAGTATAACGAAATATTACCACGACTGAACAAAGGTGTAATTATCCATGTTCATGATATATTCTTGCCTTTCGCGTACCCAAAAGAATGGGTTTACCAAGAACATCGTTTTTGGACGGAACAGTACCTCCTTCAGGCATTTTTAACCTACAACAACGCGTTTAATATTATTTGGGCCGGACACAATATGCATAGGAACCATCCACAGCTTTTACAGAAAGCGTTTAAAACATATAATCCTGAAAAGACCCGGTCTGCAAGCTTCTGGATGAAGAAAGTAATATAGGAAACTAACATCTAAAGGAAAAAGGAATCCTGTAGAGCTGAACCTGGAGTGCTTCCTACTATTCTTCCTTAATATTGGAATAGATTCGCTCAATTTCTTGTGTTGTGTTCACAAGGTCAAACATTTTAATTATCTTTTTACCTGTCACTTTTGAATCGAAATACATTTCTGGGTTATTTAGCAGTTGAGTGAGTGAATTTGCGACATCATTGGAAGTATATATATCTAGTATTCCTCTCCCTGAGAAGTTATGTCGGATTAACATTTCAGAGTTATCCCCGGATACAAAACCTCCAAAGCCTCCAGAACTAATACATACAACCGGCTTCTCACATGCCATCGCCTCTAGTGCCACTCTACCTGCACCGATAACAATACTCGAAGAGTGGATATATTGAGGTATTTTTGATGGTTCTACACCCGCTATTAATCTTAAAACGTCTCTCCCATACCTTCTATTTTCCGTCTCTATTAGTAACTTTACTTGTTCGAATTTCTCCCCACTTCCAATTATTACAAGTTCGATATCAGGAATATCCGCTATAACATCCCGGATAGCTTCAATAACCTTTAGTGTTGCAACAACCTTTTCTGGATCCAGCCTAGATATATGAAGGAGTTTATGATTAGAATCTGATAACGTACTTTGCTTGTACTCATTTAGATCGATTCCATTATAAACGACCTTTATTTTTTTGCCCGTCAGCATCAAGTCATTCACCAAAAAAACTCTCACTTCATCAGATATTGCAATAATATAGGGACAAAATGGTTCAACTCTCTTTAAAAATGTCCAAAAAATGCGCATAGGAAATTTGCTGTGAATTGAATAGATCAGAGGAACTTTCGAAATTTGTGATACAATAAATGCGACATAAGCAGATGTAGATGGACCATGCGAATGTATTATTGTTATGTCTTCTTTCTGAAGTATCTTTAGTAGAGTCCGTACAGATAAAAGGACCTTCGGGAAATCTAAAATATACCGCCACTCCAGTAGAAAAATCAGGTTTAACGTATAATGCTTAATTTTGGATGCATCAAGAAGATCCCCAAGTTCCGGGTTTGAGGAAACAACAACGACCTTATGACCGTTACGCTGTAATTCCTGAGCTGAAGTTAAAATGTGTGTTTCAATGCCGCCAAGATTCCCTGCATCACAGATAAATAATACGTTCACGGCAAATCACGTAGAACTAATTCTTGTAATATCCGCGCCAAGTCGAGCTAACTTTTGTTCGAAAGTATCATAACCTCTATCAATGTGATGTATATCATTGACTATTGTTTTTCCACTGGCAGTTAAACCTGCCAGTGTGACTGCAACTCCCCCTCTTAAGTCCATAGCGGCAGCTACGCTTGGCGTAAGCTCGTTTATGCCGTCAATGAAGAGTTTATTCTTTGAGATAAGTATTTTTGCACCAAATTTTTTAAGTTCCTCAACGTACTGGAATCGATTTTCATAGATATTCTCCGTAACGGTACTTCGACCATGCGCTAAACAAAGTAATGTTGTGATGATGGGTTGCATATCAGTTGGGAATCCTGGATATGGATTTGTAATCACATCTACGGAATTGAGTCTGTCATCGATGGAGGCCTCTATTGTTCGATCGTTCTTCTCTTCTAAGGAGAATCCCACATCTAACAAGGGGGGAACCATATCTTGTATGTCCTTTTTAGTACAGTTGACAATCCTACAACAGCCTCCTGTTATACCTGTTGCGACGATGAAAGTCCCCGCTTCGATTCTATCGGGCGGGACATCATATACGACCGATTTTCTTAACGTATCCACACCTGTAATCACCAAGTTCTTTGTCCCTATTCCCTCTATTTGGGCGCCTAGCCGCGATAAAAACAGCTCAAGGCTTATGGCCTCCGGTTCTATTGAACAATTATTTATTCTGGTCTCACCATCTGCAAGGACTGACGCCATTATTAGGTTTTCTGTTGCACCAACACTTGGAAACTTTAAGTTAATTTGCGCACCTTTCAGACCATCAGATTTGAGATCCAACACTGATCCGTTTATGCTGATTTTGGCACCTAAAGACTTCAATCCTTCAAGATGAAAGTCAATTTTTCGAGTTCCAAAATTACATCCTCCCGGCATCCGTAACCGGATTGAACCACCACGAGATAAAATTGGACCCGCTAGTAAAATAGATGCTCGAATTTTTTGTGCATGCTCATTTAGCGTAATATCTCGTATGTCAGGCAGATCAACCTCTGCTCTACCCTCTTCAAACTTTATTCCAGCGCCTGTACCCTTCATGAGGTTTAATAGTATTTTGACATCGTTTATCTGAGGGATGTTCCGTATTTCAACTTTATCTTGCGAAAGGAGGCACGCAGCCAAAATAGGTAATGTAGCATTCTTTGATCCACTGATCTTAACGGAGCCATGTAGTTTAACTCCTCCACGTATAACGTATGAGTCCATAATTTTAGTTTCTCTCCTTTTTTCGTAAGAGAACCTTGTATTTTAAGAATAACTCCAATGTCCTGCGCATATTATGCATGGCCATTCTATTTTCTAAGATATCTAGAATCGCTATTATATATTTTTTTACATTCTCGTTTAGCGTTCTGTTCCTCTTTTGGACGTCTTCAAAATGATATCCAATGTTCGGGATTTTAACACCGATGGGTTTGAATACTGATAATCTATATCTCAGATTGTCTTTTTTATGGATCATATTATTCTGAGAAAGATGTACCTCGTCTGCGGTACACGGGTTTAATCTTATAAGACCCTCGGTCTTCATCTCGTTAATTATTTTATCACTGGTTTCATTTCTTGTGACAATAATCGAAGTGCCAACCGTATCTTTTCCTCGTAAATGCCAGGCATCTGCAAAAGATATGTCCGAAAGTTCACAGGCATGATCCGGGCACAATAAACACCTTCCGGGTTTATATGCGCTGAAAACTTCGTCATAATATTCTTCTACGCCGAGTACTAAGTTACGGCCATTCTTAAATTCAATTGTCATTTTTCCGGGCCATCCTTTTCCCCGATAATCTATCCTCCTAACGTCATCAATATCGACACGATTTTTATGTAAGATATGTCTTGTCGCGTTAAAACTATTCGTAGATAAGCAAAATAGACCAACGTACAGGAGAATTTTTTCGTTTAGTTTTTTATTATATTGAGCCGCTTTTCTTATTCCGTGGATATGACAGGGTAAACCTACAACAGCATATTTGTTCTCCCCTCTTGACGAAGAGATTATCTCTCTAAGACATATATTTGCTGGAACGGGGCAGTATTTGGTTGAGATGGCAGAAACTATCTCCTCCTCTGTGCGGGCAATGAAGGGCTCTGGTACCAACGGATCAATTTCACCTGCTTTAACTACAAGGGCTCCAGTTATGGCTCCGCTTTTTAATAGATAATTTAGAAGTTGAGTGACCATCCCCCCCGACGCGGCATTTAATCGAAGATCATTGTTGGTCGAATAGCCTGTATATGTTCCATAATAATTGCCAATTTTCTCATCTTGAGGTAGTTCTTGAAAAATTTTTAGATTTAGATCGGAAAAATCGACTTCATGACCTGGGCAGACTCTGTAACACAGGCCACAATTATTGCATAACACAGTGTTCACATTTGGCGCATACAGACCAGATCTCTTTTCAATTACTAACTCTAGCGCGTTTCTTGGACATAATGCTACACATGTTCCACATCCTGTGCAAAGCCCATCTTTTACTACGCTAGAAATGTTATTATCCATATATCCTCACAATGTTTGCTAATCTGTCTGAGAAGAAGAGACAAGTAGATTTATTGCAGTTGCAATTGTTGATAATTTGGTTGATCTTCACGAGCATCCGACAATGAGGCAACTCGGGAACCGCTATTACATGAGCGACTTTGGTACGAGCTTCGAAGTCACAAGCATATCTGCAAAACGTAGCCATTTAGTCGCCTAATGTAAGTTGATCAATAATTTTCTTTAAGTTTTTAACAAGCAAAGGATTCCTCACACGATTGTGTCCATTTAATCTACCTTCCCGGACATGTTCGTCAAGATCGCCTACATCATACACAACGAACATTCCCTCATCTTCAGAAATTACCTCTGCAATTTCAAGTTGGTGATCATCAATGTGCTCGCCAAACTTTTTGAGTCTCGGAACAATAATTGTCGGTTTGCCAAGAGAGGAAGCAGTCAGTATACTGCCTGCACCTGCATGTGATACTACTAACCGCGCATCTCTCATGTATTCAAGAATTTGATCATCGGTTTCAACGAAACGGAAATACTGTGCATTAACAGGTTCATATTTAGTTGAACCGATTTGCATGACGACCTCTTCATCGACTTTACTGGCAATGTCATCCATCTTAATTACAAGGCGTTCAAATCCATACTGCCAGCCTACAGTAACAAAAATCATCATATCACAGAGCCCAAGAATTTAGCTTTCTTTCCATAGACCTCTTGCATCTTCGGCCATTGAACAAGAAATACACTTGAGATGGGGTAAACTAATTTGCCCGTTAGGGTAGGTGTCGAAGTGCGACACCAACTCTCAATATATATTGTATTAATACGGAAAAACCATGCAACAAAAAATGCCGGGATAGTAATTTCCGAACCTGTACTTAAGATGATATCAGGCTTCTCAGTCCATATTATTTTGATCATCTTTATGAAGGAAATAAACATTTTAAATGGATTCGTTCCTATGTTAGGCACAAAGCGCTTTGGATATTGTAATGTTCTAGTTCTCGGGGTGTCATACGTAACGAAAAAGACCTCTTTCCCTCCAAAAGCCTCCATTAACGCTAACATTTCTGTCAGATGACCCCCATGGGAGCAAACAAGTCCTACCTTCATTTATCTGCACCGTTCCTTAATTCCATTAGACAGACGAAATTTTCATACACATTGGTACGTGCAATTCTCGCTTTACTCACATCTCTTTCCTCATATGGGGCTGTACTATCGATACAAGGGGGTTAAGAATCAATCCGGACGTAATTAATAAAAGCCCAAGAATAAGCGTGGTAATCCCTATAGTAAATATGATATAATGAAACGCCCCGCTCTGGTAGAACACCGAGAAGGTGTAGATCTCCGCCCCGATCCCGAAGA
>Ga0116195_1001613_pt1 | contig 13195 bp, 11 predicted proteins | sample AD_SCU002_MetaG_FD_89881 | JGI IMG/M metagenome (GOLD analysis project Ga0116195, IMG submission 89881) | Active sludge microbial communities of municipal wastewater-treating anaerobic digesters from China - AD_SCU002_MetaG | ecosystem: Engineered > Bioreactor > Anaerobic > Digestate | place...
ATATTGGTCATATTCACTTACAAGCAACTGCACCGAAACAAGAGAAAAGGCAAAGAACATAGTTAGAAAGCAGCTTGATGCAGCTGCATTGCTTGGAGTAGATACAATCCTCGTTGTACCCGGAGCAGTAGGAGTTGATTTCGTGCCCGGCAGCGAAGTTATTGACTATGATATAGTTTATGAAAGGGCACTTGAAGCAATGAAAGAACTTGCTCCTTATGCTGAGTCAAAGAAAGTTTGCATAGGTATAGAAAATGTATGGAATAAATTCCTGCTATCTCCACTGGAAATGAGGGATTTTATTGATAAGATTGGTTCAGGTTATGTTGGCTCATATTTTGATGTTGGAAACGTAATATATTCTGGTTACCCGGAGCATTGGATTAAAATTCTGGGTAGAAGAATAAAGAAAGTTCACTTTAAAGACTATAGAAAAGATGTAGGAACTTTGGCAGGTTTTGTTGATCTTCTATCTGGTGACGTAAATTATCCTGCAGTAGTTGATGCCTTGAATAAAGTTGGATACAATAGTTTTGTTACTGCGGAAATGATCCCTCCGTATAAGAATTATACTGATCAAATAGTGTACAATACATCCGCCTCAATGGATAGGATTCTCAGAAAATAAGTTAATATAAGCAGGGCTGGTTTAAGTAAATTTTAATTAAATCAGCCCGATATCCTTTCTATAATCTGCAATAAATCCTGCCTTTACCCCCAAAAAATGCGTCCGCATTAATCATTTTACTATTGAAATACTTGGAAATCTATATTATAATAAACTTAGCAAAATACTTCTAATTTTTTCATAATATTTTAAAACTAAATATTTTTTTATTTAAAAGTATAATTTAAGGGGTGATATTAATAATGGAAAAATACAACCTCGACGACAAAGTAGGGCTACTTAAGTTTTTAAGAAAAAAGGCATCAAAGCTTTTACTAAAGGAAGATACCGTTGAGCTTAAACATTTCAGCAATATTAACTCACTTAAAATGCGTATACTTGATGTTACTGATTCTACTGTAAAATTGCAGGCCATAGGTGATATATCAGGACTTACTATGGTCGAGCAGGATCATATTGTAATGAATTACTTCAGTAATAAGAATTATTATTCAATAGTTGGACGGATAGCATCTATTGACAGCGCAGACCCTCTTGAACTTACAATTAATATTAATACTATTAAAAAATCAAGCACTTTGACTAAAGAACAAAAAAAGTATGTTAGTTTCCCTGGTACAATAAGCATATCAAGTAGTGTTGATGCAAAATCGCCATCAGTACTAAAGGTTATGGGACTAAGAGCAGTAAAAGTAGAATGCAAACAGGAATTTAAGACAGGGGACATAGTAGATGTGTTAATTAATCTTGATAAAGCCAGCAAATTGATTTTCAAGGGTGAAATTATCCGGAAAGGTAAAGCTGGAAATTTGTTTGAATATGGTATTGAAGTACGTGAAATTACAGAATCCAATTCTAAATTGATGCATCGTTGTGTTGGAGGCAACATTAACGATTAATAAATTACTGCAGTAAGTACGACACCTGCACTTACTTTTACTGATTCTCACAGCCTATGCACCCAAGTGCAGGTGTCGTTCAGTTCCTTTAGTTTTTCTTCAATTTCTTCTTTACAGGAATAATCACTACATTACCAGCTACTTCTAATTTATAACCTCTAAAAATGCTATTTGTGCTGTGAATTATAAAAATTTCCTTGCCATAAATATAACAATCCGTAACCTTTGTTCTAACTTATTGGGTACACTTCTCAACGTAAAGGAAATACCCGTTACTCGAGAGAAGTGTCCTCTGATATTATTATTCGGAAAATCGTATGCTGCCATATTTTATATCATAGGAAGAAAATGTACCCTGTATATAAGCATATAAGGGGTGCATATAATTTAAGTGAAGAAAATATTGGTAAGGAGCATAAGTGAAGCTGCCGTAGAGGCTTTTAATCTGAGCGTAGGATAAGCAAAATCGTTGTTTGAATAAAATTGTTTCTTAAATTCAGTTCAGACAATTTTATGAGTTCGATTTTGCCCGAAGCTGAATTTAAAGGCTCTAGGCAGTGTAACATCAGCTCCTGGTAAATATTTCTTCACTTTTACAATATGCACCCGCATATAAGTTATATATGGTTAAAAGTATAATTATATGGTAAAATACTTAGGAACAAACCTTATGCAAAAGTGAAAGGAAAAGGAACAGCAGTTGATATGGATAAAGAAATATATTTTGACAATAGTGCTACTACAAGACCATTTGACGAAGTAATCGATTATATGAGTTATATAAACAGAGAAGTATATGGCAACCCATCATCTCTCCATACCAAGGGGATAGAGGCTGAAAGATTGATGAAAAAATCAAGAGAAACCATAGCAAATTCTCTCGATGTTTCTTCAAAAGAGATATTTTTTACATCAGGAGGAACTGAGGCAAATAACCTTGCCATTCTTGGATACTTAAGAGCAAACCCCAGAAAAGGGCGGCATGTTTTAACAACTAAAATTGAGCATCCATCAATACTTGAGGTTTTTAAATACCTTCAAGAAGAAGGCTACTCAGTTGATTATATAGATGTTGATCAAAATGGAATTATTGACCTTGATATGCTTGAAAATAAAATTACTTCTGATACGGCATTAATAAGTGTTATGTATGTAAATAATGAAATGGGAGCTATACAGCCTATAAATGAAATTGCATCTATAAGAAATATGTGTAACAAGGAAACAATCCTGCATGTTGATGCAGTACAAGCATATGGGAAATTGCAAATTAAGCCTATAAAGTCAAACATAAACATGATTACATTCAGCTCCCATAAAATTCATGGACCTAAAGGGGTTGGAGCACTCTATAAAGAAGATAAAATAAAAATTAAGCCAATAATCCTTGGAGGCGGACAGGAAACACTAGTCCGTTCGGGAACGGAAAATATTCCGGGTATATGCGGCTTTGGTCTTGCGGCTGAAATAATTCATAATAATATTGAGAACAACTGGAATACAGTATCGGAATTAAATAAAATGTTCAGGATGATGCTGGAAGAAAATATTGAAGAATTTAGTATCATTTCGCCACAAAACTCATCTCCATATATACTAAATGTCTCTTTTAGTAATGTAAAAGGAGAAGTACTTCTACATCATCTTGAAGAAAAAAATATTTATGTCTCTACAGGTTCAGCATGCTCTTCAAGGAAAAATAAGCATAGCCATGTTCTTAAGGCAATGGGATATAAATCTAATAAGATAGATGGAGCAATACGTTTCAGTTTTTGTGAGTTTAACAGCAAACAGGATATTATAGAGACTATTAATGCTTTAAAGGAAATTATACCTAAAATACGTTATGATAAATACAATCAGTAAAGAAATCCGATTGACAGAATGCACTGATGTTATAATAAATTATTATAAATTTATGACTCATTTTCGGAAGGAGAAAACAGTATGAATGAAGTTATATTGGTAAGGTATGGGGAAATAATGCTCAAAGGTCTTAATAGAGCTACTTTTGAACGAAAACTTGTAAGTAATATAAAAAAATCCCTATATGGTCTGGGACCCATAAGTGTTGAAAGGTCACAAGGGAGAATTTATATAGAGTCTATAGAAGAAAACTATAATATTGAAAAGGCTATTGACAAGTTAATTAAAATTTTTGGTATTGTTTCGGTCAGTCCGGCAATTAAAATTAATAATGATTTTGAAGAAATTAAGTTGCATGCTTTAGGGTTGGTAAAGAAACTTTTTGAAGAGGGAAAAGAAAGAACATTTAAAGTTGAAACTAAAAGAGGCAACAAAAAATTTCATATGGATTCAAGAGAAATTAATGCAGAGTTGGGAGGATTTTTGCTGGACAGCCTCCCATCACTGAGCGTTGATGTTAATAACCCTTCCTTTATGGTTTATGTAGAGGTAAGGGAATTTACCTATATCTATACTGAGATTATTCATGCAAATGGTGGCTTACCAGTTGGAACAAATGGGAAAGCCATGTTATTATTATCAGGAGGAATTGACAGTCCAGTTGCTGCATGGATGATGGCTAAGAGAGGATTGGAAGTTGATGCAATCCATTTCTACAGCTATCCTTATACCAGCGAAAGATCAAAGGAAAAAGTCATTGACCTGGCGAAAATAATTTCACAATATTGCCAGAATATAAATCTATATATAGTGCCATTTACTGATATACAACTGGAAATTGCAGAAAAATGTCCACATGATCAGATGACCATTATAATGCGTAGAATTATGATGATGATAGCTGAAAAATTGGCTGCCGGAACAGGATCTCTTGCACTGATAACCGGTGAGAGCCTGGGTCAGGTTGCAAGCCAGACAATTCAGAGCCTTTCAGTAACTAATTCCTCAGTTAAAATGCCTGTGTTCAGACCTCTTATAGGTATGGATAAGAATGAAGTAATCAGTCTGGCGAGAAAAATTGGGACCTTTGAAACCTCAATATTACCATATGAAGACTGCTGTACTGTGTTTGTAGCAAAGCATCCCCAGACGAAACCGAAGTTGGAAAGTATATTATTTTCCGAATCAAAATTGGACATTGACAACCTTATAAATAATGCTTTGAAAGGTGTAGAGATAATTAGAATAAACTATGGCAATTAAATAACTCAAAATATAGAATTTGTTTAGGTTATTTTACAAGCATGATTTTACCTGCAGTGAATTTAAAGGCTCTAGGCACCGTAATGATAGCTTCTGGAATATATTTCCTCATATATTAATGATGCGCCCAATTCTTAATGCAATATTGACATAAATAGAAAATTAGCGCAAAATCATTATATATAGTTTGGTATAGTTTATTTATAGAGTTGTTTGTTTATAAAGACATGGAGGACTAAAGCTAGTTTGAGAGAAATTGATAAATTTTTGAAAAACTAATGCGCATATGCATATTTTTTGCACATGAATTATAAAAAATAAATTGCACGCGCGGCTAGAATGAATTTAAGCCCATATGAACTTTTTTATAAAAAGTTCTGTTCCTGCAAGGGTGAATTCATTTCGCACGCAGCAGGAATGGAGCTTAAGATGAAGTTGGAAATAGGAAAGGTTCCAAATGATATTTTAAAAGAAATAGTTATAGATAAAATTAAACATAACCGTAAAGAAGTTATACTAAGACCCCAAATAGGTGAAGACTGTTGCGGGGTGGACTTTGGCGAGTATATATGCGTTCTGTCAAGTGATCCTATAACTGGGGCAGTAAATGAAATAGGCAAGCTTGCAGTGCATATATCATGCAATGATATAGCCTCCTGTGGAGTAGAACCTCTTGGACTTCTGACTACAATTTTAGCCCCGGATGGCACTACCCGGGATGATTTGAATATTGTTATGACACAGTTGACAGATACCGCCAATTCTTTAAATGTTGACATAATGGGTGGACATACGGAAATAACAGCAGCAGTTAACAAGCTTGTAATAATTACAACAGCTGTAGGGAAAGTTCTAAAGGGTAGGCTTGTCACTTCATCAGGCGCTAAAGAAGGGGATAGTATAATACTTACCAAAACAGCAGGAATGGAAGGTACCGCAATAATAGCTCATGATAGAGAAGATGAGTTGGCTGGTATATTGGGCAAAGAATTTATTGACAAGGCAAAATCTTTTATAGATAATATAAGCACTGTAAGTGAAGGGGTTATTGCCGGTAAATATGGTGCCAATGCTATGCATGATGTTACCGAGGGCGGAGTACTTGGTGCTGTATGGGAAGTTGCTGAAGCTTCTGACAAAGGTGTGGTGATTTATAAAGATAGAATACCTATAGCTGTTGAAACACAAAAAATATGTGAGTTTTTTTCCTTAAATCCGCTCAGATTGATTTCCAGTGGCTGCATGTTAATATCATGCAGTGATGGGAATGGGCTGGTGAAGGAACTGGAAAATAACGGTATAAAGGCAACAATAATTGGAGAAATAGTAAAAGGTAATGACAAATTAATTTGTGAAGGCACCCGAGAGTTTAAAATCGATCCACCGGGATCGGATGAATTGTTTAAATTGAAATAAAAATTAATGTGAAATCCTAGTAATTGCAGTAAATTAAAGCTATTGCCAAGTTATTGCAGTGAGATTAAAATAAAATAATGTATGTACAAACAAATAAAGAAGAAAAAGAAGGAGTTGTAAATTATGATAAAAATGGATGAAGTATTAAAAGTAGATCCGGAAGTTGCTGCTGCTATAGAAAATGAAATTAATAGGCAAAGAAATAAAATAGAGTTAATAGCTTCCGAAAATTTTGTAAGCCAAGCTGTTTTGCAAGCACTAGGCAGCCCTCTTACCAATAAATATGCTGAAGGATATCCTGGCAAGCGTTATTATGGCGGTTGTGAGCATGTTGATGTGGCTGAGAATCTTGCTATAGAAAGAGTAAAGAAATTATTTGGTGCGGATCATGCCAATGTACAACCTCATTCAGGTGCACAGGCAAATATGGCTGCGTTTTTTGCAGTTCTGAATCCTGGAGATACAATACTTGGTATGGATTTAGCTCATGGCGGACATTTAAGTCATGGAATGGCAAAGAATATATCCGGTAAATATTTTAATGTAGCTTCATATGGAGTCAGAAGGGATAACTATCGTATAGATTATGATGATGTCCTGAAAAAAGCAAAAGAAGCGCAGCCTAAATTAATTATTGCAGGAGCCAGTGCGTATCCCAGAGAAATAGATTTTAAAGTTTTTAGAGAAATAGCAGATGAAGTAAATGCTTACCTTATGGTAGATATGGCTCATATTGCCGGACTGGTAGCAGCTGGTATTCATTCCAATCCAGTACCATATGCACATATTGTTACCTCAACAACTCATAAAACTCTTCGTGGTCCAAGAGGAGGCTTGATACTATCAAATGCCGACCTGGCGAAAAAAATTGACAGTGCTATATTCCCAGGTATACAGGGCGGTCCACTTATGCATGTTATTGCTGCGAAAGCTGTAAGTTTTAAAGAAGCACTTTCAGATGATTTTAAAGACTATCAGAATCAGATAGTTAAAAATGCCAAGGCACTTGCTGCAAGTCTTATGAATAAAGGATTTAAGTTGGTATCTGATGGCACTGATAACCACCTGATGCTTGTAGATCTGACTAATAAGGGTATAACTGGAAAAGATGCTCAACATATGCTGGACGAAGTAGGTATAACAGCTAATAAAAATGGTATTCCTTTCGATACTCAGAGTCCATTCGTGACAAGCGGTATTAGGATAGGAACACCGGCTGTAACTACCCGCGGCATGAAAGAGGAAGACATGGAGGAAATTGCAGAGTTGATTAACTTGACTCTTACTGATTTTGATAATTCCAGAGATAGAATTATTCAGAATGTTAAAGGGATTTGCTCTAAATATCCTCTATATGTTTAAAGGTAAGAAATTGTAGAAACAGTTAAGGCCAGAAAATTAAAGATAGAAAATTAAAGATAAGAAAATAGAGATGGATAGTTGAAGGTAGGAAGCAGAAAATTGATAGCAAAATTTTCTTTTCTTCCTCTAAACCTTCCTTTAACTTTGACTCTAATCTAATCTTCCATATTCTAAACTTTAAATTCTATCTGGAAATTTTATCTAGAAATTCTATCTAGAAAATTATTATTATTAAAACAAAGGTTTGAGTTGATAAATGTTTGATAAAAGAGAGCCGTTGGCATACAGAATGTGTCCGAGAACAATTGATGAATTTGCAGGGCAGGAGGATATAATCGGGAAAGGTAAATTGCTTTACAGGATGATTAAAGCTGATAGAATAAGGTCCATTATATTGTATGGGCCACCAGGTACCGGCAAAACATCCCTGGCAAAGGTTATTGCTGCTACTACAAAATCCCAGTTTGAAAAGCTAAATGCTGTTACAGCTGGTGTAGCTGACATTAAAAAGATTGTGGCTGATACCCATAACCAATTTTTAAATCCAAAAGGGAAAACAGTTTTATTTATAGACGAAATACATAGATTTAACAAAGCCCAGCAGGATGCACTCCTACCTTTTGTAGAAGATGGTACAATAGTTCTTATTGGCGCCACAACAGAAAATCCATTTTTTGAAGTTAATAAGGCTTTGATTTCCAGATCCTCGGTTTTTATGCTCAAGCCTCTGATGGAGAAAGATATAGAAAAAATTATTCTTAATGCACTTCAAGATAGAGAAAGAGGTTTAGGCGAATACGATTTAGAAGTTGATAATGAAGCTGTAATTTATCTGGCTAGCGTTTCTAACGGTGATGCCAGAGTTGCCTTAAACACAATAGAATTAGCTGTTATGACGTCGGATATGGATAAGGACGGTAAAATCCATATAAATATTAATACTATAAAGGAATGTTTTCAAAAAAGGCCTTTGGCTTTTGATAAATCAGGTGACAGCCATTATGATAACATCAGTGCTTTTATTAAGTCTATGAGAGGCAGTGATCCCGATGCTGCTGTTTTTTATCTTGCAAGAGCTATTTATGGGGGTGAGGATCCGGAATTTCTTGCGAGAAGAATTATTATTGCAGCCTCTGAGGATGTTGGCATGGCTAATCCTACTGCTCTTCAAGTAGCTGTGGCTGCAGCAGAAGCTGTTAAAATGATCGGAATGCCTGAAGCAAAAATTATATTATCTCATGCAGCTGTTATGGTTGCAACCAGTCCCAAGTCAAATGCTGCTTATATTGCTATATCAAAAGCAATGGATGATATTGAGAATAAACGTACAGGTGAAGTACCAATGCATTTGAGAAATCCTGTTACTAAAGGGATGAAGGAGTTGGGCTATGGCGAAGGTTACAAATATGCTCACGATTTTAAAGGAAATATTGTAGACCAGGAATACATGCCCGAAGAAATGAGTGGAACAATATATTATAACCCTACAACTAATGGTTATGAAGCAAGGATAAAAGAATGGCTGGATAGGCGAAGAAGCAGAAAACAAAGTTAAGTCTATGTCATTACATAAGCCAAATAGTTGATACTATAGAAGAAGATTTATATGGAGGGGCTGGTATAATGAAAAAACGTATTATTGCATGGGTTATGTTATCAGGATTTGTTTTGCTGCTAGTAAATATTCTTATTATTGGTTATCAGAGAATTCTTAGCGTATTAGTATATTTAGTAATAGCATTTTACTACATATTGTTTATGAATAAAAAAAGCAGGGTTTAAAATTAAAATAAATATAGTGTTAGTCTGTATTAAAAAAGGGTAAGATAATATGAAAGCATATAATATATAAAATGATTTAAAATATTAACACTAGTAACAATTTTTTTAAGGAGAATGCAATATGCCGGAAAAATATATATATTTTGATCATGCAGCTACAACATCAGTAAAACCGGAAGTATTAGAGGCGATGATGCCTTTTTTTAGTGAAAAATTTGGAAATGCTTCCTCAGTATATGGTTATGGAAGAGAAAGCAAAAAATATATTGAAGATTCAAGAGATAAAGTTGCTTCAGCTTTAGGTTCTCAGAGCAAAGAAATATTCTTTACGGGCTCTGGTACTGAAGCTGATAATTGGGCAATTAAAGGAGTTGCATATGGTAACCGTACTAAAGGCAATCACATTATTACAACATCAATAGAACATCATGCAGTTCTCCATTCTTGCAACTATCTTGAAAAAGAAGGCTTTGAAGTAACATATTTACCTGTAGATAAAAATGGTCTGATTGATCCTGAACAGGTAAGAGAAGCTATCAGGCCCGAAACAATATTGGTTTCAATAATGTTTGCTAACAATGAAATAGGTACAATCCAACCAATTAAAGAGATTGGTAGTATTACAAAAGAAAAGGGCATTTTATTTCACACTGATGCAGTACAAGCAGTTGGAAATATTAAAATAAATGTAGAAGATCTTAATGTTGACCTTTTATCTCTTTCGGCTCATAAATTTTATGGCCCCAAAGGTATTGGCGCATTATATATAAGGAGAGGAACCAAAATTGTACCATTTATGCATGGAGGAGCTCAGGAGAGAGGAAGAAGGGCCAGTACGGAAAACGTTCCTGGTATAGTAGGTCTAGGTAAAGCCATCGAAATTGCCAACAGCAATATTGATGAATACAATAGGAAGCTTATAGGCTTAAGAGATCGTACTATTAATGAGGTTTTAAACAAAATACCCTATGTACGCCTAAATGGACACTCTGAAAAGAGATTGCCGGGTAATGTTAATTTTTCCTTTGAGTTTATTGAGGGGGAATCTCTTTTGCTTATGCTTGATATGAAAGGTATTGCTGCTTCAAGTGGCTCAGCATGTACATCAGGATCTTTGGATCCTTCCCATGTGCTGCTTGCAATAGGTCTGCCTCATGAAATAGCTCATGGTTCACTGAGAATAACATTTGGAGACGAAAATACACAGGAGGATGTAGATTATTTTATGAGCATACTGCCTGAAATTATTAATAAGTTAAGAGATATGTCCCCTTTATATGAGGCAGTGAAAAAGCAGTAGACTTAAAATCGTATAATCGTATAACATTGAAAGAGGGAATTTATATGTACAGTGAGAAAGTTATGGATCATTTTATGAATCCAAGAAATGTCGGAGAAATTAAAGATGCGGATGGTGTAGGCCAGGTCGGGAATCCCAAGTGCGGGGATATTATGAAAATGTATCTCAAAATAGAGAATGATATTATAGTAGATGCTAAATTCAAAACATTTGGCTGCGGTGCGGCTGTAGCAACAAGCAGCATGGCTACGGAACTGGTTATTGGTAAAAGTATTGATGAAGCTCTTAAGATAACCAATAAAGCTGTTGCAGAATCCCTTGACGGACTTCCGCCACAAAAAATGCACTGTTCAAATCTGGCAGAAGAAGCTATTAAGGCGGCTATTGATGATTATAAAATAAAAAATGGCCTGATTGAGGATGTAAACATAAATCAGGCCTGCAGCAGAAGGTGTGATGATGTTGAGGCACATTTGCATGATTTTAATTTGGACGATAAAGAGTAAAGGGTAATGAAAAGAAATCGGACAAGTTTATCAAATTAATACAATCAAATGTAGTATTAAGCAAACAAGATAAGTTAAGAAAGAGGTATAATAAATTATAATGGCGGGAAAAAAAGTAATGGTAGGTATGAGTGGCGGCGTAGACAGTTCAGTTGCAGCCGCCCTGCTTTTAGAAAAAGGTTACGATGTAATAGGCGTAACTATGCAAATCTGGCAGGATACAAGTGAAAAATACTCTGAAAATTATGAGGGCTGCTGTTCCTTATCTGCCGTTGATGATGCCATAAGGGTTGCAAATAAACTTGGCATACCACACTATGTTATGAATTTTAAGGATATATTTAAAGAAAACGTTATTGATTATTTTATAAATGATTATTTAAAGGGCTATACTCCAAACCCATGTATAGCATGTAATAAGTATATTAAATTCGGCGCTTTAATGAATAAAGCATTGTCTATGGGAGTTGACTATGTTTCTACAGGTCATTATGCAAGGATTGAATATAACAGCAATGATGGCAGGTATCTTCTGAAAAAGGCTGTAACTAAAGAAAAAGATCAATCCTACGTGTTATATAATCTTACACAGGGAAAGCTGGGAAGAGTGCTATTACCTATTGGTGAATATGTAAAAGAGCAGGTTAGAAATCTTGCAAAGGAATTTGATCTACCTGTAGCTGCAAAACCTGATAGTCAAGAAATATGTTTTATCGAAGATAATAATTATAGTGCATTTATTAACAGAAACACACAATTGGATATAAAATCCGGGTATTTTACAGATACAAAGGGTAATATTTTAGGTAAACATAAGGGCATTGTACATTATACTGTAGGGCAGAGAAAAGGTCTGGGAATAACATTTGGCAAGCCTATGTTTGTAGTAGAAATTGATGCAGAAAATAATACAGTCGTGTTAGGCACTGCCGATGAGGTGTTTTCAAAATCCCTGACAGCTGTTGACCTAAACTTCATATCCATTGACAATCTTAGTAGTGAAATGAAAGTAGATGCAAAAATCAGGTACTCGGCAAAGGAAGCGCCCGCAACAATATATCCATTAGAGGAAGGAAAAGTAAAGGTGGTTTTTGATTCTCCACAGCGGGCTGTTACACCGGGTCAATCTATAGTATTTTATCAGGGGGAGACAGTAGTAGGAGGGGGAATTATAAGTAAAAGTGATAGATTATAGGTAAAAGTGGTAAGTAAGAATTGAGGGATAGTAGATGGTAGATAGTGGATGGTAGATGGCTACAGGTTGTAGGAAGCAGGTTTTAAATGTTTTAAAACTGTTCTATATAAGTTTTTGTCTTGATGATTTTTGTTTATACAATATATAGACAAAAATGAAAAGTACAGTAGTTATTATTGCAGGTATCTTTAACTTATTAAATATTGGCTGTAATTTAGTGGCATAATTTTTACCAAATTTATAACCTAGAAATATTAAACTCAAGTTCCATGGAATAATTCCTATAAGTGAGAATATAACAAACTTCTTTATATCCATTTTTGCCAAACCTGCAGGGATGGATATAAAGGTTCTTAATAAGGGGAACAATCTGCCTATAAATATAGCGGATATACCAATATTGTTGAATGATTTTTCTGCCCGAAATAATTTAGATTCAGATATTAAAACATATTTTCCATATTTCAATATAAATGGTCTTCCACCATAATATCCTATAGAGTAGGCAATTAACGAGCCAATTAGAGCTCCTGCATTTGCTACCAGACTTACCCAAAAAAAATCAACTATTCCAATGGCTGCCATATTACCGGCAAGAGGTAAAATTATTTCGCTTGGTAATGGGAAACATGCATTTTCAAGCATCATTCCAATAAATACCCCTGGATAACCTGTAGAATTAACAACCTTAATAATATAATCTATAAATTTTTCTGCAAAATAAAAAACACCTGTCATATAATTAATTATTTTATCTCCGCTTAAATTAATTACTGGATTAATAATTATTATTCAGACAGGTATCTAAAAATGCATTAGAAAATATATTTACTTCATTTTATATAACTCTATACTTCTTATATAATTCTAAACTGAACTAATATACATCAATATACGTCATACGTCATTTAATATAAAAGTTCTCTTTTACCAATTCTTTTGTTTGATCTTTATCATACAAGTAATACCATGGGGAAG
>Ga0116195_1001631_pt1 | contig 13020 bp, 16 predicted proteins | sample AD_SCU002_MetaG_FD_89881 | JGI IMG/M metagenome (GOLD analysis project Ga0116195, IMG submission 89881) | Active sludge microbial communities of municipal wastewater-treating anaerobic digesters from China - AD_SCU002_MetaG | ecosystem: Engineered > Bioreactor > Anaerobic > Digestate | place...
CCTGGAAAAGGCACAAAAGGATATCCTAGACGAGATTGACCAGGCACGGGAGGAACTGAAAGTTATCCGCAAAGAAGCGAGCTCGAAGGCGGACTCAACGGAGACCCGCAAACGGATCTATAAAAGGCTGGATCAACTGGAAGAGAGCCGGCGCAAACCGCCCGAAAAGAACAGTTTTGCGACCCCAAACGCGCAGCCGTTGAAAGTTGGCGATCGGGTTTATGTGCAGTCATTAAAGGTAGATGGGGCTGTGCACGCGATTGCGCAAGACACGGTGGAAGTGGAGATTGGAAAGATGCGCGTCAAGGTGAGCACGGCGGACATTGCCCGCTCTAAGACGAAGGAAAAGAAAGTGGAGCGAGAAGTGCCAGAGAGCGGTTCTACAAAGCTGCCGGATATCTCCATGAAGTCACCCGGATTGGAATGCCACTTGCGCGGGATGCGCGCGGATGACGCGCTGGCAGAATTGGAACGCTACCTGGAAAAAGCGTATTCTGCGGGATTGCCTTATGTGCGCATTGTGCATGGAAAGGGCACCGGCGCGATTCGAAAGGTGGTACAGGAATATCTGAACACTTCTCCTTACGTGGAACGATGGGAACTCGCCATGCAGAGCGAGGGTGGGGAAGGCGTGACGGTTGCCCATTTGCGGAACGTTTAACATAAAAGGTCGATAGTAGCTGACCTCGAGATACTATCGACCTTTCTCGCACGGTACCCCTTGCAATTCCGTGCTACGACGAGCGTGCGAAGGTAAAAAGCATAATTCCCTCCGAACAGTGCTTCTATATTACTGCAAAGTATGAAAATATGCAAATGCTTTTTGTCATCACCAACACACCCCAGAAAAGTCCATTCGAGCAAGAATTCCGTTCCATTTTTCTGGATCATGGAAGCGAGGTGTATGGAACTGCCGTCAATGAACCTGGTGATGGGTCTGTGTGCGCACTCTTTGTGCGGTCACCCAACTCCACTCATATGGGACCCGCTGATTTCGAATCAGGCGGTTGCGCTATTTAATTAAGGGTTATATACAATGTTAGTCATCAATTTCATAATCAATAATATTGCGTGACATTGTGCTTGGAAAGCCAACTGGCTGAATGTCAAATTTTAGGGATGGCTCAACGACAGAACTTGCATTATGAATGCGAAAAGAAATCTGCCACCCTTTATCAAATGTCATAAATAAAGTTGTTTTTGATCTTGGCTTTAGACTTATCTGTATGAGATTACCTGGTAATGATAATCTGCTTCCCCAACCAAGCGTATTGTAAATATTGAAAGAAAGAATAGAAACCTGCCCGTTTTCTTTAATGACTTTATAGTAATCATGTCTTCCTAAGAGGTATTCAATTAATCCATGTGCAGATTTCTGTGGATCTTGAGAGAATAATCTCCTCATTTCTGATTCAAATGCCTGCAAAATCGGCATATAAAATCTTTGTTTTTTATCTGGAATATTTCGCCATTTTTCCCCTTGTCGATGTAATGTTCGCAATTCACGGAAAACCGGAACAATTGTTTGAAAATATTCATCCGAACAAGGAACTCCAAACCACTCATCTCCAAAATCTATTTGTTCTGATAGGCGCGAGTGTTTTATTGCGAAATGTCTATTTTTGGCTGAAATACCAGTTTCTTTACCTGTAGATTGATTACGAATGATTATATCTCGCACATCTCCTTGACCACCCATTTGATCGGTTTGAATCTGAATTGTAAATCCTCTGGCATCCGAAAATTCTCTATCATGTGCAACCAGAAATGCGGTTGCTTCAGATGAAGCTTTTACTATTTTCGGTTTTTCTATATCAGAGCATGACTCAAAACATCTTTTTGAATTTTCTAATTGCGTATTTTCAACTATTTTGGCAGGAATAATATTTGACATGGCAATCACAATACCATATTCAAATGCACGCCCCATATCATTTTGTGAAAAACTCATAATGCCATATCCTTACTTAATACAAGTACTTCATTGGATTTTTTTTCCTTTGACATTCCATAGACCCATTCAATCGAAAGAATTGGATATCCCTTATATAGCGTTCTTATTTCTTCACAATCATTGTATGACATTATCCATCGTTCGCGCTTATAAAGAATATCAGCTAGCGCGTGATGTTCAAATCCTGTATGTGTATCTCCCTTTACCCCGTAAAGAGCTTGCCCATTCATATAGGGGGGATCAAGATATAGAAAAGCATCTTCATGTTTTTCTATAGAATCCCTAAAATCTGCACATTCAACACTGAAATTTTTTGCTGTAAATTTCTCCAACCGCTTTATAGATGATTTAGTAAAACGTGGGTGTCCGGGAGACATCCCACCTGATAGAGTTGTGCCAGAAAATGAAGAACGATTCAACACGAAAAATACAGCCGCACGCTCCAATTTATCTTGTAAATGAACATATCGCTTTTGCAGATTATAGAATTTAGTGCGAGATAAAGGATAGTAACTTTTCACGCGCTCAACAAGTTCTTCTCGCCTATCCAAAAGCATTTGCCAAAAATCTATTAATGGCTCAAAAATATCAAACCCAAACACTTCCATGCGAGTAGTGCATGCAAGTTCAATAGACGCTCCACCAAGAAAGGGGGAACATAATTTAGTTTCATTTTCTGGAATGATTGAATAAATAGAATTTATCGCGCGAGTCTTTCCGCCAGGGTATCTTAATGGAGAACGCGGATAATTCTTTGGTTTCTTGATGAATTCTTCTTGAACCTCTCCACCAATTATCTGTGCTAAAACTTCTTCAAATGGTGCTTTGATAGGCTCAATAACATTTTTTACTGGTCTAGACATGGTTGGGTTAATACCTTATATGGTAAGTTTTTCCCTACTGAATTTTTTATAGTGATTGCCAGTACGTCTTCTGTGTCACAGCCATTTTGATTTAAGCGGGTTGCAAATTCATTGGCGTATCTCATAGCATGTTCACGAGGAAAGTGATGAAATGTTTCGTAATATCCGCGTTTCAGAAGAGCCCAAAATGATTCGATGCCATTTGTGTGTATCTCTCCTCTTACATATTCCTTGCGTGAATGATTTACTGATTGGCGATTGTATCTGTATAAATCATTATACGATTTATGTTCATCAGTGTAAATCGTGGCTCCAATTCTGATATTTTTTGTCACAAAACTATAGGTTTCATCGCTGCCATTATTTTTTGCGACCGCTGTTTTTACTTTTCCAGTCCGTTTCCTGCACCCGAGTATTCCTTGTTTTCCTACTATGTCACGCCCAGCATTCAGTTTTCGGAATTATGTTTATTCTTTTCCTTACCGCCAATATAGGTTTCGTCAATTTCAACTTCTCCGGTAAATTGAGATGTTGGGTTTGTCCACGCTTCGCGGGTTTTATGGCACAACATCCAGGCTGTTTTTTGGGTAATGCCTAACTCTTTCGCCACCTGACAACTGGGAACACCCTTTTTTGCAGTATTCATCAGATAAATAGCTACTAACCATTTTTGCAGTGATAAGTTGCTATCAGCCATTACCGTACCAGTGCGAACGCTAAAATGTTTTCTACAATCCTTACAACGATAAGGTTGAGGCTTTTCATCCTTAACTTCCACAGTGTTTTTTGACTTGCAATGTGGGCAATATCTACCCTTTGCCCACCGCATTTTTTCAATATATTCACACATTTTGCTTTCATCGGGAATTCTTTGTAGAAATTGGTATAAACTAAGTGTTTGTACTTTGTTTTTCATTTCTGATCCATTCTCTTATGGCTAATATTCCACAATAATTATTTATGGAATCAGACGCTCATATTTGTACTCTCAGGCATTTTGATGAAAAAAGAAAAAAACAATTCTGAATCAATGGTTTTAAGGTTCGATTTCCTGTGGTAAAACTTTGCTCTATTTAGCAAAGTTTTACCAAAACTACCCTATATAAAAACCTGGATTCACATTTTATGATGATTTTGATTATTGAGTTAAGAAAAGTCGGTAATTATTGAGAAGCTCTCATATCCCCAATGCGAATTTTTGTTCATCCGTGAAGTATTCAGCATAGTCCTCAATAAAAAAGGCTGATTTTGAATAATCATTCATTATTTTCGATTGGGAAAGCAGTCCAAGATATTGACTGGTTTCTTTGTTTAACGGAGACCAAATGATCATTCGAAAATTGTCCTGATTAGAAATTATTGAGCTGAATTCCATCATCCAAAGAAGAGTTTCGTCAGGCATAAAAAAAGGAACTGGATAACCAATTGAGGTTGAGAAATTATCTTGTTGGTTATTGCGTTGTACCTCATTCCAAATTTTTTCAAAGTCAGGAAAGGACTGCATTAAATTCAAAAGAGATAAATACCGTGGATTCTTCTCAATAAAGAGTTGTTTTGTGTCAGATAAGAAGCGCAGTAGCTGATTATGGTAATATGTTTTGGCATAACAACCTCTCAACGATCGAATTGGGCTATGAGATGAAAACTTGGAGATACCTTTTGTATTGGCTGATAGCCGATGCCAAAAGCCCCAATCTTTCATATCCTCTTCGTTAAAACCCGCTAGCGCCAATTCGTATTTGGAAGTAGCTCGAATAGTCCAGTAGTTATCCATCACATAAGCGAACAAATTTTGATTAGAGAATTGTTTCTTCCAATCGGAATTGACGGGTATTTCAATCTTTCTTTCGCCTAATTCCACTTCGAGATCATGCAGGATTCGGTGGAGCTGTAATTGGTTCGTAATGGGGATATCATCATAGATTGAAACAAAACGCTGCAATTCTTCCGACTTTATGATAGAGTTGGCACGATGTTGATGTTCAGCGAAAAACCAATTAATAATGGCTACTACTCTTTTCCCCGTAATTTCCGTATTTGGACCACTAATTTTTCTGGCAGAATCGCCGTATGAGGTCCAATTTTGAAAAGATTTAATTCCTATGGAATCATCTCCCCAATTTCCTCTATTAATTTCATTCAATATGGTTTTTCTCTTCACCCCACTCCGTTCTAACCACATCGAGAGGATCCTGCTGCTTTCTAGATGACTATCATGATCTGAATTAAATCCGGATTGGTTTGGTTTATTCATCGTTAGAGAAAACTCCACTAAGCGTTAGATATTTTACTAATTGATGGTTTCTCGATGTTCGTTTTATATTATTAACGGAACCTATCCTGTTTATTATTATATGAAATCCTATCGCGCGTCAAGAATAATAAACAATTCACGAGGTGAATGAATGATCGATTCAAAATTTGTATTAGTTTCTTGCGGTGCTGGTGTTGCGACCAGCACTGCTGTAGCTGTGAGAATTCGTGAATTATGTGAAAAGGAAGGAATTCAGGTAAAGATTTCGTGTTGTATGGCGTCGGAGATCCCGGCAATTGTTGAAGCGAAATCTCCTGATCTTATTGTTGCCACAGTACAAAAACCCCCAGATCTAGCGATTCCATTTTTCAATGGAATGCCATATTTGACAGGTATTGGCGCTAATGATTTGGATGAAAAAATCATCAACCAATTGAAGAATTAATTTTAGAAAAGGAGGAAGATGGATAACTAAATCGAACAAACAAATAATACTTTTAAGTGAAAAAAGGAAAGGTAAGAAAATGGAGATTTTAAAAAATATTTATGATTATGTCATAAATGCCGGCGCTTTTGTCTTTGTACCCATCATTATTTTCCTTTTTGGTTTGATTGTTGGGCTAAAAGTAACGAAAGCGTTCAGGGCAAGTTTATTCGTAGGAATGGGATTAGCAGGCATTGACCTCGCTATATGGAGCCTGCTTTATCCTACATTTAGCACACCAGCATCCATGATGATTGAACGCTTTGGGATAAAGAACCTTGAATATATCGATGTGGGATGGGGCTTGCCTGCGGCCATCGGATGGTCAACGCCGCTTGTTCCAATCGTTGTGGGTGTGATCTTCTTGCTTAATATTCTATTGATCGTTTTGAATTTGACCAAAACCCTTGACATCGATTTTTGGAACTATTGGCATATGACACTCATGGCTGCTTATGTCTATTTCATTACAGACAATGTCGTCATCTCGGTAATTTTGGCTGCCATCTATTTCATCATCCTATTGAAAGCAGCCGATTTCTTTGCCCCGATGGTACAAAAATATTGGGGCTATCCGGGGGTAAGTATCCCACACGGCGAAGTAATCAGTATGGGGATCATTCAATATCCTGTGAATTGGATTTTAGACAAGATCCCATTCTTGAAAAATTTAAAGGCTGACCAAGAATCTATCAGGAAGCGGTTTGGGATTTTTGGGGAAATACCGGTGATGGGATTTCTGATCGGTGTTTTGCTGGCGATTCTCGGCGGGATGGCGATCAAAGATATCATCCTGACGGGTGTGAAAGTTGGTTTGGGTTTCTATTTGATGCCCAAGATGGTTTCCATCCTGGTTGAGGGTTTGCTGCCGGTTTCGGAAGGTGCTAGAGACTTCGTAACCAAGAAATTTAAAAACCGGGAGATTTATTTAGGATTGGATGCAGCCGTATTGATGGGAGACTCATCTGTTTTGGCAACTGGTTTGCTCCTTCTTCCTTACTTCATACTGATCAGTACGGTTCTTCCAGGAAATGGCGTATTACCCATTGGAACCCTTGACGCAACCATTTGGTACGTGGCTATAGCGGTCGGATTGGCAAATGGAAATATTATCAAAGCCTTCATTAATGGCTTAATCACCTTACCGATCATACTCTGGGTTTCTACAGCGATGGCACCCCTATTGACGAAAGTAGCCATCGCAATCCAATACCAAATGCCCGATTTAACATCCGGGGCACTCGGAGTCACTGGCGTAACAACAGGGGCTGAATGGCCGGCTTGGTTATTAACATTAATCGCCAAGATATTTGCACAGTAGGATGAAAAAAAGGGTTGTTTTATTAAACAACCCTTTATTGTGATTATACAAAGAGGTAAAACGAATGAAAGCTGCAATCTACCGAGGAATCGAAAAAATAGAAATCGTAGAAATACCTATGCCCGAATGTGAAAATGATGGCGTAGTGATTCGCGTCAATGCATGTGCTATTTGCGGATCTGATATCAGAACATATTACAAAGGGACCTCTTACGTCAAACCGAATACTATCATCGGGCATGAAGTGGTTGGCACTATTGCGGAAGTTGGGAAAAATGTAAATCATCTAAAAATTGGTGATCGCATTGCAGTAGGACCCATCATTCCCTGTGGGAAGTGTTATTTTTGTCAGAGAGGTCAACAGTTTTTGTGCTTGCATGAAGAGGATTTTGGTGGAATGCACCCCGGTGGTTTTGCGGAATATATGCATATTATCGGCAAAGCTATTACCCATGGATCGGTATGCAAAGTTCCAGAAGATATGTCTTCACAAGAGGCAACTTTAACAGAACCGTTATCTTCTGTGTACAAAGCGCATGAATTGATCAATACTAAAAGCGGTGACATTGTGGTTGTCATTGGGGCAGGACCTATAGGATGCATGCATGTTGAAATCGCAAAAATTCGGGGTGCAAAAAAAATAATTCAATCAGAAATATCAACCCAAAGACTAAATTTCGCTCAAAAATTTGGGGCGGATGTGCTTGTAGACTCGAACAAAACCAATTTGGTCGAAAAAGTTAAGGAAGAATCGGAGAATATGGGTGCAGATATTGTAATTTGCGCAGCTCCTTCAACAGAGATTGTCGAGGAGGGATTGCAGCTTGTAAAAAGAGGCGGGACTCTGTTATTATTTGCCGGTCTTCCAAAAGATAAACCGGTAGTGGGATTGAACGGAAATTTGGTTCACTACAACGATATCCACATCGTTGGTACTATCGGTTATTCTCCCAGACATTTCTTCGAATCTTTAGCGTTGATCCATCAAAAAAGGGTCAATCCAGCAAACTATATAACTGGAACAATCTCCTTAGATAAGATTGAACATGGGTTTGAAAGAGTGAAGAATGGCGAAGAACTAAAACTCATCGTAACTCCTTGAACAACCTACCTGTAAAACATATGAAAGCTTTAGTTCGTTCCAGTGCAAAAAGAAAGGATATTCGGTTTTGTGAATACCCCAAACCCGAGTTGCTTGACGATTGTGCTATTGTTGAGATGAAATATGCAGGCATTTGCGGTTTCGACATCGATTCGTACAATCGTGATTTGAAAAATGATGATCACTTTTCCTTACCTGTCATACCAGGTCATGAGGGTTCGGGTATTATTCACGAACTTCATCCACACGGTACAACTTTTGAAGTGGGCCAACCGGTTGTTTTTGAAACCACTTTTTCCGTATGTGGACAATGTTCGTACTGTAAAAAGGGGAATGTCAATCTATGTCCCGAGAGAACAGGGATTGGATCGCGCGCCAATGGTTGTTTTGCCGAATTTGTCTTGGTTCCATGCAGATTTCTGCATAAGATTCCTTCAGGAATCAATCTTAAGATAGCGGCTTTAACCGAACCTTTGGCATGTGCTGTGCACGCGGTATTTGAAATTGCTAAGGTAGAGAAAAATCAGACTGCAATCGTATTTGGCCCTGGAACGATGGGAATTCTCATAGCAATTTTATTGAATCACATTGGTGTTAAAGTCACTGTGGTCGGCACACCCCATAGCCAACACAGATTACAACTGATACAGAATCAGAATATCGCTGATGTTCGGATTCTTGACAGTAACGATTCCCCAAATGAAAACCTATCGGATGCCATGTTTGCTGATGTTGCCTTTGAATGTTCAGGCAATTCGTCTGCTTTGATCAGTTGTCTCAATTGTTTAAAACCGCTCGGGAAATTAATTGTTGTTGGTGATTCAAAAAATCCGATACAAATCGACGTTAGAAAATTCTTATTGAATAAAGAATTGAGTTTCTATGGATCCAAATCTAGTCGATCATCATCCTATACTTTAGCACTTGACCTGATTTCCCCAATTTATCAACGAATCAGCACCGTTATCTCCCATATTTTTCCTTTCGAAGAATGGGAAAACGCTTTTGCTATTGCAGAAAATAGAACCGGAATCAAAGTTCTATTAAATTTCAATACAGATCATAGAGGACAGAATGGAAAAACAGCGTGAATTAGAAAAAAGAATTCGAGAAGAAATAATTTTTACTGCAAAACAAATGTTGAAAAAAGGATACGTGGTTGGAACTGCTGGCAATGTCAGTTCGGTAATTCGAGATCGAAAAACCATCATCATCACTCCAAGCGGCGCTCCCTATGAGTCACTGGAGCCACAAGACCTAATCGCATGCGATATGGATGGAAATAAGATCAGCGGTGAAAAAAAACCGTCGAGCGAAATTCTTATGCATGCGAACATTTATAAAAATCGAGAAGACGTGGGTTCTATTGTTCATTCCCATTCAATTTATGCTACTGCGCTGGCTGTAAATGGGACACCTATACCTTACTGTCTGGATGAGATGTATTTTTCTGTTGGGGACAGATCCATTCCAGTTGCAAAGTATGGGAAAAGTGGGACACAAGAATTGGCAGATCATATCGTTGAAGCATTAGGGAAAGAAAACAAAGCGGTCTTGGTCAGGAATCACGGCATGGTAGCAGTGGGTAAAAATATGACAGAAGCTTTTGAAAATTGTGAGGTTGTAGAAAAAACAGCAATGATATTCATTTTTTCTTCTCTCACAGGCAAGGTCCAACTTTTGGAGAAATAATTATGTTTTCTTCTGACTTAATTAACCTTAGCCTTGAGGTAAATGATAAAGAATCTGCCATTGAAGATCTTTCCAATTTGCTTTATGCAAATGGATATGTGAAAGAAAGTTTTTTAAGTGGAGTTCTTGAACGCGAAATAAAATATCCTACCGGATTAAAAACAATATCTGGTGGCTTTGCCATCCCTCACACGGATACAATTCATGTTGAAAAAACTGCTGTGGCTGTGGCTCGATTAAATCGTCCAGTATTTTTCTTTGAGATGGGGGGTGCCCCAGAAAATAAAGTGGAAGTTGATCTCATCTTTATGTTGGCAATACATGATCCTGACGATGTTATGCCTATATTACAAAGAATCATCAAAATAATTCAGGACCAGACGATCACTTCGCAAATCAAGCAATGTCAGTCAACAATCGAGTGTGCAAAAATTCTGAACGAAAGCTATGCGGGTTGAATCTACAACTTCTTGTTTGATACATTATCAGAACAAATGAGTTGGCTGTGATAACAATGTGCGGGTTTTTTTGACGCAGACAAAAGGACTCTTCGTTAGCGTTCGTAGGTGTGTTGACGCTGGCATGCCTGGCAGTGGCATTTTTTCACTGGTATTGTGGTTGGAGAAGTGCTCGCTGCGCTGGAGAATAGATGAGACACATCAAGGAAGATGAACTTTATAGGAACCTCTTGGAGAAACGCGACACTGCTGGTGTTGGCTGTCATGGGCCTGGTTGCGCAGGCAACCAAGCCTTCAGGCGCTTCTGCGAACAGGGTGGCTGGCATTGAAACCTGACTCGGGTTTTCATAACTCTTCCCGCTTCTATGTGAGGGATTGAATTATTGTCTCAAGTACTCTTCCAAAAAGGATTTGAGTACAACTGCACTGTTGTGTTCTTTGTCGCGTGCGCTGTAAAGCAAGGTGATATTACCCTGCTTGAGAGCTTCCAGGATGGCCTTCCAAGCGCCCGGATTTTCATCTAACTCAGCCCGATAACGTTTCTGAAATTCATCCCATTTCGTTATGTCGTGCGCGAACCAGCGCCTTAAATTGGCACTGGGAGCTACATCTTTCAGCCAGGCTTCCATAAGTAGTTCTCCCTTTTTTATGCCACGCGGCCATAAGCGTTCAACCAAAAAGCGAATTCCATCACTTTCTTCAGTGTTCTCGTAAACACGCTTTATCTTCAGCATGGCTGCTCCTTTCAATTTGGGAAGAGCCCTTTTTTCTGCCAGGCTCGTAAGCAGCAAGAGAAAACAGATCAAACCACCATAGCATCCCGCTGCATTTATGTCTGTAGAGAATTAACCGATAATTGTCCCCCTATCCACAGACAAGAAGGACGGTGCGAAAAGAGTGGGGCGGAAAGTATGCGCAACGATTTTTTATCAGGCATCCCCTCATCGAAAGACTCTCTAGAACCAGTATTCTTTGATCTCTTTATCTGATAGGATCTTTTGCACGACCTTATCATGTTTCTTGGGTGGTCCGCTGACTTCGAGGGTGAGAACCATATCCCCGCCGGCTTTCTTTTCCTGTTTGGATTTGTTGATGATCAGACCGTTGCTCTTAAAGAGGTTTTTGATTTCTTTGTACTTTTCCCAACTAATCTTCGAGGTGATCTCGTAGGTGCGTTCTTCAGCAGAAACTTCGAGGATATCTTCGAACCTGGAGAACACGACCAGCACGATCACAGTGAGCAAGGTGCAGGCTGCGGCGAGCAGGAATTCACCCGCGCCACATGCCATACCGATGGCAGCAGAGATCCAAATGGCAGCCGAGGTGGTGAGCCCTTTGACGCGCCCGCGGTCCTGCAAAATGACGCCGGCACCCAAAAAACCGATGCCGCTCACAATACTAGACGCAATGCGCGTCCCATCTGCGTTGCTGCCTGAAAGAAGGCTGATCTTGGTTGACAGAATGGTGAACAGGGTCGAACCAAGCGTGATGAGGATGGTGGTGCGCAAACCGGCATCTTTTTTATAGCGTTCGCGCTCCGCGCCAATGACGCCCCCCAAGAGCAGGGCGATGCCCAGCTTTGCCAGATCAACGTAGTCAATGAAAAACATTCATTTTCCTCCTTAAATAAATGAAGAAAGCCCAAAGCGAGCGAGTGGTTTATTTTTTGGTTTGAGCGCCTCTTTTTGCAGTCTTGCCAGTTAACCCCGAGGCAGGAGCGCCCTGGTAGTTTTGAAAAATCACAAAGAGGGTCTCACAGATGATCCTGGAAAAAAGAGGACCCAACAAAGCAATACAAATGCCGAACAGAAAAGAAACGGCACCGCTGCCATAGGTTCCAAAGCTGGAGGCGATCAAGACGATGCCCGCGATGATGCAGATAAGGCTGGACATCCAAAACAAGACTTTGATGAGGGAAGGGGTGATCAACTTGCGAAAGTGAAGAAAATCATCCATTCACTTTTCCTCCATATTTTAATATTGCTGCCAATGAACCCGCGCTTCTTCAAACTGAGTTCTGGGGGGCTTTTCTTCGGCAGGGTAGCCCACATAAATGAGGTTGAGGATGTGAACGTCCTCTGGCACTCCCAAGATTTCGTGCAGCGCATGGGTGACATCTTCTTTCGGATAGGCGCCGATCCAAACGCTGCCCAAACCCAAACCGGCGGCAGCGATCAGGATGTTTTCGACCGCGGCGCTGCAATCTTGCACCCAAAAGCGGAATGAGGATTCCTTTTTGGTGATGCCCAAATTGGCGAGCACCGCAATGGCAGCCGGAGCGTTATATTTACCATGTTCCAGCTTGCCTTGTAGTTTCGCCAGAATTTCGGGATCGGTGACGACGACAAATTCCCACGGCTGCCCGTTGCTCGCGCTGGGAGCAGCCATGCCGGCTTGCAGGAGCTCAAGCAATTTCTCTTTTTCCACCTCCCGGCGTTCAAAAACCCGGATACTGCGGCGTTTGTAAATGATGTCTAATCGTGGGTCCATTGTTTATTATTCCTTTCTGTTTTCAGTCTCGCAAACGAACGTAAATCACCGAATTACCTTCGGGAGATTTCACCTCTTTGATCTCGAACAGTTTCGCATAAGCTCGAATGAGCGTAGAGAGCTGGTTGTGCCCATAGGTGCGCGCGTCGAAACCGGGATCGAGCTGACGCATGTGATGACCGAGGGTGCCCAGAAAAGCCCAACCGTCATCCTGAACGGCAATATCAAAAGCTTGTTTCAGAAGCGGCACCGGGTCAGGGGTTTGCGGTTCTTGACCTTTTTTGGCGCTCTTTTTTTGACCATCCTGTTTGGCGGATTGTTTGATGGGCAGCAAATTTTCGGTATACACAAAAACATCGCCGGCATTGACAAAGGCACGGGGGGTCTTCTTTTGCCCAATGC
>Ga0116195_1001637_pt1 | contig 12992 bp, 15 predicted proteins | sample AD_SCU002_MetaG_FD_89881 | JGI IMG/M metagenome (GOLD analysis project Ga0116195, IMG submission 89881) | Active sludge microbial communities of municipal wastewater-treating anaerobic digesters from China - AD_SCU002_MetaG | ecosystem: Engineered > Bioreactor > Anaerobic > Digestate | place...
GATCAGCAGCAACTTCCAGGGCTCCGAGCAGTTCACCCGCCCCGTTGACGGTATGGAGTCCGTCGACCAGATCATGGCTTTCGTCATGCCTTTCATGCCGGTGGACGTTGCAACGAAACAGTCGCTGCTTGAGACCGTATCTGTAAAAGAGCGCTACAACGCGTTCCTCAGTTTACTGGTGGACTTTAACGAGCGTCTAAACCTCCGGATCGAGGTTGCAAGGAAGGCCACCGAGAAGGTGGGGAAGGCAAATCGCGAGGCGCTGCTCAGGGAGCAGCTTCGCGTGATCCAGGAAGAACTAAGCGAAGGCGAGGGTTCCACCGGCGATGATGACTACCGGGAGCGGATCGAGCGCTCGGCGATGCCGGATGAGGTGCGGAAGAAGGCACTTTCCGAACTCAAAAAACTTGAGATGGGCGGGAGCCAGCACCACGAGAGCCAGGGGATAAGGAACTACCTCGACCTCCTGCTCGACCTGCCCTGGACAGTTGGGGAGACGAAGGAGATCGATATCGTGGAGGCTCGCCGCGTCCTGGACAGCAACCACAACGGCCTCGAGAAGGTCAAAGAGCGGATAGTCCAGCACCTGGCGGTCATGAAGCTCAAACAGGAGAAGCAGGGCTCGATCCTCCTCCTGGTGGGGCCGCCCGGCACGGGCAAGACAAGCCTCGGACGGAGCATCGCGGAGGCTCTCGGCCGGAAGTATGTCAGGATCAGTCTTGGCGGTGTGAGGGACGAGGCAGAGATCAGGGGTCACCGGCGGACGTATGTCGGGGCGCTTCCCGGCCGGATCATCCAGGGGATCCGGAGGGCCGGAACGAAGAACCCTGTCTTTGTCCTTGACGAGATCGACAAGGTCGGTTCTTCGTACCTGGGGGACCCGGCAAGCGCCCTCCTGGAGGTCCTCGACCCGGAGCAGAACAGCACGTTCTCGGACCACTACCTGGAGGTCCCCTACGATCTCTCGGATGTCTTCTTCATCACCACGGCAAACACGCTCTCCACCATACCGGCGCCGCTCCTTGACCGGATGGAGGTGATCGAGATCTCGGGCTACACGAAGAACGAGAAGTTCGCGATTGCAAAAGATCACCTCCTGCCGGAGACGCTGGCGGAGCATGGCCTGGATGAGGAGCAACTCCAGATCGATGACGGCGCCATCGAGGCGATCATCGACCGCTACACCCGCGAAGCAGGTGTGCGTGGTCTCAAGAAACAACTGGCCAGGATCGCGCGGTTCGTCTCCACGAAGATCGTCTCGGGGACGGCCGACCTTCCGATCGTCGTAACGGCGGATATGCTCCCGGAGATACTCGGTAGAGAGACCGTCAGGCAGGATGTAGCAAGGAAGGAAAACCCGCCCGGCGTCGTGACGGGGCTCGCCTGGACACCGGTAGGCGGGGACATCCTCTTTATTGAGGGGACGTTCATGCCCGGTAAGGGGAAACTCACACTTACGGGTCAACTCGGGGACGTGATGAAGGAGTCTGCCCAGATCTCGCTCAGCCTGATCCGCTCTAGACTGGCAGGCATGCCGAGCCGGTTTGATTTCTTCTCAAGCGACATCCACATCCACGTGCCCTCGGGGGCGACCCCGAAGGACGGGCCATCGGCCGGTGTGACCATCTTTACGGCGCTTGCCTCCCTCGTCACCGGCAGAGCGGTCGATCCTACGATCGCGATGACAGGGGAGGTGACCCTCTCTGGCGCCGTGCTGCCGGTGGGCGGGATCAAGGAGAAGGTCCTCGCGGCACACCGGGCCGGGATCAAGACGGTCATCCTGCCGCGGGAGAACGAGCGTGATCTTGAGGACGTGCCCGAGGAGGTGCGGCGCGAACTTGCGTTCGTGACCGCGGATACCATCGAGGATGTCCTGCGTGAGACGCTCGGGCTCGACCTCGCCGGGCCGGTCATGCCGTATGCGGAGAGGAGATGCGTGCCCGTGCACGACCTCTAACGCCCCTCTCCTCACGTTCTCCTGATTTTTCTGGCGGTTCCCTGCACGAGTTACTCCCGCCGTTCGGCGCGCCTCCCGTTCCGGGGTTTGTACAGGAGGTTTTTGGTCTGGGAGTGATCGGAGGGGCCCGACATGTAGACGCGTGTCACAGAGATCGCTTATAGGAGGAGGTCGACCTCTCCCACGTGGAAAACCCGGGTGCACCTGTCCCGGGAGATGCACCAGAGGAAAAAGAATGAAGCAATCTCACGTGGGAGGCATCGCCCTCCTGGTATGCCTGATCGTTGTAGTGGCGATCGCGCTGGTTTCATGCGCTCAGGATGGGACGGGATCTCCAGCCGTGGGTGACAACACCCCGCCTCTGGTCATCGGCGACACCATGACCGTGCTCGTCACGGGCGCCGCGTCGCTCTCCGATCTCGCGGCCGCCGGGATCCCGGCACCGGAAGAACTGCAGATCCCGAAGGGCATCAAGCGGTACGACGTTGTGGCGTTCGACCACGCTGCCCTCTCGCGAGAGATCCGGGATGGATTCCCGCTTTCTATCCATGGTATGGCGTACCGGGCCGAACAGCACGGGATGAACTTCGAACAGATCGATGACGGTATCAACACCTACGAAGGGGTGATCGTCGGCGTTGACGAAAGCGATATCCTCCTGACGATCGGGAACAACGTCCTCGTCGGGAGCATAGTCTTCGGCAACGAGACGTTCTGGATTATCCCGGTCGAGCCCCGTGCGCGTGCCGAGCAGTCGGCGTCCCCGTTGCACGTCATATACAGTTCAAAGGATGTGCCCGCGGGGCCCCTCGTTCCGATAGATTAGGAGCCCGCAGAATACTCCGGTGTGGTGATCGTATGGAGTCTGGGAACAAACGCCTGATTTTCGTGGGGTTTTTGCGTTCATCGGCGTCGCCGCCGTCGCGCTCAGCCTCCTCCTGCCGCTCGGGTTCCGGTGGGTGACGCGCCATAACATCCTCAACGACGACTTCAGGCGCGACCTCTAGCGGCAGATCACTATCCACTCCGGTGCCAGCACCTGTGAACTCCTGAAGTTGACGGGCGCATCGCGAGGGCGGCTCCGCTACCATCTCGATATGCTCATCAGGGAAGGCAAGGTGGCTGCCGTGGACTACCGGAACCGCTTCCGGCACTTTGCGCGGAACCAGCGGCATACCGCCCTCGAGAAGCGCATCATCGCCAGCCTCCGGGACGAGACCCCGGGGGCGATACTGGCACACCTTCTCAGGTTGCCGGGAGCAACCCGAAACGAGATCGCAGAACGACTCGGGCTCTCCGGCCCGACGGTCTCCTGGCAGATGCAGCAGTTCGAGGACGAAGGAATCGTCACCGTCGATAGGGAGGAGAGAACCTTCTGCTACAGGCTCTCCACTGGTGCCCTGGAGTTCCTCAACCGGTATATGGGAGACCTCCCCGTCACCGGGCACCCTGGCGCCGGAGGGGACCTCCCCGCCCGGGGCCACGATGTCCTGTCGGGGTTAGACATGGGCATGTTTTCCTGAATACAACTACCCAGAGCGATCCTGGAGATTTTCAAACAGCATCATTTGACCGGTCGCTTATCGCATCCGGGGTAGATGCGGACGTGGTGGGGGCAGGGCACTGTCGCCATGACCGACCCGGACCACCGCAGGATACCGCACGGCATCCGCCAATGCAAACCTCCATTGGGTAAACCGAAGTGTACCTCAGTATGACTAGCACCACCATCAAGATCGACACCGAACTCAAGGGACGACTCAACGCCCTGAAGATTCATCCCCGGGAGTCGTACAGCGAGGTAATCGAGCGTCTGGTGGTTATGGCAGTCAACAAGGAGCCGCTCAGTGAAGAGACAATACGGGAGGGACCTCGAACGGTCGCTCGAGGATCTTAAGGCCGGAAGGGTCTACACTCTGGATGAGGCCATGGCGGATCTGAAGGAGGAATGACCTACCGCGTGGTCATCACCGCGAGGCCCGTCACAACCTCGAGGAGCATTCCACGACCCATAGCAGTGCGGATTGGTGAGGAACTCGCATCGCTCGCTGGCGAGACCGACCCGAAGAAGCATCTCAGGAAACTAAAGAGGCCGGACAACCCCGCGTTCTACTCGCTCAGGGTCGGGGATTACCGGACAATCCTCTCGGTCATCGACGACCTCCTGGTGATCCATGTCGTCGCGGTCGGCCCCTCGGGGGTTCTGACATCGCCTGGGACACCGTCTCCCCCCTTCAGGGTCCGGGCGACCATCGGTTCTCCTGGCGAGCCGATACTCTTGTCCACGAAGCCCACCAGGGATTAAATTCATCTACCCGGGCGTTGCCATTTTCAATAGGATCTGATGAGCATGCTGCGTCTCGCCCCCGACTGTCCAAGCCCTTATTGTGATGATGTCAGGATGATCCGGGCCTTCATCCGCGATACAGATGAAGACGGCCACAGGGCCGAGATCCCGATCGGTTGGTGGTGTCCGCGGTGCGGCTGGCTCGTGAATGACATCACCGGAGAGAAGATTATCGCAATCCACGACACCCTTATTGCGTTACACGACCGGCCTGAAGACCGGGGATGGGAGGGGCTGAAGGATCCCGGTTGTGTCGAGACCTGGGTCTATCTCTGGAATAATTACTGGGTATGTCAGCAGAACATCTACAGGAAGGCCGCCTGGTTCCTTGAGGTCGTCACAAACGGACATGGGTTCTGGCAGGGGAATAAGCGAACTGCGTATACGGCCACTGACGTACTTATACTGCGCGCAAACGGGTACATTTTTGATGCAGACGCAGAAGAGGTGGACCGGTTCATGGTCACGCTGGCCGACCTCGACGACGACGGCAACAGCAGGTATACCCTGGACGAGGTCGAAGAATGGATCCGCGCAAATACAAAAAGGATAGATCTCTTTTCAGTGCTGGCTTAAGAGTTCCAGCGCTTTCCGGTTCTTCTTGATAGAAGCCTCGAGTGCACGCATCTCAAACGGAGTCAGTCCCATGCGGATGGATTCCCTGGACCTCTCCTTCTGGTGCCGGTTATCTGGCGCATACACCATGTTGATCCCTTCCCTGTAGTATCCGTATCTGTATTACTTGTAATACCTATAATACCTATAATACTTGTAATATCGGATTAACTTTTCGAGAGCGGCGGCAGAGTGAACTCGGCCCATGTCCCGGGAGGTTGAGAGATTACTCCCTGATCCGGTGAAGGCGACCCGAAGAGGCCCCGTGGGCAGGGTGTACCGGGGGTTCTGACCGGATGTCACCTGGTATATCTATGTGGCCCGTGCCCGCCAGAGGCTCAACAACGCCACCTCCACGATCCAGAAATCTCCCCCTCCAGGGTCCGGGTGATCAATACTTCCCGACCATCGCATCGACGACGATCCGCCCCGCTGTCCCGGCGGGAATAGTTTCCTTCACCTCTGTCCGGTAGGTGTCCTCCGCCATCCCGTGGAAGAGGTCGCACCCCGCTGTCAACCTGAGGGTGACCCTCAGTTCTCCGGGCGGGCTGATGCCCTCGTCCACGAAGATGACCGTTGTGTAGTGGTCGTCCGTGGTCCTCTCGATCACCGGTGAGAGGTGCTCTTTCGGGAGGCGCCTTGTCCCTTCTATGGTCTCCTCGTAGCGCGTGAAGTGAGCCCAGATGTCGGTCAGGGTGTTGTTCCGGTTCTGGAACGCAAGCATCTTTCCATCCTCTGTCTCGACGATGGTCGTTGTCCAGCCATCGAACGTCCGGTTCTCAAACTCGGACGCCGGCATGATCACCTCGCCATCCTCCACCGGGAGGGGGACGAGGATCGTTGTTATGAGCCCTCCGGTCCGGCCTTCAAGACCGTCTACCCAGACCTGGTAACCGACAAGGCCGGGACGGTGCTCATACCACCCGGCCCAGATGCCCATGCCGAGGAAGATCAGGCCGCAGAGAACGAGACCGACGACGAACGAGGCCGTGAGCCAGCGGACCGCCGCTCCCCTCCGACGCGCAATGATTCCCAGGGCCACGGCGGCGATGACACCAGCGGCGAGCACTACGTCAGCGATGAGGGGGAGCGAACTCATGCGGAGGAACCAGTAGGTCAGGTAGGCCAGCGGGAGGAGGATGGCGATGAGCAGGGTAATGGTACGGGTTTCAGGGGTCTTCATGGGATCATGAGGGTGTGCGAGGCTGAGCGGGAGGTCCCGGGCTCACGTGGCTTTCCCGGTTGAGACCTCGGCGTTGCGCCCCATAATGTTTCCCTCCAGCGCGTTGAACTCTCCCCACCCCCTCTCCCCAATCTGCGATGGTTGGCTGTAGTGCACACATCTCACCTCATTCTCTCACCGGTACGATCCCCACATCCCCGAACCTGGCCACCTGGGCCCTCACCGGGACAAAGCCGGTGACACCGGGAGGAATCGCCTCATAAACCTCAACCTGGTACTTCTCCCCGGTGATGCCATGGAGACGTCCGCCACCTGCTGTAATCCAGAGGTGGATGACGATCGGCCCGGCATCAGCAGTCTTAGGCCTGATCCCCTCATCGAGCCTGACCAGGGTGGTAAAGTTCTGAACATCCCCGGTCCCAAAGGCCCACCTGGTATACCCGGCCGGTGCCTCGGTGACGACCGGGCTGAAGGATTCTCTGGTTATATCATCGATGAGGAAGTACTTCTCCACCGGACTCCCAAAGGTCACGCTGATATCCGAGAGATCGCGCTCCATGGTCTGGAAGACAAGCATCCTTCCCTTCGGTGTCTCTGCAAAGAGAGTCTTCCAGGCGCCAACGCGCTGCCCTTCAAGGTCTTCTTCGGAGAAGATCATCTTTCCCTCACGAAGCGGGAGTGGAACCAGGATGTCGGTGACAGGACCGCCGGTATAGTTATCGAGTCCGGTGACCGTGACCCGGTAGGTGTAGGTGGCTGGGTTGACATCAGCCCAGGCAAGGCCGAAGATAAGAACGCCGAGGACTGCCAGGAGCGCACCGGCACACCCGATGACGACCGCGAGCAGAGCGGGGCCCGGCCGATACCTGTACTTCCGGTATCTCTGGAGGATCAGGAGCATGAGAATCCCTCCCAGGAGGAGGGTGAGCGCTGCTGCCAGGGCACCAGGACACCCGGTTCCGAGAACGATGAGGAGACTGCACGGGACCGAGATGGTAAGGAAGACGGCCAGGCCCAGGAGGGCGGTAAGGGTTCTTTGGCTGGGTTGTTTTGTCATGACAATCAGTTTCCGGAGAAAATGGGAAGATATCTATCTGTTTACATAATCGACAAGGCCTCGATCGTACCTTTCGGTATATATAAGGACAGTCCTTGTATCTTCAATGAGTTTCGGATCGATTTTCCAGTCTGAGTTGTGCCAGATCTGACTATCAAAATAACTCTGGTACTGATGTGCAGCGTTTGCGAGATTGTTTGCAGCATCGCTTACATCAGATATCGAGTAATAATAATCGGCATCTAAGATATCTCTGTAAAAATAATGCCCGGTATGCCAATTGTCCCCGACAAATCCTTCATATTTTGGATGATTGGCTAGACCTTCGTAGGTGTAATGATACGGGCAGCCCATATCCGACATGAAATGCATGGCATACGCCAACTGAATATACCCGTTGTTAGGGTCACCATTTCTGATGTAGTCCCTTGCTTTATTCGCATAGTACTCTGCAACCTCCGGGGCGTTCTTCATGAAAGGAAGAGTGTGAGCCATAGTGCGTTTCACTCGGATGGAGCGTATAGTCATCGAAGTTAGGATCATCTGGTTGTCCTGCCAGTTTACTCAGCCAACTGTAGTACTCAACTGGAAGTCCCATCTTTAGCCCTGCAACCTTTGCCAAGTCGTTATGAACGTCAGCATCCCCAATACCTGGGTATGGGTATCCCGTCCACAAAGGATGCATACCATCATCGACCGAGATATTCGCAGCAATCGGTTCATTAATAGGGTCTATCTCCCATGCCCCGACAAGCGAAACGAGAGCACCGCACATGAGTGCTAACGTAAGAGCGGGAAATATCTTTCCAATCAATTTCATCTTCATTGGTTTTCACCTCATTCATGCGTGCTCTGGGAGACCGCAGAACCACAACGGCTATCCCCGATGACAGCCAACAGCCCTATTGCCCTCCGGGCACGCGGTGGGAGTCCGGGATCCGACGCCAATCGAGACACCCGGCCCCCTCGGGATACCGCGTGCGGCTTCCCCGATGGAGACTTCGCTGTCCTTCTTTATACCGTTTCTCGGACAAACGCCGATTCATCCGGGCGCTCAGAGACCTCAAGTTCAGGGAAAAAGAGCAGGAGTGCAGGTATCGGAACCTGATACTCCGGTGCTTCCCCCAAAAGACTGGTGTGCAGCAGGGTGCGCACTCGGGGCCGGGCGTCACGAGGAATGATCGCCAACGTGGGAGTCCGGGTCAAACCTCAGTTGAGAGATGAGGCCGCTGATATCACTCCCCGGGGCTATCTATCCGGCGGGATCAGCCGCATTCCGGGCCGGTTCGGTATAATGATCCGCATACCCGCCAGTATACGAGAATAACTCTCGGCGAGGGTATACCGCACACACCGCCCGTCCCTCTCAGCGATCACAACACCCAGATCTTTCAGGTATCGTAGATGTTCATAAACTGTAGCTCCGGATAGTCCGACGTCTTCTGCAATTTCTTCGTTGCATGCACCTTGATTGAGATAGATCTCTGTTATAATTCTCCGCAGACTCTCATTCCTCAGTACGGTGATAAGGATCTCTTCCTCGGCCGAATATGATGAATCTGCGACGAAATAATGAACCCTCCCTCTTCCCGATACCGTCTTTAAGAGGCCCACGGATTCCATTGTTTTCATATGGTGATCAAGCGTCCCCCGCGTCAGAGGTACACGCCTCAATATCTCCCTGAAGTGCAATCCAGGGTTCCTCTTGACAAATCTCAAGATCTTGCGTCTCTGCGGACTCTCAAGAGCGTTTTCTTTGCAGATCCGCTTGTACCCGAGATATCCGACGGTCTTCAGGGGAAGAAGGGTCTCGATCGGGGCCGCTGCCAACTGGGGGAAAACAGACAGCAACAGGAAGAGCCAGAGCGGGATCGGGTCGATCTCCTGCACCTTCTCGCCAGATACGGACATGCCGGGCTCTTTTCCGACGTTTCTCGAAGGCCGGACCGTGTATTCGGTGGCATCGGCAACCGTTACCAGCAGCACTAAAAAGAGGACCGAGAGGGTGAACAGCCGGAGAAGTCTGCCTGGCCTAGTACGGGTAGACGTTGAAGGTGTATGATCTCTCTGATGAAACTTTCTCACCGTATACATCGAACGCCCACGTCCCCTGGCTTACATAACTACTATCCGGGTCAATGTCTATATGAATTTTACCATCTACAACTCCGTCGGCGTTGTCGTGGAACGTGCCGATCTTGCTCCCTGAAGGAGCGTATATAGTCAACGCCAGGGAATCGGAGGTCGATCCCCAGTTCAGGTATACTTCGAGATATGCGACGCCGCTTCCGACATAGAACTGGTGCCTGTTGGTCTCACCCTGCCCGATACTGTCGGAGAGCCGCAGGGTCGTCACCAGGTCGTCTGATCCCGAGGGCCGAACCGTGTAGCCGTCACCTTCCGTTGCCGCCACCGGGGGCACGGCAAGGAAGGATACGACGAGCAGCAGGGCAAAAGCCATACATTTCCTCTTTGCTGATGCCATGATGGATAGTTGTGATCCGCACTTTATGAGTTTTCTGGGACAAACACCAATTCTATTCTCGTCTCTGCCCTCTTCCTTTCCTGGAGGTGAACGTGTTTGAGGAGCAACACGGCCGTACCGTGCCTGGAGCCACTATATCTGAAGAGATTGGTGCGGTGCGGGCGTAGCGGGACGGCCTGCGCGCAACGCACGGGGAGGGAACCCCAGTACCGAATCTCCCGGAACAATGCTGCTCATACCAGCCCTGCATTTTCCATCGGGAGGGAATTCTCCTGTGAGGGTCTCATGCAGGTGGAGTTGTCTATGGCGATCCCGGGGCGTTATCCCTGCTATTTTCCAGAAAAGTCGCGTGTCGAATTGGTGTTTGTCCCATAAACGGTTTATCTCAAAACTGACAAGTGAACACTTGTAGGTGCCGCAGGCGGCGCCTGCACCAGTGCGGAGGTCCACCCGGCTGATATGCCAAACGGCGGGTGAACGTCCCGCGTGCCTGGAGGCAATGAGAGTGTACACACTCTGCAGACTTAAACGTGTGCGTGTGCCTCCGGGAACCGAAAACGGAGGTACCTGATGATGAAGAAAGGAAACGGGCTTCTGTCAATGCTGGCAGTACTGATACTCTTTGTATCGGTATCCGCCGGGGCAGTTTCTGCGGCTCAAGCCGATTCTGAAATGTCTGTAGAGGAGAATACGGGCGACATCGGGATTCTGGCCACCATACATCTGGGGAGCATGTCTACCGATGGCGACGGCAATACGGCAAGCGTGGCCGGTGTGGGGTGCGTCACTGCTCCGGCAGGGCAGAACACCTTCACGGCGACGTACAGCAATGATAACGACCGGGACAATGACGGCCAGGGGGCAATCTACCGTCTGACGGTATGGGACGCCCTGGGCGTGGCGCACACTACCGAAAAAAGGGTTGACTGGGCGACCAGTGGTACAATCAGCGTGACCTTCAATTCACAGGGCAGCGGCGACGCTCAGTATGAACTGTGGTGTGAGACCCACGACTGGTTCGATACTACGATGGCAGTTGGGGGTCCCTACATCGGCGACCTTGACTTTGCCTGAAAAGGGGGTGCATCTTCATGGATGCACTATTTTTGAACCGCAGTGGTGGTCATTATGAACAGGAAAATAGTGTGTGTCATCGTCTTGATGGTAGGTCTTGCCGGTGCTCTGGCGTATGTGATGTCGTATGCCAGGGAGGATGCTGTGGTGAATACTACCACTTTGGGCGGCAGAATTGTCTTTCTGGACAATATCTCCCATGGTACCTATTATCTCGGCGATGCTTCTGCCGACCCCGAGAGAAACATGTCGTTTTCTAACCCGGTTCCTTTCGTTGAGGCCGGGATCGGAGGGAGCACCTTCACAGCTACGTGGAGGGACATCCGGAACGATGAGCCCAACGACGAGAAAATAGCGGTCTTCACCCTGACGGTCTGGGATCCTGCTGGGAGACCATATAGCACCTCTCTAGAATCCGGGCAGATGGGTTCGGGATTGATGAGCGTATCGCTTTCCTCACCCGAATCTGGAGAAGGGCAGTTTTCGCTCACATCGACTATACTCGAAAGAAAGTTGAATATCTCTGCTCCAGCGGGCTTGTGAGGGCGTGAACGCGCCGCCCTTCCCGTTGAAAAGATATTATCCTGGCTCTGTAGGTTTGGATACGGAAATCTGAAGCAAAACGTGTGTTAGAAAAATTAATGGGAACCACTGGTATGGAAATAGGACGATCCCCTCCCGGCAGAATCCGATGAAGGAGATGAGGGCGGTTATATGGAATCGAAATTCAACAGACGTCTGATTATAATGGGAGTCCTTGCGTTCATCGGCGCTGCCCTCCTTGTCGCGACGGTCGCGCTCACATGTACCACCCTCGTTGCCCTGATCACGGGAGTCGATGGCCTTCCGCAGGATCTGGATGTGCGGGAAGTCTGGGGAGAGCATCTGGAAAACGCCTCCATCATTCACCTGACCGAACAGGATTTAGAACAGTTTCCGGCGCTCAATTAGGTGATCCGGGGAGATAACAGAGATCCCCATCCATGGAAACTGGAGGGCAGCCCCAATGACGATCCCGACGAACGCAAGATTGGGAGAGCTCCGGTAACGGGTACAGAACATCTTGTACTCCTCGAGTCGTTCGGTATCGATGCAAGGGAGGGGGACCGGCCATACCTTGAGTACGAGGGTGCATATTACTCTACTCGCGTTCTGCTCCACTAAGACCGGGTTGGGAGGTGTAACCGAAATGGAAGAAGACAAGAATCCAAAATCAAGGAACCGGCTCAAAACGGCAGGGATCATCGTCGTCCTCGACGGCGATGGGAGCCTGCTCGGGACCGCCGTCCTCCCGGTGGTGGCCGCCGAGGCCCCGAAGAACCTCACGATCGTCTGCCTGGACAACGGGGCCTTCGGGAGCACGGGAAACCAGCCTACCCCGGCCTCCGGTCTGGTGGACATGGAGCTCCTCGCCCGTGCCGCCGGGATCCGGAATACGTGCAAGGTGCAGGACGAGGAGGAACTCGAGGAGGCATGGGAGAGCCGGGGCCGGGGACCGAACTTCATCCACGTTGTTCTGAATCCCGGGAACGCACCGGTCGGAAACATCCCTCTCGCCCCGGCCGAGATCCGGGAGCGGTTTGTGCGGGCGCTTGGGAGGTAGGTATCCAGCTCGTTCCTGTGGCGGAGTAAGTACACTCTCTTTTTCCCGCTGGTCATATTGAGTATCGGAACTTTTCCCGTATCCTGTTTCTCATCGCGTCCCTTGAGGGTTGCCAGCCGGAAACGGTTGCACACACCGTCGCAAGAAGAATGATCTCCTGTGTTTTTACCTCAGGAGGAGGATTTGTTTTCGGCAGTTTTGGTAACAGCCCCAGAACATGTAAAGGAATGGGACAGAATTTATAAATAAACTTACGTCCATGTCCTTGTGGGGGCGCCTCGATGATGCGTCTGCAAAAGTTCGTGGGGTCCCCCCATCCACGGTTGACGCCCGGATGATAGAGCCCCGCAAGCCCGGAGGCAAAGGGAACGTAAGCGTTCTGCGTACTTAAACGTGCGCCTCTCCTGCCTCCGGGAAAAGGTTGGAGGAAAACGACAATGAACAGAAACATCGGAGCGCGGGTGCTCTCTGTGCTCCTGGTGACGGCTTTCATGGGGATGGCATGCATGGCCCCGGTCAGTGCCGGGACGGGCGACGATTCCGACGCGATCTCCCCGGAATTCGGGGTGGAGTACAAACAGAACTATAACACCGGGAACAACCTGCCAAACTCACCCGCCATTGCCGAAGGCTTCTATGAAGTGTTCGATAATGCCGGGTGGGGGTGTAAC
>Ga0116195_1001669_pt1 | contig 12794 bp, 12 predicted proteins | sample AD_SCU002_MetaG_FD_89881 | JGI IMG/M metagenome (GOLD analysis project Ga0116195, IMG submission 89881) | Active sludge microbial communities of municipal wastewater-treating anaerobic digesters from China - AD_SCU002_MetaG | ecosystem: Engineered > Bioreactor > Anaerobic > Digestate | place...
CATATGGATCAGGCAGTAAAAAAGCAACAATGAGAATAGGAAAACATCTGAGCATTGCTCCCGACAATCTTTGTGCAATAAGCTTTGCGTACCAGAACCCATATAATTCACATGGACGGCAAAGTTCATATGCAATATTACCACTGGTAATTAAATTAAACAGTTCGCCATCCCTGTACCATAAAACGATGAACACCAAGAAAGCCTGCTGTAGCCACATATAGCTGACTAATTGTTTTAATTCTATAGGTGGGGTTTGTACGGCACTTTGGTAAAAGGCTTCATAAATCATGATAAACATGAAACCCCAGAAGAATTGTGTTGCTACACCCGCTAATGCCGCAACCCTATATTGCATTCCATTTATAAGACGCATTTTAAATACTGAAAAATATGCTTTCATGCCTCTCCCCCCTTATTTCATATCTCATACTCTTTATATAACTGCACGATAATTTCTTCTATGGGCGGGTTTTCCACAGTGACATCCGACAACTCAAGCTGCTCCGCTAGAGCGGATATAACTTCTGAAACACTTATCTCCTGTGTATCGATATACAAGCTTGCTCTTTGAGGCAGCCAGGATAATATTTTAGTTCCTTGTATTTCGGGTAGTGTGCTGTTTTCCATGAACTCAACCGTAATAGTTTTATTCGTTCCAAATCTACTACGCAATTTGTTCAAGCTGCCATCATATAATATTTTACCCTTGCCAATAAGCAGGATTCGCTCAGCCAGAGCCTCAATATCATTCATATCATGAGTAGTCAGTATAACTGTAACCTTTTTTTCTTTGTTGATACTTTTTATAAACTGCCGAACTGCAATCTTTGAAACAGCATCCAGACCAATAGTTGGTTCATCCAGAAAAAGTATTTTAGGGCTATGCAGTAATGATGCAGCAATTTCGCAGCGCATTCTCTGACCAAGACTTAACTGACGGACAGGGCTGTTTATGAAATTGCTTAAATCAAGAGTTTCAACAAGCATATCAACATTCTTTTTGTATTCATCATAAGGTATATTATATATGTCTTTCAGCAGTTCAAAGGAATCCACTACCGGAACATCCCACCAGAGCTGTGATCTTTGTCCAAAAACCACACCAATATTCTTAACATGCAAAACCCGCTCCTTCCATGGAGTATGATTCATTATTCTGCATATACCTTTATCCGGCACTAAAATACCGCTCATCACTTTTATGGTTGTTGATTTTCCGGCACCATTGGGTCCGATATATCCAACAATTTCGCCTTCATCAATTTTGAAAGATACATCATCAAGTGCCTGAATTTCTGTGTATTCTCGATAAAACAGTGATTTTACCGCAGCTTTAAAGCCTGCTGTACGCTTTGGAACCATAAATGTTTTACTCAAACCTTCAACAGTAATCATATTTCCCCCATTGCAATTAATATGCCATCTGTAAAGTACCTGTAACAATATCGTTTTCTTTTATCATGACCCTGAACTGTCATAATGCTTCAACCCTTTTTTGAACACCATCATGGACATAAAATATACTAAGATACCGATTCCCAATGTCCACACGCAAAGGCTTCCCGGAAAGGTAAAATAAGTATTCATGCCCAAAAGCTCACTTACGGGATAAAAACAGATGAATGCCAGCGGAACACAAAATGTAAAGATAAATTGAATAATCGTCGGATAGATGCTGACAGGATACATAACATTTTTTTCCATTAATGTAAGACTGATGGTTATTAATGAGCCGCTTCGTTTTGTCCAGAAGGCGATTGAGCCCACAGCTATGTAAACGGCACCACGGATCAGGGTTCCTCCGATGATTACCAGTAAAATTTTAAAAGTATTGATCAACGTCCATTGAAAGGATATTTGAATGCACCCATATGCAAAGACAATTGTCGCAGGGATAAGGTCTGTTATGCCAATCATGTTAAAATAACTGAAGGCAAACTGGAAAAACACATTCAGCGGGCGCAGCAGATAACGGCCAAAGCCCCCTTCTGTAACAGCCCAGCCGATACCCCACGTTTGAATGAAGAAAATGATGGAAAGACCATGGGTTATAGAACCCAGACCATATAAAAATGCCACCTGGCCGAAATTCCAGCCATTGATGGTCTGAAATTGGTCAATGAGAGCTTTCAAGGTCCATGCACCGACTAAAAATTGCATGGGGTTTGAGATAATCCAACTGAACAAAAACATCGGATATTCCATCTGGCTTTGTAAGGTAAGCTTGAGGTATAAGCACCCTACATCCAAATGGTGCAGTATTTTTTTTATCATACACATCAACCTCCCTGTATCAGGACATTTTTCAGAGCCCTGTTTTTCATGATTCTGTAACCGCCGTAAAGAATCAGTACCCACATAAGCTGAATTTCTATTCCGAACAGTGCTTCACCCATTGTGAATTTTCCCACATAAATGCCCAGAGGCTGTTGATAGGTATAGATAAAGGGCAAAAAGGAGAACACTTTCTGAATCCACACAGGGAAAAACCAGACAGGGATAATGCTGCCTGACAGCAGGCGGATGATCATTTCCTTAATGTTGCCGAGAGGGCCTAAATTAATGACCCAAAAATTAATCATGCCAAATAGCACTCCCATCAACCACATAATAAGAAAGCTGAAAGCAGTGCTTACCATAAACAGCAAAAGATGGGTTGGAGAGGCTGGCAATGGGAGCTGAATAAATAGAGCTGCAATAAGCAGCAATGGAAGAATTCGTTGTATCACGGCATTCAGCGCATTTCCTACATCATTAAAAAAATACATTGCAAATATATTAATCGGTTTCAAAATGTCTATTGCAATATCCCCCCGTCTAATTCGGGAACGTAGACCGTTTTCCACATCATAATAGAAAATGCAGCTTATCAGCACGCTCATAATGGAATAGGTAAGCATTTGCTTCATATTGACACCGGAAACTGTAGTTTTGTTTGCATAAAGCACGCGCCATAAAAACGAGTTTGCGATTAAGATGACGATTTGAACGAAGATAGAAGTAATAAATTCAAACCTGTACGTCAAAGATAGCTGCATCCTAATTTTAACCATATAAAAATAGGCTTTCATCGGTTTCCTCCTTGTATCAAATGATTTTATGTACTGTTTATTATTATTTATGTACTGTTATTTTTTGTAATTGATTTAGGTTTTACTGTAAACCTCACGGATGATTTCGTCGATATTCGGTTCTTCCAGACTCAGATCCTTGAAAGTATAATTTACTGAAAGATCCGATATCAGATCTGCTGCAGTGATTTTGGTATTGTCAAACTGAAGCCAGACTCTGGAAATCTCTTGTTTGATCACTTTCGCTTTTTCATGCTTGATTTCAGGCACTTCATCATAGAATTCCAGAACCAGCTGTCTATAAGGAGAAATGCGTTTAATCAGTTCATGTAAGGAGCCATCTTCTACAATCCGACCATGGTTTATGATGATGATTCTGTCACAGAGCTGCTGGATATCATCCAGATCGTGCGTGGTCAGAATGATTGTCGTTTGAAATTTTAGGTTGATATCCCGGATGAATTTGCGGATTGCATATTTAACCTCTACATCCAGTCCGATGGTCGGCTCATCTAAAAACAGAATTGGCGGAGAATGGAGAATTGCGGCAGCAAGGTCCCCCCTCATTCTTTGACCCAGAGAAAGCTGGCGCACAGGGGTATCTATGATTTCATTTATTTTCAATATTTCATTCATTACGGCCAGATTACTTTTGTAAGTTTCATCAGGAATCTGATAGATGCGCTTGAGCAGTTCAAATGATTCCCCCAGGCGTAGATCCCAATAGAGCTGTGAGCGCTGCCCGAAGACAACACCGAGATTTTTTACAACCTGCTGGCGGTCTTTTTGGGGCGAAATTCCGTTGATAAGAATACTTCCCTTGGTGGGAGCCAGGATTCCGCTCATCATCTTAATGGTGGTACTTTTGCCTGCGCCATTAGGGCCAATATATCCGACGATTTCTCCTTTGTCGATCGAAAAGCTGATATCATTTACTGCGTTCACGATTGTAGTCTCACGGTGGAGCAAACCTGCAAAAGCACCACGCAGACCACTTTTTTTCTTAACTACCTTGTATTCCTTAGATAGGTTTTTAACTTCGATTAAAGCCATTTTTTATCATCTTCTTTCTTGTATCAATAGCCTAAATGGTCATAATGTAAAAGCTTATCGTTCCGAATCAGCCTCTTTGCATAATTACATTTTTATATGGAAAATTATTTCACAATACACTCATATTTGTCAAGAAGATTTCGTGCTTAATCCCAGGTATCTCCACAAATTGTAGTGTTAAGAATTATTTGACTTTCAAAGCAAACATAGGATATAATATAAGGCATTCGAACATGGGTTCGTAATATCTTGAGAAATTGTATAAAGGGTACAGAACATGGATAAAGCTGCTACTAATGCTATTGATAATATTGATAATATTGATAAAGTTGTACATAGAATATCAGTCAGAAATCTGGTCGAATTTATTCTTCGATCAGGCGATATAAATTTGGGTGGTTATATATCAAGCCAGATGATGCATGAAGGAACCATGATCCACAAGAAAATCCAGAAGGAAGCTAGCGATGATTATAAAGCTGAAGTAAGGCTTTCCCTAACAAGGGAATATAACGATTATATATTGGAAGTAAGTGGTATTGCTGATGGAGTGGTCACTACTAAAGAAGGGGTAACAATCGATGAAATTAAAACAGTCTCCGTTCCACTCGATTATATAGATGGAGATTACAGCCCCATGCACTGGGCTCAGGCTAAATGCTACGCATATATCCATGCTGCTCAGTCAGGAATAGACAAAATATATATCAGGTTGACGTATTTCAACACTGAGACCAAAAAAATGAAATATATAATAAAGGAATTCTCCTACTGTGAGCTGGAATCATTCTTTAATGAATTAATTAGAATGTATTCAATTTGGTCTGGGTTTATAGTTAACCATAAAAAAGACAGGGATGATTCAATTTCAAGGCTGCTATTTCCCTATAAATCATACAGAAAAGGCCAAAGAGATTTAGCTGTCTCAGTATATTATGCAATAAGGGATAAAAGTAAATTATTTGCAAGAGCCCCAACAGGTATCGGAAAGACTATATCTGTCCTATTTCCATCACTCAAAGCACTGGGAAATGGTATGGGTGAGAAAATCTTCTACCTTACAGCCAGGACAATAACCAGGCAGGCAGCTGAAGATGCTCTTATTACTATGAGAGATAAGGGTCTTAATATAAAGCATGTAACCATTACATCGAAAGATAAGATATGTCCTAATGAGACCCGTTCATGCAATCCTATAGATTGCATATATGCAAGAGGTCATTTTGACAGAATCAACGATGCAATCCTGGATATCCTGAAAAATGAATCAATTATAACAAGGGAAGCTATTATTTCATATTCACAGAAACACATGGTATGTCCCTTTGAATATACACTAGACATATCCAACTGGGTTGACTGCATTGTCTGCGACTATAATTATGCCTTTGACCCCAGGGCATATCTCAGGCGCTATTTTGAAGACGGCGGAGATTATATAATGCTGGTCGATGAGGCTCACAACTTGGTTGACAGAGCCAGAGAGATGTTCTCTGTCAGCTTGACTAAAAGCGATTTTATGAAACTTAAACGTGATATTAAAGAATCTGCTCCAGATGTGTATCGTTCATTAAATATGATAAACAAGTTCTTTATAGAATTGAGGAAGAAATTTGAGAAAAGATATGAAACATTAACCATTGACTTGCCCACTGATATATATCAGCTTATTAACAATTTTATAGAAGAATGTGAGTCTTATCTATTTCAACACGGAAATTCAAAAATAAATGATGCTCTTCTCGAACTCTTCTTTGGCTGTCTGTCTTTTAATGCTGTTTACAGGCTTTATGACCATCGATACATAACATATATAACACGTACAGACAGTGATGTTACAATAAAACTATTCTGTATTGATCCATCACATTTGCTCAGTGAAGCATGTAAAAAAGGCAGAACCTCAATCTTTTTTTCAGCCACACTTATGCCTCTAAAATATTATTTTGATATGCTGGGTGGCGATGAATCAGACAGAGTAGCCGTTCTTCCTTCCCCATTTGACAAAAACAACATGTGTCTTATGGTAATCGGGAATCTTTCTACAAGGTATAAGGATCGTGAAGAAAGCCTGATGGCAATTATAAACTATATTAAAAGCACTGCAGACCAAAAATTGGGTAATTACCTTGTTTTCTTTCCCTCGTTTGAATATATGAATACTGCAACTGTGCTATACAAAGAGAGCTGGCCGGATGATCAAATTATTATACAGAACAGAAGTATGACTGAGAAGGGAAGAGAAGATTTTCTATTGTCTTTTAAAGAACAGCCTGATAAAACTTTGATCGGATTTGCAGTGTTAGGTGGTATATTTTCGGAAGGTATCGATCTCATTGGTGAGAAGTTATCGGGTGCTATTATCATAGGAGTCGGTCTACCCCAGATATGTGACGAAAGAGATATTATTAAAGACTATTTCGATGAAACCAACAGAATGGGCTATGATTATTCTTATAGGTTTCCCGGAATGAACCGGGTCCTTCAGGCGGCAGGAAGAGTTATACGAGCTGAACAGGATAGAGGATTTATAATGCTTATCGACGACCGATTCCTTCAAAGGAGCTATCTTGATATGTTCCCTGAAGAATGGAGCAATTATATGAGGATATTTAATCCGGAGTCTGTACAGAAAGTCCTTGATAGGTTTTGGCTGGATGGATAAAGGAAGAATACTCCAGACTATGTATCTACTCATCAATTGAACATTGCAGATATAGATAACGCACAAAAGAAACTACACTAAAAAAGTTTTGTGCGCTTATGTTACCTTAATTAATACGCAAAAATCCAATTTGTTCCTTGTAAAACCATTTTTGCGTTATAGATAGAATAATAGGATTAATATACCTATTTTTGTGAAATATATTTGTTTCCTTTAATAAAGAACCTCCATGGATAATGAATGGCCTCATCAGCATAATCGATATTGACTCTAGTTGTAGACACTACCTGAAATTCCTGTTCCTCTAAACCCTCAGCAACATAGAAGCTACCTCCACACATGTCAGTCCCATTGTTTATTCTTGTTATATGCATGGATTGGCAAAGCTTTCCCGGCCCATTCGTAAGACCTGTTAATTCTTTTTTATTGCAATCTGAAAGGGATTTTTCATAGCGGAGTTCTGCCATTTTTTCCAGGCCTGCAACTGGCTCTAATGATCTAATAAGCACAGCCTGGGGTTTGCCTGCCTCTTCTGCAACTATATTCATACAAGAATACATTCCATAAATCGCAAACACATATGCAAACCCAGGAGGTCCAAACATTACTTCATTCCTCTTAGTTCTTCTATTATTATAAGAATGTGCTGCCTTATCAAAAGGACCCATATAAGCCTCTGTTTCAACTATTCTACCAATAACCTCTACCCCATCAACGATGTGTACCAAATATTTACCCAAAAGGTCTTTTGCAACATCTAAACTAGTTCTATTATAAAATTCCCTGGTGAGCTTTCTCATATTTTACTCCATTTAAAGTAGTTTTTAATGTATAGTTTGTGCATTATTTTCTATTATATACTCATTAAAAATGCTTGGTGAATATACTGCATTTAGTTCTGGTAAGCACATCTCTATAATTTTCATTACTGCATATGAGCCAGCAAGTGCCGGACTTATTGTTCTAGTTTTTCTGGCATCCACTGCAGTAGTATATACTCCCACCCATATAAGCCTCTTTTTTTATAAGAGTTCCACATATAGGGCAGGGTTTATCAACAGTGTTCTTGCTTAGCTTTGTCTTATACCCGCCAAAACACCCAAACAAATCTCTTTCAGTATCTCGCCCGCCTTGGACAGTTATGTCCGCAATAGTGGATTTTATAGAATCATACAAATTATCCTTATCTTCATCAGTAAATGTCTTTACCTTTTTCTTAGGATGAATTCCGGAATTAAAGAGAATATCCTGTAAAACACCGTTGCCAAGGCCAGGGATTCTTTGCTCAGTAGCAAGTAAAGCTTTTGCACTAAGTTTCTCAACTCCAGGTGCAGTAATAATATTATCAAAGTATTCTTTATCGAATTTATCTGAGAGTGGCGAGGGCTTTTCCTTTGCTTGTAGAAAATATGTATTTTTGAACTCACCCTCTTTAAAACACCATAGTCCGCCATACATCTGAACCGATGCACTTATTGCTGTAAAATCGTCAAACTCAATTAGAAGCTGGTGTTTCTGAGGTCTTTTATCTTCTTCTGCATGAAACCTCAGGTTTACCCCATCACCCAATAATATTACAGCATCCTCCGCTTTGATTTCTACAAGGCCACCAAAACCTGCTGCTTCACCTATTACTTTACCCGCAAGCAAATCATGGTAATTCTGTGGATTGCCATGATACCATGCAAATTTGTGAGGAGACTGTGCTGCAATAACATTTATGATTCTTTTTCCTTTGACAGTTTCATTAATCTGCTTAGCTATATTAATAGCTTCAGGTAATTCTATCATTTATATCATCCTTTCTGATATTCTCATTAAATATTTATTTTTCAATATTTTCGAACATACTTATCTGCTCCATTTCCTTTTTATCTTCGAAAGTATGCATATACTTAAATATTTCACCATTACTGCAGACAATACCATGCTTATTACATTCACTATAAAAAATATTCATTAATTTGTCATTGTTATCGCTCATTACTTCGTAGTTATAACCATATTTTTTTTGGTATTTTTGCTTAAGTCCCGGAAAATGCTCATCAAGCTTTTTGTAAAAATATTCTCTATTGCCATCCCGCAAAGTCAACCCCATACCGAAACAAATAATTCCATATACTTTAGCTTTGATACAATAATCCAGAACACCTCTCAGATTATCTTCAGTGTCATTGATAAATGGCAAAATCGGGTCAAGCCATACAACAGTTGGGATTCCGTTATCACGCATAATTTTTAACACCTTATAACGCTCTTTGGTGGTGCAGACAGCAGGTTCAATAATTTTGCATAAGCTCTCGTTATAAGTTGTGAGTGTCATTTGAACAACACATTTGGATTTTCGGTTTATGCTTTTAAGTAACTCTAAGTCACGCAGAATACGATTGGATTTTGTTTGAATACAAAGCCCAAAGCCATATTTATCTATAATCTCAAGACACTTTCGTGTATGGTTCAGCTTAGTTTCAATATGCATATAGGAATCACACATTGCACCTGTACTAAGCATACACTTTTTACGTTTTTTTCTTAATGCCGTTTCCAGTAATTCAAGAGCGTTACTCTTAACCTCTATATCCTCAAACTCATGATCCATATTATAACACTTACTTCTGCTATCACAATAAATGCAGCCGTGAGTGCAGCCACGATATATATTCATTCCATTGTTGGGAGATAAAATTGCCTTTGCTTCTTTATAGTGCATATTGGTAATCCTCTATAATGCTATCCTCCCACATTTCCGGTTTTTCTATGCCAAGAAGCTTCACTATGGTAGGAGCAACATTTGCAAGTCCAAAATTGCCCTCCTTTATTTCGTGCTTCACCATCTTATCATAGACAATAAACGGAACATGATTTAACGTATGAGCAGTTTTAGCTTTTGGAGTTTTGTGCTCTACAGTTCCGTTATCTTTTACCTTTTCATACATCTCATCTGCATTTCCATGATCAGCAGTCACAACCAATATTCCGCCCACCTCATCAACAGCATTGATTATTCTACCAAGACACAAATCAACAGCTTCAACTGCAATTTTAGCAGCAGCAAAATCACCTGTATGTCCAACCATATCTCCATTAGGGAAGTTAGCCCTTAAAAATGCATATTTACCTGATCTGATTGCATCAATTAGTTTATCTGTAATTCCCGCTACCTTCATCCATGGACGCTGCTCAAATGGCACCTTGTCTGAAGGTATCTGTTCAAATACTTCAAGTTTTTCATCAAACTTTTCACTTCTATTACCATTCCAGAAATATGTAACATGACCAAACTTCTGTGTTTCAGATACTGCATACTGCTTTAGGCCATGCTCCACCAACAACTCGGAAAGGGTGTTTTGAATATCAGGAGGACTTACTAGATAGTGCCTGGGAAGTTTCAAATCTCCATCATATTGCAGCATACCTGCATAGATAACTTTTGGCCAGCGTACTCTGTCAAATTTATCAAAGTGCTCATCATCAAATGCTTTGCTTATCTCAACAGCTCGGTCTCCCCTGAAATTAAAAAGAATAACGCTATCATTATCATTAATAGTGCCAATGGGCATACCATCATTTGCTATAACAAAAGGGGGAAGGTCCTGATCTATTACATTATATTCTTCCCTATACGTTTCAATTGCCGATGCTGCATTCTCAAACTGCTTGCCTATACCTAAAACATGAGTTTCCCAGCCTGATTTGACTATATTCCAGTTAGCTTCATACCTATCCATTGTTATCTTCATTCGTCCGCCACCTGACGCAATCCTACCATCAAAACCAGCATAGTTAAGCTCTATAAGCAGGTTTTCCAAATCATCAACATACTTCAGAGCAGAAGTAACCTCTACATCTCGACCATCCAGGAGAATATGAATGCGAGCTTTTGAAACTCCATGCTCTTTGGATTTCTTCAACATTGATTTCAGATGAGAAATATTAGAATGAACATTACCATCAGAAAGAAGTCCAATAAAATGTAATGTAGACATATTTTCTATGCAGTTGCTTATAATAGTATTCCATGTGTTTGATGCATACATCTTTCCGTTTTCTATAGATTCATTAACAAGTCTTGCACCCTGTGCATAAATCTGCCCGCAGCCAAGCGCATTGTGCCCAACTTCGCTATTGCCCATGTCTTCATCAGAAGGCAAACCAACAGCTGTTCCATGTGCTTTAATATCAGTATTGAGACAAGTCCTAATAAGATTATCCAGTGTAGGCGTATATGCAGCCTTTACTGCATTTCCATATTCACTTTTATTTATTCCAATACCGTCCATTACAACTAAAATAACCGGTCTTTTATATTCCATATACTATTCTCCCTCCTGTCCAATATAGAGCAAATGCTCAGGTAGTAATTGGCCTGATAATCTTAAGAATTATTTCTATAATTAAAAGTATATCATATGCTGATACTATTAAATAATATACAATAAAATTTCTAAGCACATTATGCAAGATGATGATATCCTATTAAATCTTATGATTCATAAATATGGTATTCCACCTCATGGGGGGCTGGGTGGAGGACTTGAGCGGCTTACCATGAAATTGCTGGGACTAAATAATGTAAGAAATGCCAGCTTGTTTCCAAGAGATATGAACCGTGTAACACCATAAGTATAAACAATAGACTCCACCAGGATTCATCTCAAGATTCTGTGTAAGATTCTGTTGAAGATAATATCCTGGTGGAATATTAATACTTTGTTTAACAAATTATTTTTTAAACAATTTTAAAATCCTAATATAGTGATTTGCCTCGCGCAGCACATGGTCACCTAGAAGTGGATATGCTATTGCTTTTATTGAGCAATCTATCAATCCTTTTGTACCTGTTGCTTTAAAATCTTTCAATTTCTTTGTTGCCTCTAAACTCTCATTTGATATATTGGCTAAATTCATAGCCTTATCGTGTGCAGCAACTGCTTTCTGTGTAAGTTCATCAAATTCGTTGCCGAAATTGTTCGCTGTACTGATTAGGTTTACTTCAGTGGGATCAAGAAGGCCGCGGATAAATTTAGAATGCTCTGCCATAATACGGTTCCAGAAAATTTCCTGTTCCAGCAGGTCTCTTTCTGTAAGTATTTCTTCACGTTTTTGCAGTTTAGTAAGCATTCTTATATAAAATCTAGCTTCTCTTAAAATATGATCCAAAAGGAGCGGGTAATTGGTAGTAAATAACCTACAAGAAAGTACATTATTTAGTATATTGGATTTGAATTGCGCTAATGCAGTAGTTAATGCTATTGCTTTTTGGTTTAACATAAATACTCTTTGCTCCAGCATCGGAATTGGCATAAAACCTGAACTTCCTGCCAATCCTATTTCCGCTTGTGTTAGGCCAGTATTGATTTGTGTTCCTGTATAGTATTGTGAAATTTGCTCTGCATTTAGGGTTAAAGGTGTAACCAGTTCGCCCGATGCAGCTACATCAGGACTTATAACACCATTTGCAAGTGGTATGAATTCACCTAACAGCATTTCAAATTGAACCTTAAAATTATCAGCTTCTTGTGCAAGCCGAGCGTCTTTTGCTGTAAAACTAGTTTCTATAAAAATTGAGTGTTCCTTTGCAATTCGAGCAAAGAAAAGATTAAGCTCTATAGATAAACGAATATATTCTTCTCTTGTTAACATATAATTCTCCTTTCTGCTTCCAAAAATCCGGTATTGTCAATTCAAGCAATCGAAGTAAAGCCTTCAAACAAATGTACATGCCCATTTGCATACCATTCGAATCCTTTATATATTTTATGTTAAGTTGTAAAAGAATGTTACTGTTGCAAATATTGAAGATCTTATTGCAACACCATAATCTCATCGTATAGCTATATAGAACAGGTTTTAAAACATTTAAAACCTGCTTCTGTTAGAGGTGCATACCTGCACCTAAACTCAGCATGACTCAATGTCGTGTTGAGTTTGGTTACCTTGATTTTACTCACTATTTGCAAATTCTTCATTAGTTCTTTCAAATCGTAAATTATATAGGCATG
>Ga0116195_1001673_pt1 | contig 12765 bp, 15 predicted proteins | sample AD_SCU002_MetaG_FD_89881 | JGI IMG/M metagenome (GOLD analysis project Ga0116195, IMG submission 89881) | Active sludge microbial communities of municipal wastewater-treating anaerobic digesters from China - AD_SCU002_MetaG | ecosystem: Engineered > Bioreactor > Anaerobic > Digestate | place...
CCCGCTCGCGCTCATAGCTGCGGATGGTGCCGGTCAACAAGGCCACTCGGCCAGCCCCCTGGTTCGCACCGAACTCCTTGCTGAGTCTGGTTCGCAACTCGTCGCCCACCGCTCTGGCATTGGCAGGCTTTCGGACATAGATGATGATGCCGGCGTTCTTGTCATGGAACGCCCACGCGCGGTCCACCAGGTTCCTGCAAAGCTCGCCGTCCCCTGCACCGCATGAGTGCAGGTACAGCCTCTTCGTGACGTTGCTGAACCTCTTCTCAACTTCACTGTGGGATAGGTCATCCCTTTGAAGGGTAATCTCCTCCCGGCTCTTGCCACTGCGCTGTGTGGCCGACATGGTCATGATCTTCACGGGGCTTGGCGAGCCATCGCTCTCCTGGTGCCCGGCGGCCCATTCGATCAGCTTCTGGAATACCGGCTCAAGATGGGCCTCGTCATGCACAATCAGGGCATCTTGGCCCAGCAGGCCTGCGTGGCGGGCCATCTGCCAAGAACCAGTACGATAGCCGCTGAACAGCAGGCGGCTGCCGATCATGTCTACCGTGCCGATAATGATGGCCGGCCGGGAAGGGTCGGCCAGCCATTCCCGGTTGTCGGCGTGCTCTCCACGCAGGGTGCTGATCGCCAGTGGTGTTTGACACTTCGTTGCACACAACTCATGCAGAGCTTCCTTGAGGCAGGAAGCGCCTTCAAGAGCGTCTCGCAGCTTCTCGGCCTCGCGCGTCGCCTGGTCGACGACGGTGCGACGATTGACAACGTACACCAGGCGCCGAGGCACGCGGCTCGGCTCCCTGGCCAGAGCCATCAGCCAGATGGGAATCACGGATGTCTTGCCAAGCCCGGTGGGAATGGCGCAGGCTGCCGGGATGCGGCCTTGCAGGAAGCGTTCGTAGAGACGCCGCTGCCAGGGGAAAGGCTTGTGCCCGGTCACCTTGGTGAAGGTGTCGCAGAAGTCGAACATGGCTTGGTCCTCGCACTGATCCTGACAAGGCCTGCACATCTCGTCCGAGGCCCGGCGGAATTGGCCCTGGTTAGAGTACGCACAGTATTCATACATGGCAAGTCCAAACAGAAGCGTGCATCGACAAAGTGCCATGGAGCTGTCACTGGATCAGATTCTGGGCAGGCAACTTCGCTGCCGCTTCGAGCGTGACCGCCCTGTCGGCCTCCGGCCTTCTTCCGCCCGCCCCGGACCGGGAGTCGTCTGCCACATCTGCCTTGCTTCTTCTATGACTTACGACAGGGGGATAACAGGACTGGTTAGGCCCTTCTGAATTGCCTGAGACAGAAATGACGGGCTGTAAGGAAGGCAGCCGAGGCCCTGTGCGGATGTCAGATCATCAGAGGTGCTCTCATGATGGCCCCAAACGGCCACCGTACACGTGGGCCAACCCTGGCCTCCGCCTGTTCGCACAGATTCCCGGACCACGTCGGGTTTCTTGGTTCGCTCTGTCATGTCCGAAAGGGTACTTCGGTTGCCCCGGTATGTCAGTTTCCTTCGGCTGCGCCCGGCGTTCGGGGCCGCCAATGAAGAAGGCCGCCCACGTTGGCGGCCTTCCTCACTTCATGCAGCCTAACCGTTCCTGGACTTGTTGTATTTGGGCAAGTGCCCGTTGTGGCTCCCACGATAGGTGGCCAAGAATGCTCGTTCCTGTGTCCGGGCGTCACCATTCGCCATGCGGTCGGAAGTCACCTGCATACGGCTGAACTGCTTGCCGGCCCGGCGGTGCTGGCCCTGCCGCCGCTGCGGATCAATGGTCTGGCCTCGATAGACAACTCTTCCGTAGCTGTCCAGAAGGTCGTAGGTAACGGCTGCCCTTCTGCTTGCCATGCTTGTTCTCCCATAAACTGAACTCCATTCACGTATTCCTTCCGAACCGAAGACGCCTTCGGTTTACACGGTCCCTCCACCCTAGAGAAATTTGTCTCGCCTTTAACACGACGCACGTGTGATTTCATCGATGGGTACAGCACAGGGCGTCGATCACAACTACAGTGGGCACCGGGAGTTGAAAAAACTTGTCCGCCTTCGATTTTTCACAAGAGCGCGTAACACTCGTGACAAGCGCCGGGGGGACAGACTACATATGGCGGTGAGTGGGGCCGCGGATGAATAAGGCCGCCAGAGTCGGCGGCCTTCAGGCTCTCACTGCGACGGCTGGGTCAGTCATCATCGGCCGGGGTGGCTTCCACGGCCCGTTCGATCTTGGCAATCGTCGCCGTGTCGGGCGTGGTCTTGCCCTTCTCGATGCGGTTCAGAGTTTCGGGCCGAATGACAGCCAAGCGGGCCAGGGCCGCTTGCGTCAGCCCGGCGGCACGACGGGCCAAGACGATCTTGCGGGCCAGCGACGCGCGGGCCTTCAAGGTGCCCAACGCCCTGCTGACCCCGGACGAGGCATTGGCCCTGTACCTGAGCCAGCAGCTCCTGACGACCATGGTCGCCCCCGAACTGATCGCGGCGGCACTGGAAGCCACCGGACGCCCGGGAGCGGCGACGGCGGTTGCCCACCACCGATTTGGGATTGGTCAATTCCGTATCCACCGCGTTCCTCCTAGTTTTCCGCCCGAACTACTGTAAGTACAGTCAAAATAGACTGCTTATGAGAATGCCCAGCCGGAAACGCCATTTTGTCAAATCCTGCCGACAGAAGTCAAATACCTCTCGATTCTCCTTTAGAATTCTCATAAGCACTTTATTTTTCTAGTGCTTATGATTCGTGGACAGATCGGGGAAAAATCCAGCGGGAGATTTCGCCGAGTTGCAGATTTTTAGCTCCCGCCGGATATTCCAGCCTCGTGCGCGCGCTTTTCAAAAACGCCCCAGGGCGGCGCTCCAGAGAATCTTACTCGTTACCGCGGGTACACCGTCACGCCCAACAACTGGAAATGAGCCCCCACCTACCGTCTCCGACACGGGCAACATCACGAACACACGGGCAACGCCCGTGCCGTTCTCCACCGCCAGGAAGTCCTCTTCCTCATCAGAAAACTGGGATGTCCAGAGCACGTCTTCGGGCCACACGAAGAGGCCACGGTCCCTCAGGGAGGTCACCACGCGAGCCAGGTACGCCTCTTGCTCGCCGCCTCCTGCCGCCTCCAGCTCGCTGGCGCTGAGGCCGTTGCGGGAGACCGAGATCCTGCTGGGCGACAGCATGGGCTCAGCCAACTGCTGACCGAGCCTCGCCACGTTGACACTCCCTGGGGAGCGCAGGAATTTCGCTGGTGCGACCGCTCGCGTTGCGTCGGGTGCCGCACACCAAGTAGCTGCGACGCCCCTCCCGCAGGACCCGCTGGCGGACCTCCGCCCGCTCCACGGCGATGCCCAGCGGGCAGTCGATCGCCAGGACCGCCTGTCTGCCCCGGATCGCCACCACCTTCACTCGGATACTCTGGCCGATCCACAACTCTTCGCTCACACGTCTCGACAGAATCACCACGGAGCACCGACGCGGGCGATCCGTGAGAACGTGCAGCACACCACCCTCCCGTGGCCGAGGCCAAGGTTCTGATCGAGCGCCCCTCAAGTGGAGTAGTATGTGAAAAACTGTCGCAACCAGCGGACGTCTGTACTAGACTGTATATGAACAGCCCAGGAGGCACGCAGTATGGGCTGAGGCCGACATGGACACTGGTTTGGCCAAGAGGAACGTCCGAGCCGTTAGGGCGGGAGAGGATCATCGTTGCGGCAGCCACTCAGGCCGCCTCCAGGACTTTTTCAGCGACACGAAGGAATGCCTGTTTTAAGCAAGTCTTTGACGAGGTTGAGGGGATCGGTCGCCCCAGGTCTCGGCAACGTTCAAGGATCGCCACGGGGCGTAGCCGTTTGCACTTCAAGGACACGCTTCCGTCCGATCCTGTGGCAAACCCGGAGAGACCTGACGAGCAGGATCGCCAGGCAGACTCTTAGGGGGCAAGGTAAACGGTACACGAGGTAAGGAACGATGGGTAGAGACACGAAGGGAATGCTTTTTGTTGGCGTGGCTTTTGCGTTCCTCGCGACGCTAACAATGCCGTTGCTAGACATGCTCCTGGGCTGGGCGGCACTTTCAGTCGTCGCCTGGGGTGCCTGGCATTTTCAAGACGATTGACGCCCCCTGCGTGTACGATTTCTAAACGACCGATACGACTTTTCCCCCAGGCAGCACAACTGCGCTCACCGGGCAGACCGCCAACCATACGAGCCACTTACATGTGCTGTCACGTCGAATGATGACGTTACACGGGGATTGTACTACGCAGGGACACAGAGCAGCGGCAACAAGAAGCGCAAGGAGATGGAGTTGCACGAGGGCAGCCGCCTGTGGAACGCACTCGCACAGTGCGACGCGGGCGGCTGCTCATGGTACGTACGCGGGATGAAGCAAACGGAGGAGGTTGTTTGAGATGTCACTTATCAAGGCTATAATCGACCTGCTGGTGAGCCTGTTTTCCAGCGTCGGGACTGAGAGCGTGTCGCCTTACCAGCGCAGGCGGCCTGGTGCCGGCCCGGCGTCGCCGCGGTCTGTGCGAGTCGGCAGCTACACGAGAAAGCGGTGAGAGCCCCGGAACCTGTAGAGGCCCGGGGCTCTCCGGATTGCTGCGGGCTGCATGGAGGTTCAGCCCGCACGAGTTGTGTGCACGTTATGCACACTATACCACAGGTATTGCAGGAGGGCAACAGAAAAGATGAGCGAATTTGCTGAACTGCGGTCATACGTGTTTAACCCAAAGTCGTTCGGCGAGCATACGAGTACCTTCGGGTCTCGCACATATACCAGGGTCACCGGGTTCCTGACCCTCGTGCAGGACGCGATGCGTACGGGCCTGGGTGGTACGGCTGCCGTGTGCTATGCGACTATGTTGTGGCAGGCGGGGCCGAAGCTCGAGCACGGCGTGAACATCAGCCAGGTGGCCCGCGACCTCGGGAGGTCGAGGTTCGCGATCCAGAAGTCTGTGGACACGCTCATCACGAAAGGCTTGGTCTCCAGGGCCACGGACGCGAACAGACGGGGCAAGTGTGAGTTCCGGTTCAGGCCGTGGACAAACACGCAGAGGCTTATTGAGGAGGCCGAGGCGGCAAAGCCGGGCAGGGAAATCTGACCCCCCTCTGGGGCTGTCGTTACACCCGGCGTAACATTGTTACAGACGGCGTAACAACCAGGCGGGGCGCACCCTAACATCTGACGTACAACGTTGGTGTTGTTAGGGCTAACTTTACCCAAACGTCTTGGCGGGAGGGACCACGGTGGGCGGGGGAGAAGTCGTGGTTGAGGCGAGCCCAACCATCAGCACTGGGCACCCTAACAGACGCCTAACTGCAAGGCCGGCTGTTAGGGTGAAAATAGGGTGCATCTTTTAGGTGGTATTTTAGGGTACTTTGCAGAACAAAGTATGCCAGTGGACGCTACTTTTGTCTTATCAAACTGCCAACTTCTTTTGCCACATAAGTATAATAAGGCAAGCTCCCTTCCGAAGAATCGACGATAAAAGAAACAAAGGGAGGGGCCGGCGGCCGCCCCTGCGGGGGCCTCGGGCCTGGCCTGGCGGCCAGCCCGAAGTCCCCCTCCGGGACGTCCCCTTCGGCCCCTCATCCTTCCAAAACAACATCCCCCAAAGTTAGGGTTGGGTGTTAGGGTTGGTACGGGTCACCCATAGGGGGTGTCTGGCGAGGGAGGGTCTGCTTGGTGTCTGATGTCGCCGAGCAAAGTTTTCCACGGTCTTCTGGATTTTGGGTGTTGAGGTCGAGCGGAGGCGGCGTTAGGCTGTTAGGGGGCGGGAGCACAGGCAGCTGAGACCGCAGATTGATCGTGGTACAAGAGCGAGCTGGAGGAGCTGATTGAGCGTAGGCATGGAGCAATCCGTTTGATGGGGATCTGTACGCCAGCCTGGAGTGAGCCTTCTGCGGCGATGGTGCGTTGTGGGTGTGCGAACCGTGATTGTAGAGAGATCGGGGTGTGAGAGTGAGTCGAGGCACTCGATAGTGCGGCAGGGAGAAATGAGTTGTCGTCCGTGTTTGTGCGAGCACAGCGAACGAGGCGAAGGAAAGGATTGAGCGTGCAGTAGGAACGAGCCACCCGGGCCGTTTGGGCGAAAGGGGGGGAGCGAGCCGAGACAGCGGATAGGGCAACGAGAAGGAGTGAGCCGTGGTGAAGGATCGAGGATGGCCGTGCTGAGTGAGTCGTGGCAATGAAGAGATCGTGGTGGCAGAGCGAGCAGTGCAACCAGGTTGTGCGTGAGAATAGAGTGAGCCGTGTAGATGGATTTGGCATATTCGCGGTGCGAGCTGCAGGATGAGTTTGTGCGAGTCGTGGCGGGCGATTGTGCAAGTAGTTGAAGCGAGCCGATCTTGTCGATATCGCGACATTAGAGAGTGAGTTGTTGATAGCTGTTCGTGAGCACCCCTTCGCACGGAGGCGAGGGGAGAAACGGAGATTGCATGGCACGGATGCCAGTATCACCCCCTACCCAGTTGACCCTCACCCCCCGTCGTCGGTTGAGCTATTCCCAGCAGTGTGCGACGGCCCTGCTCAAGGCGTTGCCCAAGGAGTCCGAGTACCGAGCCCTGGCGTTCAACCGCCTGGACCCCGGTAAGCATGTCTACGCGATCGATGACCTGGACGACGAGTTCGCCGGCCTGCTTCCCTGCCGCATGACGGTCGTGGGGCGAGGCCAGAAGTACGGCTGCCGCCCCGGCGCCCTCGATGAGTTCAAGCGACGGGGGACCAGGTCGGCCCTGTTCGGGCTCTTTGCCGCCGTCCGCAGCACGTTCAGCCCCTACGCTCACGTCGCGGTCTTCGTCCGCCAGCCCGGGGTGCGACTGGGTCGGGACACGCACCTTGTGATCCACGACCAGTTTCGACTGCGCTGCGGCGACGACGAGAGCATTCTGCACTGGGTGGTCGCGGGCAAGCGTCGCATCGACGTGGAGCGACGGGCCACTTTCTGTCAGTCCGTTTCCGAGCACTGGCGGCGTAAGGAGGGTCTGGCACGCCCTGAGGACGAGTACGACCCCGACATCGACCCCCTCGGTGACGATGCACGGGGGCCGTACGACCTGAGGTCGTTCCGGCCGGGACCGGAGCGGGCAGAGGCGGCGAGGGACTTCCTGGTCCAGATGGGCGAGAAGCCCAGGTGGGCACTGAAGTACCGCAACATGACGGACGAACAGATCGTGGCGCACGTCAACGAGCTGAATCGCAACCATCCGAGTTACGAACCCCCGACAGCATTGGAGGCTTACCATGAGTTGTTTCATTTCTGCCGACTTGCATCTGAGAAGGTATACCTGGGTGGGGCGCCCAGAGATCTCTCACGATGCCGCATTTGCGATGACGCAGGTTGCGGCGATGTGTCTGGAGAGGAAGGCTGACCTGATCCTGGCCGGCGACACGATGGACTCGGCCCGGCCCGACAACGACAGCGTGCGGGTGCTGCCAGAGAGACCGAGGCTGCCTTCTGCGGATCCCCGCGAGAGCCTCTGGGGGCCGGGCCAAGCGGGAGCTCAAGGAGGTCGTTGTTGAGGTAATTGAGGCGACGCCTACGAAGTCTCAGTGGGAGGGGGCCAGTGACCACAGAAAGGGAAAGGAGAATCCTCGCAGCGAAGTCAGCATGTGTTGTATCTCTGGCGTCCATATGCGTGTGTCTGTTCTCCGGGTCGGTCCTGGCAAACGGGCCTGCTCCGGTAACTTCCCAGCTTCAGCCCCGTCCGGTCCCGCGACTCCAGAAGCCGGTTCCGGTAATCAGGGTGTATGCACGCCCGTCTTCGCCTCTCTCTGTGCAGACGCGGCGGGCGGCTGGGCGTCGGGACGCTGTTCATCGAGCCGGGTAGTCCGTGGGAGAACGGCTACGTGGAGAGCTTCAACGGGAAGCTGAAGGACGAGTGCCTGAACGGGGAATTGTTCCTGAACCTGACGGAGACGAGATACGTTGTGGACCGCTGGGGGATGGATTATAATCACCACCGGCCGCACAGCATGCTCTCGTGGCTGACCCCGGCGGAGTTCGCGGCACCGGTGCCGCGGGCGCGACCGCCGGGAGCCGTGTGCCGCTGCGGACTCGGCATCGCCTCGCTTTCCGTAGCACACGGCCAGACAACGGTCCTGACTCTTCTCTTGGACCAGAAAACGGGGGTAGGCCAATGAACCGGTTATTCCTGCTTGTGGGTTTTCTTGGCGCGTCGTTCGCCGCCCTCAGTCTCTTCGCAGAGGAAGCAGGACCGAGTGGCCCCATACGCCGCGTCTATGTGGATCAGTCGCATGATTTCCTGTTCGAACTGACTCATCTAGGCCAGATGTTCCAGCGGCATGCGGGCGCGGACATCACGATCTCGCTCACAACATTCCCGCCCAAGGATATTCAGGAGTTTGATGCGGTCGTCCTTCATCAGTGGCACAAACCCATACCGTTCGATGAAGCTGCAGTGAAAGCGATTGCCGAGTACGTCGAGAAAGGCGGCGGGCTGTATGTTGTGGCCAACTCTGTGGAGTTTGAGAAGGACCGCCGCCCGTGCCCGGTTGCGGCTGTGGCGGCTCGCTTCGGATGCGACCTGAAGGTCGCCGGCAAGGGGCCAGTCAAGACGGAGGCTGGAGATTTCTGTCGAGAGTCTTTTGTGCTGGATCAGCCCAAGAAGAAGTTCTGCGTCCTGGCAGTCAGGGACCGCAAGGAATCCGTGTTGGGTAACGTGCAGGTCCTTGCGCGGGAAGCCGGCGGCGAGCCCGTGGCCGTCGTCGGCGAGTTTGGAAAGGGCAGAATCTTTCTCACGACGGAGTTGGCGTTTGCGGCCGACACTGAGCGAGAGGCGCAACGCGACTTGATGGTCAAGATCATCCGATGGGTCAGCCGGTCGGACGACCCGTCGGCCGCACCTCGAATGAAGCTCAAGAAAGCGGGGTATCGACGGAGGAATCCCGAACTGGTCCTCAAACAGGACGGGATCGAGGTGCTCCATACCGCTTATCTCAAGGACGAAGCTGCCCTGCTGGTGAAGGAATCCCCCAAGATTCGCAAGGCGGTCAATGATTTCTTCCAGTGGCAGCGCTCGGAACCGATCAAGGTGATCACTGTGACTGGCGGAGGATTCACTGATCGGAGTTACGTGGGAATAGGGGTATGTGACCTATCCGAACAAGAGCGTCGCGGGCTTCTGTTGTTTGAGACCGTCAACAGTACGCCGACGCCTGCCCCGACGGGGCTGGGCGAAGCCTGGGCGGTGTTCATCGGTCGCGTTCTCGGCCCGAAATTGGGAACGACCGCTGCGGATGAGGAAGACCCCTGGGAGAAGATCAGGGAGCAGGTTCTTCCGGACGACCCGAAACTTGACAAGTTCGACATATCCGTGGACATGCGCGCCAACCCGCTGCCGGGCTCGCCGAAGGGCCAGGGGAACTGGGTCCAGTTCCGCAAGAAGAAATGCGCCCTCCTGCTGAAGGAGTTGCATGACAAGCACGGCGTCGAGTTTATCCGCCGCTTCTTCCGCATCCACTTTGCCACGTTCGACACGCCTCGGACTCCCGATTTCGACACATGGGTGAAGGAGCTGAGCCTAGCAGCAGGCGAAGACCTTACGGACTTCTTCCGCATGCACGGGACGACCGTGGGCGACCTCAAGTTGCCGAAAACCAACGACGGCATCCGCCAAGCTGCGGATCAGATCCTGAAAAACGCTGAACGAAAGGAACAGGCCTCTACGCAGCGAGCGGATGGCAGCAAGCAACCGTAACGCACCTTTGCAGCCTTACGAACCCACTCCGGCAAGGCTGCTGGGAACGTCGTTGCAGGAGAAGGAAAAGGTGCGATGAGAAGCGCTCGGGCACTGGAGCAGGCGATATTGGGAGCTGAATTGCTGGCCGGAGGATGCAATATGAAGATGATAAGAGCGCTACGGATCGTGGGAGTCCTGGCAGCAGCGTTGTTGGCTGGAGTCGGGTCTGCCGCTGCCGCCGAAACGCATGCGAACAACTCCGGGGTCCTGCATGTTCAGGGGGAATGGAATTGGTGCGAGAATGGAAAAGGTCTGGTCACGGAGGGCACCATCTCCCACGAGTCGGCAGACCAGGAAGGACGAAAGCGATACAGAGAGAAGGAGATGACGGATTGCGACCGGGTTCTATGGCAGTCCTTTCGCGTGCCACCAGACTGGACCGGCCGTGTGGTTGACGTACGACGTACGCAATCTTGCCCCCAGCGTAGTTGAGGAAATCCGTGTAAACGGAGGTCTGGTTCCAATTGCGCTGTCTCGCGAATCCACCAAGAGCAATTCGCCCATTATGCCGGCGCAAAACCAAGGCGGCACATCGTCACCTTCCGCCCCCCTGTGGTTCTGTGAGGTCGGCTCTCTATTACGTATCGGCGACAAGAACACGATCTCAATTCGTGTGCGACGATGGCCGGTTCCTCCCAATACGGGGGCATGGTTGTATGCTCCCCCCGCGCGCGAGCAGATCCTGTTTCTGATATCGACACGCCTTGACCCACATACTCAGTCCTTAGCGCGACATTACGCGGTTGAGGTCGAGAAACGATTCCCGATCCACGCGTTGATTCGCGAGGCATCCCCTTCGTCACCCGCTGCCTTGCGGACCTACATCAGGAAAGTGTGGCACGAGGAGGCCATCGGGGGCGTCGTATTGATTGGCGATCATGCCCTGCCGACCGTACCATCGCCAGTGGAACCCAAGGCGTGGCCGCGGTATTGTGAAGCTCTGCGGAAGGAAGGTGAACTGCCGGTCAAAGCCAATCCGTTTCACGAAGAGATGGATGTCTGGACGGCGTGGATCAGAACCATTCCCGACAAGACCAACTCCGTGGAGAGTGTCCTCCGGAAGGCACTAGCCTACTTTCAAGGGAAGCTGTGCTTTCCGAATACAGGCATCATCGCGCCCGATCCGGACGGGAATCCCTTCGCGGTGCCCCATTGTGGGCTTGCACTCTACGATCTGATTTGGGGGCAAGCGGATCTAATGTATTTCAATGCTCACGGAGGGACGAGTTTTCACGGCCAAGGACCGCATAACAGCGTCACGCCCAACGAGAGTGCGGAAGCATATCCTGGTCCGTTGATGCTCAAGCTGTACGGCTGCAGCGCGGGGAATATTGCCCGGCCCCACTTGACGCCTGCCGAAGGGTTTTTGGTGGGGCGGCCAGTGACACAAGTGGTGATCACGCACACTACCCCTCAGGGCGGGGCATTCAAGAACGTCGCGTGGCGTACTTACAATGACTTGCTTCGTGTCTGTCCTCATGCGGGCATAATGTATCAGTACTTCTATGACATGCGTCTGAAGAATCCCTACAGCCTGATCATGCTCGGCAATCCTTTTGTGCGTGTCGGAAGCGCTGCCCCCGCACAATCGGGCTCCATCGAAGGCACGGTGAAGGGGTGTGGGGCGGATCACGACTCGGCCCTGTACGTAACCGCGCAGCACAATGGCAAGTGCTATGGGCGGGTTCGCGTCTCCCAAGACCGCCGTTTCCGGCTGCGGTGTTTGCCGCCGGGCGAGTATGATCTGGAGCTCTACATTAATGCCCTTGAGAAGATGGAGCGAAGGGTTGAAGTCAGAGGCAACCAAACAGTCGAAGTCGACTGGGAAATCAAAGGGCTGAAATCAGTCTCGGGGACGGTAGTGCTCGGCAATAGCACACCCGCTCCGGACGCCTGGGTCGAATTGGCGGGCAGCCCCCGCAAACAGGAGTTCTCTGGGAACGATTTGTTCGGTGTGCCGGTCGGCGATCAGGGGCAGTTCTCCTTTTTTGTCTTACGCATCAACTCTCTCTATGTGCGCGGGTGCCTTGGCAAGCGAACACGGACGAAGGCGATCCATATCGAAGTTCCGCAAGCCGGGCTCAGGGAAGTGGTCGTCCGCATCGCCAAGGTGGAGAGGGAGCAACCGGTGGAAGAAAACGAGGATGACGCGGATGGGGCGGACGAGTGATCAGCCAACAACTGGCCGCGCCATACGTCGCTTCGCGCCGTTGCTACGCCGGGGCGTTAGCCTAGACTCATCCTTTGCTCTTGCCACCGCACCGGCAGGTTCTTCCGCAGCTTCTCCAGACTCAGGCCATGGGGCTCATCGCCGCACAGGAGCGCCTCGATGATGTCGGGTGCGAGGTTGATCAGGCGGAGCATGTGTGCGACAGAAAGACATGATGGGGCTCTGGCGGGATTCTAAGTGCGCCGCGCTCGCTCGACGAGTAGTGACAGAAGATCGAACTCCGGCATCTGTCCAGTCGACTGGTAGGCCTTGCGGGCATCGTGGATGGCTTCGTGCAGTTCCGGCCATTCCTGCGACTCATCCTCGGCTTCGTGCAGGTGTCCGATGGCCAGCAGTTGGTGAGCGTAACCGCCGCGAGCTTCGGTGAGCAGAACCCACGCCGCGCCCACGTGGTGGTGTAGGCCGGGGCACTGCCGCCCCGGCCCCAACCCCGAACCGGACGTGCAAGTTTCCAAGCATCCGGCTCTCCAGACGGTTCTACGCCATTCGCTCCCGCCGAGTCTTGGCTCGATGGCAGGCCGTGCAGAGCGTCTGCACATTGGCCGGCGTGTGGGCCTGGCGGAAGCTGGCAAAGCGCTTCACGGGTCGGATATGGTCCGCATAGGAGCGGTCCGGCGTCACCGGCCTGCCGCATTGACGACAGCGGAAGCCATCTCGCACCAGTGCCGCCCACTTGCCATCAGCGGTTCCATACCGCTTGCGTTCCTGGTAGGGAACGCCTGCCTCCAGTTCAGGATCGGTGTCGTATGCGGCGGGGCCGGGCTCGTACGCTCGTGGTAGCCGTCCG
>Ga0116195_1001680_pt1 | contig 12749 bp, 8 predicted proteins | sample AD_SCU002_MetaG_FD_89881 | JGI IMG/M metagenome (GOLD analysis project Ga0116195, IMG submission 89881) | Active sludge microbial communities of municipal wastewater-treating anaerobic digesters from China - AD_SCU002_MetaG | ecosystem: Engineered > Bioreactor > Anaerobic > Digestate | place...
AGAAGTGCTGCAATTACAGCTGCAAGCAGAGAATTGTAGAGTATGCCTGCCGAACGCGTAATATTGGAAGTTGATTGCTTTACAAAACTGTTTTCATCGCTCATAGCCGATGCTTTCATCGTGAAGAGAATACCACGAATCTCCGACATCAGGGCATTGTTCAGTTTTATCAGCCGAAGCTCACTTTGTCTTAGCTCGTTGCGGTGCTTAAGCTGATTTTTCAGCTGTGCCTGATAGTAGGAGTCGGTACGGGTGATAACATCCGCGGCAAACTGATCGAGTGAATAGGAGTCTTCTTCTGTTTCCGCTGCAGTCTCTTCCGGTTTCACAACAACAGTGCCTTCCGTTTTTTCTTCTACCTCTTCCCCCACCAGAAATGTTTTTATCTTGCCAAGCAGTCCCTTGGTTTTGTATCCTTTGGTTCGACTGAAGGCCAGGGTGTCGATGTCCAATTCCCTGGGTTTTATCTTCCGCAACGAAATATCCCTGTGAGAATCAGTGATAGGGAAAGAGTCGATGGTAGCAGCGATAACCATGATCGAATCGGTAAGCCTTTTCAGACGAATGTATGCTCCTGCCTCCCGTTCGCGTTCGCTAATGATTTGCCGTGCTTCACTTTTTCCCTCTCCTGTCCCGAAAGGCCGCATCATAGTCTGTAGTGTGTCGATGTGATTCACCAGACGCTCAAGTTGTTTTCGATAGTTGATAAAATGCTCCTGTTCATAACTCAGGGTATATTCCTTAAATTCATTTTCTGCCATAAACAGGGCCTCAAGCGTGTTTTCAACCTGGTTTACCGGCTGACGGCTGTCCCTGAGTATCAGTAATGCCGCCTCAATCTCTTTCTTCTGCTTTTCTCTGATTACCCATGCAATGGTTGCTGCTGCCAGAATTGCTGCCAAAAGTGCCCCGGCAAGCAAATATGACATTTTTGAATTTTGGAGTATTTTCATATATTTATAATATTTATACTTTAAATATTAATAAACTCAGAATCGCTTCCACAGAGTGATTCTTGCTAATTTATACAGTGTTTCCCGATTTTCATAAATTTTAAGCAGTTAATTTCATAATACCACCTGAAAAATGTTAAATTATGGATAATCAGATATATATGGATAGAAATTTATAGGATTTCTCACATTCAAGCAGGTATAAATTAGAGTTGGGCATCGTTTTTATACCCTTAAAGGGGGAATGGAAGACCACGTTTTGGTGCGGAAGATGATTTATAATTCAGTTAATAATTAAGGAGTTATCCTCTTTTGTTATGAATTTGTTCATTAACAAATTGTTTCAATCTGAATGAAAAGTTTTATTTGCGTATTTTTGTAAGTCGGCGTTCCGGCAGTACCGGTTAATGATTGAAAGGGGTGAGAATGATGTTTCACTTTTGTGTTTCACCGGTAAGTTGCGTCCGGTGTTTACCGGTAGGTTTCGGATGTTCTTTTTTCTTTTTACGAATACCTTTTTTATGTCGATGCCTGAATCTCCGGAAAGAAACTCTAAGCGGTCAGCTCCAAAAGTATCCCGCTCCGTTCCGAATTCCGAAACCCTGAAGACGGATTCTGCAACTTTTATACCGGGTATCCCCGGATTTAAATCCGACGCCGGTTTCATGGAATCAATTCCGGTTCCTGTTTTTTTTAAGGATGTTCATTATCGCTTTACTGCCTGTAATAAATTATTCCTTTCCATCTTCAATTATGACGATGAGTCGCTGGTTATCGGCAGGAATTCAATGGAAATGTTGGGCGATTATTACGATGAATGCCATGTCAAATCCGACGATGCTGTTATCCGTGAAGGGAAAAAGTTCAGTTATGAATCCAGGTTCCCCATTGATGAAACGGGAACGCGCATCGCAATTATTACCAAGGCGCCTCTTTACGATACCAATGGAAATATTAACGGGATTATTGGCGTAATAAACGATGTTAGTAGTCTGAAAGCATTGCAGTTGCAACAGGAACTGCATGGCAGGCAGCTCGAAGAAACCGTAGAGCAGCGTACGGCTGAGCTGGAGCAGAAGAATGCCCGTCTTGTCAGCGAAATTGCTGAAAGGATTAAGGTTGAGCAGGAGATGCTTCAGTTTGAAAGTCGCCTTGAGATCGCCCTGAAAGCGTTGAGGGCCGGAGCCTGGGAACTGGAACCCCAGACAGGCAGGCTGGAATGGAGCGAAAAGTGTTACGATATTTTTGAATTTCAGCCGGGACCGGTTACTTCGGAGCAATGGATGTCGAAAGTACACCCCGACGACCGGCAGAGGGTAGATACGATGTGGGCGAGGCTTACTGCCCACCTAGGGTGGTTTGAATTAGAATTTCGGATCATCACCGGTAATTCTGTGCGATGGATACGTAAATCGGGGTACTACCTTAAAAGCAGCGCCGGAAAACCCGAACGGGTGAGCGGTGTAATGGTTGATGTAACCGATGAAAAGCTTTTTAACGATCGCCTGCTCGAAAGCCAGCGGTTTTTCAAAGCCATTATCGAGGATCAGACCGAACTTATATGCAGGATACGGCCCGATGGGAAATTTACGTTTGTTAACCAGGCTTTTTCCCGTTTCTTTCAGATCCCCGCTCATGTGCTGCTTAACCTTACCATGAAGGAGCTGATCAGTCAGAAAGATTATACTAAAATAAAGCGACTGCTTTCCATGGTCAAGCCAGCCACTTCCGTGCTCAGCTTCGACCATCGCATTGACCAGCCGGGGAGGGAGCCCGCTTTGCTGCAGTGGACGATACGTGCCATCTTCGAGCAGGATGAGCAGATTTCGGAGTATCAGTTTGTTGGCCGCGATGTTACCGAGGTTGAACTGTCGCGTGAAGCTCAGCAAAAAAGTGAAGAGAAGTTCAGGATTATTGCCGAGAATTCGAACGACATCATTACCATCCATACTCCGGGTGAAAACATCGAATACGTATCGCCTTCCGTCTCCAAAATTCTGGGATACGATGCGGAAGACATACTTTCGATTCAGCCCAGGGAATTGTTGTGCGAGGACGATCTTCCCGCTATTGATAATCTGTCGCAGCTGCTGATTGATAATCCTTCACCTCAGCTTGCAACCTTCAGGGTTCGCGACAGCAGGGGAAAGCTGATCTGGTTTGAAAGTATGATTCAACCCCAGTTTAATCAGGCCGGAATCCCAACCGGGAGAGTAATTTCCGTTGCACGGGATATTAGCAGCAGGAAACAGGCAGAAGAGCAGCAACTAGCAATCGAGCGGCAGCTTATGGATGCAAATCTTACCAAGGATAAGTTCTTCTCGATTATTGCACACGATCTCAGAAGTCCGTTTACATCCATTCTGGGTTTTTCAAGGCTGCTCAACGATGAGTACGACGATTTCGGGGACGAGGAACGTAAGTCGATGCTCCAGCAGATTCTGATTTCGACTGAAACTACATTTCAGCTTCTGGATAACCTCCTTGCATGGGCAAAAACACAGCTGGGTCACACCAAACCCAGTCCGGAAGTGTTTGTACTCGATACTCTGATCCGCGAAAGCGTTTCCGTTGCCTTTTCACAGGCGGCAGGCAAAGACATTCGCATCTTTGTCGACGACAGGGATGAAGGATGTAAGGTGAAAGCAGATCTGAATATGACAAAAACCGTGTTGCGGAACCTTCTGTCGAATGCCGTAAAGTACTCTTTTGAAGGTGGGACGGTTACCATTGAAACTGCTGTTTCCGACGGATTTGCCAGTATCTCTGTTGTGGATACGGGCACAGGCATTGATCCCGATACCCTGTCGAAACTCTTCAGACTCGACGAAAAGGTGGTTTCCTCGAAAGGAACGGCCAATGAGAAGGGTTCCGGGCTAGGACTTATTCTGGTGAAAGAGTTTATCGAACGCAACGGTGGAACTATATTCGTTGACAGTAAGCGCGGTAAGGGTAGCCGGTTTACCTTTACACTGCCCAGGTATTCGGGCAACGACTAAATATATCCTCCGGTTCATAGCTGAAGTTAATTCTTTCCGGAAGGCGTTGCGTTGATTTCCGGTTTGTCGTCAGTTTAGCGTAATACGGCCCCGGAAGCGTTCAACCATTTTATTCCATGAAATAAGGTAGAGAATCCGCAGAACCTGATCGGTAAACCTCAGGTAGAAGGATCGTTTACCGCTGCTCCATTCCATATTACGTGTGAGTCCGCCGGGTCCGTCGTGAAGCATATCCACCAGCACGATACGTCCGTAGTTGTGGTTGGTGCCGTACACCCAGTAAGCTGCCTTCAGATTGCGGGTTCGCCGGATGGTTTTGAACATCATTTTGCGGATATTCGTTTTGTTGTACATACTAAGCCATAATTCTTTCATGGTTGCCTGCAGTTCTTCCCGTGTCAGCCTGGATGTGCCTGTGGTGGCATACATAAAGTGATAGTATTTCCAGTCTTCGGGGAAGTTGTTGAGTACAATCTTATTCTCAGCCTGCATGCGGTAAAACAATCCGGTTCCAGGAAGGGGGGTCATGATGCTCGACTGTACGGCATCCATGCCGCTTCGGAGAATATAGTCGCGCCGGGCAATAAGCTCGTCTCTTCCGTCGCTTTCCATTCCGAAAATCATGGCACCAAGGATGGCAATACCGTATTTGTGAATCCTGCGGAATGCTTCCTGGTAAGAATCAACGCCACGCTTGAGGTTAAGTCGTTTTTTCGCATCGGCGAGAGCTTCCGGTGATTCTGCTTCAATTCCCAGCAGAATCAGCGTACATCCGCTTTTTGCGGCCCAGTAAAGTACCTCCTCGTCGTCGGCAAAGTTAATGGAAGCCTGTCCGAACCACAGTTTTTTTATGCCCCGGTCCACCATTCCTTTAAAGAGACGGATGGCACGTTCGCGTCCGTTTTTGTTGTTGTTAACCAGATGGTCGTCGACGATAAACAGCAACGGACGGGTGGTTTTTTCCATTTCATCCAGCACGTCATCCACATCGCGTTCGCGGTATTGTTTGCCGCAAAGCTGTGTTACCGAGCAAAAATCGCATCCCATGGGGCATCCGCGGGCAGTCTGTATCAGATCGTAAACGTATGGATATTTATAAATATCGCGTCTGACGTGCGGGATTTTATCTACCGGAGTTATTCCACCATGATAGAGCGGCTTTTGCCGTCCGGCTTCAAAATCGCTGAGAAATACAGGCCAGGCTGTTTCGGCTTCTCCCGCAATCACGGTATCTACATAGTTTACCACCTCTTCAGTAATCATACTTGCGTGTATGCCTCCCATTACGGTGTAAATACCCTTTTCGCGGCACATGGCTGCAATCTCGTAAGCCCTCGGAGCATTTGCAGTAAAAGCGGTAAGTCCAACCAGATCCGCATCCCGCAGGGTGAATTCCTCGAAACTTTCGTCGATCAGCTCAATATCCCAGTGATCGGGAGTTAAAGCAGCAATAATTCCAAGTCCGGGAGGCATGTAACTGGTGCTGGGATCGCCAACAAAACCCAGAAACTGCCTGTTGACCGGATTGACAAGCAGAAGTTTTTTACGTGCGTTCATCGTTTTCTGATACGTAGTCGTTCTAGTAGTATGCAATAATAAGCATATCTTTCGGAATGCGGTTTTTTTTTGTTTTTTTTGAAATTTGAGAGTTTTCCGGCAAAAAGGTTATGCTGAAAACAATGGCGTTATGCATAAAAAAAGAAACCGGAGATTATCTAAAAGATTCTTTATGCGCTAACACTAGTGGGCATTAAAATCGCTTAATCGTTCTTTGAAAGACTTTGTAAATCGCAGTTTCAGCGTTTTTTTTGTGCGTGACGATTTGAACTGAATGATGGATTTTTGCTGGAAACAGCATATCCATGAATCAAGGCAAATACATTTTCGCTCAACTAACAGAGTTTTTACCTCGTCGGGTTTTTGACCGGATCGTAAAAGAGTATAATGGCAACAGGTACATTAAGAGCTTTACTTGCTGGAACCAGATGCTCTGTATGGTATTTGGCCAACTAACTTCAAGGGATAGTATGCGGGATTTAATACTCAGTTTGGAAGCACACCAGGCTAAGTATTATCATTTGGGATTTGGTCCAACTGTTTCACGCCGTAACCTTGGTACCGCTAATGAGAAACGTAGTTGTAAAATATTTGAGAAGTTTGCCTACGTTTTGATTGATCAAGCTCGACGAAGTTCGTATCGATCAGATTTTGAGATCACGATCGAAGGAAATGTTTATGCGCTTGATTCAACTACGATTGACCTTTGCCTGAGTGTGTTCTGGTGGGCCGAGTTTCGTAAACACAAAGGAGGAATAAAACTCCATACACTTTATGATGTAAAAACCTCTATCCCCTCTTTTCTACATATCACAAAGGCCAGTATTCATGATGTGAATATCCTTGATATAATTCCAATTGAAACAGGAAGTTTCTACATCATGGATAAGAGGGATACATCGATTTTGAAAGACTCCATAGGATTCACACCATGGGCTCTTACTTTGTCACTAGAGCCAAAGATAACCTGCGCTTCAAACGAATGTACTCAAGGCCTGTTAACAAGACCTCAGGTGTTATGATTGATCAGATCGGCAAGTTGGAGGTCTACAATTCGAAGAAAGGCTTTCCGGACAAACTACGCCGTATCAAATATTACGATCAGGAAAGAGATAAAACTTTAATCTTTCTGACCAATAATACAGATTTGAAGGCAGAAGAGATTGCATTCCTGTATAAGAAACGCTGGGAAGTAGAACTATTTTTTAAATGGATGAAACAACATTTGAAGATCAAGACATTCTGGGGTACCACAATGAATGCTGTGAAGATCCAAATATATTGCGCAATCATAGCTTATTGCCTTGTTGCCTTTGTCGGAAATCAGCTCAAAGTTGATCGACCCATCTACGAAATTCTACAAGTTCTTAGTATTTCCCTACTGGACAAAACACCTGTTAGAGAGATACTTACGCGCTGCGATTACAAAAATGTCAAAGAACTAAATCTTAACCAGTTAAGAATCAGCGGGTTTTAAATGCCCACTATTGATGCGCTAATTATCAGCATTATAAAAAACATCGTGATTTAAACCTGAATCTTATTACCTTTGCCGACTAATTTCGCCTAATTATGAAGATTGAAGATTTTATTACCCGGATCGAAGAGGAATTTGATGATCTGACCCCAGGAACATTAAAGCCCGAAAGTGCATTCAGGGAGGTTTTCGAATGGAACTCCATTAATGCGCTTATCCTTATAGCTATGGTTAAGACGGAATACGACGTTGCCATAAATGCTGAGGATATTGCCGGTTCGAAAACGGTGGCCGATCTTTTTGCGATAATAGAATCAAGGATTGCCTGACCCGGCAGATCAAGCGATTTGTTTCCCGGGCCTTTATCTGACGGGTAGGTAATTCCAGGTCGGGTTATTGTTACTTCCGGTTTTTTATTCTGATCTGAATTTTATTCCCGGTTACCGGAAGTTGTTGTCTTCGGGCTTTATTAAAAACAGATTTTCCGCTTCCGCTATCAGCTGCTTTATTGTCAGATCCTCAAACATCCGGTAGGCCGGAAATTCAATTCCGTAATTCTTTTTAAGTACATCCGAAAGCTCTACAGCCCGTAGTGAGTCGAGTCCATAAACTCCGGGTGCGAGGTTGATATCCACCGGTAACCCATTGTTAAGTTTTGCCGATATCCATCCACTAATTAAAGCAGAAATACCGCCGGATTCTTCCGTCAGAACGCTTTCGATATCCTCATCTGAAAAGTATCGTTCGGCGATAACATCGAGTTTACCCGATAATAGAAGAGATCGTACTTCCCTGTGCATCATCTTCCCGCTCGATGTTTTAGGGATGCTGTTGGTTCTTACCAATACGATTCTGGCTGCCTGCAGTTCATGATCGGATGAGATGGCCGATGCTATGGCATCAATTACCAGCGAATGCGTTTTATCCCGCAAGGCGGTTCGTTCGATCTCAGCCACAACCGCAAGTCTCTCTTTGTTATTGTATTCTATTGGAATGGCTGCAACGAATGTTTTTCGTATGGAGGGATGGCTCACTTCGGCCGAAAGCTCTATGTCCTGGGGATAGTAGTTTTTACCGTTTATAATGATCAGGTTTTTAAGCCTTCCGGTTACAAAAAATCCCTCCGGAGTGCTAAATCCAAGGTCTCCGGTGCGCATCCATACGGGCTCATATACCCCGGCTGGAGAAACGTTGAAGGTTTCGGCTGTAAGTTCCTGTTTTCCCCAATAACCCATGCAAACAGTATTTCCTGAGACCCAGATTTCTCCTACTTCATTTTCACGGCATACTTCAAGGGTGGAAGGGTTGACAATTAGTATGCGCGTGTCCATATTGGGTTTGCCATTACCGGCGACATATCTGATATCATCTTTTCCGGATGGCGCTTCGATGCGGTTGTCCAGAAGTGCTGCAGCTGAAACGGCTTTAAAATCGGGTCCGCTTCCTAAGACTGTGCCGGTTTGAATCAAAGTTGTTTCAGCCATACCGTAAGCCGGGAAAAACATCTGCCTTGTAAAACCGCAGGATTCAAAAGCCCTGGTGAATCTGTCGATGGTTTCCGCGCGCACGGGTTCAGCTCCGCTGAACATTACCTTCAGGCTTGACAGGTCAATACCGCTGAGCTGTTCCGGATGAATTTTATCTGCACAATGGTTAAACGAAAAATCGGGGCCTCCGCTGAGCCGGGCCCTGTAACGGCTTATGGCTCTGAGCAGCGTCAGCGGATTTGATATGAAAACAACCGGGGGTATAATTATGCTGTGCGAACCGGAAAATATCGCTTCAAGAATTCCAAGAATCAGTCCCAGGTCATGGAACTGAGGTACCCAGTGCACGTTGTTGTCGTCTGGTCTTATCTGCATATGCAGCTGCAGCGATCTCAGGTTTGCCATTATGTTGCGGTGGCTCACCATTACACCTTTCGGATTTCCGGTTGATCCCGAAGTGTATTGCAGAAAGGCCAGCCGGGCGGTATCCGGTTCCTGAACCTTAAAACCGGCAGACGCTTTGTTTTTCTTGTCGCTGCTGATCCATGGAAGGGATGAAAGTCCGGGGTCGTCAGAGAAATTACGTTCGAGAGATCTGGTAATTTCCTCCGTGGCAAGAATGGCAGCGGCACCGCAATCGGAAGCCATCAGGCGGATACGTTCCAGCGAGCGGTTTTTCCTGGGTGGATAGGCCGGTACCGGCACTGCACCCGAATAGAGACATCCGAAAAAAGCGGAGATAAATGCGATCCCGGGCGGGTAAAACAAAAGCAGGTTTTTCTCTTTCATTCCAGCTTCCGAAAGAAGAGAGGCAATGCGCAACGCTTCCGAATCGAGCTCAGCAAAGGTAGCCGTCTCCGTTTCTGTTTCCCCGTCGCCCAGAAACGTAAATACTCTTTTGTGCGGATGCAGGCGTGCCCGTTCGCGAAGAACCGTTATGATGCTTGCTTCTCCTGCTTTGAGGGTAAGATCGCCCGGAACGGGGTAATTGGTTGTCAAATCCATAGCCTGTGGTTGTAGAGAACACCTGAGTCCGTTTCATAAAAGCTCTGCAAAAGTAGAAAAATAGGGCTGTTTGTTAAAATTAAAGTATTTTTGTGAAACGACAGGTTTTTCATGCCAGACCTGCTGCTATCTGGTAATCAATAATTAAATTTCTATGGCGCTATTCAGCATTTCCGGTGTGCGCATAGCAGGCCTGTCGGCCTGTGTACCGGCGAAAACCCTGTCGAACCACGACTACAGCTGGATCACCCGCAAAGAGCGCGAACAGGTTATAAAAACCATAGGTGTGGAAACCCGGCATGTAGCGGAAGCAGGTCAGACCACATCCGATCTCTGTTATAAAGCTGCCGAAGACCTGCTCGTAGGTCTCGGATGGGACAGAAACAGCATTGAGGTACTTTATTTTGTGTCGCAAAGCCGCGATTACATCATCCCTTCTACCTCCACCATACTTCAGGACCGGCTGAGGTTGCCGAAAACCTGTTTGACTCTCGATATCAACCTGGGATGCTCAGGTTACGTTTACGGACTTTCGGCTATCAGCGCTATGATGAAAGCCTCGGGCTTGAAACGCGGTCTCCTGCTTGTCGGCGATCTTTCAAATGTTACCTCTTCCTATCGGGATAAAAGTACCTATCCCCTTTTTGGGGATGCCGGAACCGCAACTGCCCTGGAGCTGAAGGATGGTTTTGAACCCATGCAGTTTAACCTTCAGTCGGACGGAAGCGGATACGAAGCCATCATCATATACGACGGAGGTGTCCGAAATCTGGCCAGCAAAAAGTCGTTTTCAACTAAAAAATACGGCGACGGCATCTACCGCAACCGGCTGCAGATTGCACTCAACGGTATTGAGGTCTTTAACTTCTCTCTCCGTGAGGTGGTTCCCAACATCAAAACCACCCTTAAACATTTCGGGCGGGAGCTTGCCGAATTTGATTACCTGCTGTTTCATCAGGCCAACCGGCTTATTAATGAAACCATACGGAAAATGCTGAAAGCAGACCCTGAAAAGGTTCCCTATTCCCTGCGTGAGTATGGTAATACCAGCTGTGCTTCCATCCCTCTTACTATGGTAACGCAAATAGGAGAGGAACTTAAGAGCAGACCTCAGAAGCTGCTGCTGTCGGCTTTCGGGATAGGTCTTTCGTGGGGAAGCGTACTTTTGAATACCGACGGGATTCTGGTAATTCCGGTCAGCGAACTGAGGCCTGAGCAAACGGATCTGCAACCGGAATAATTACGACACAAAATTTTTATACCATGAATGCATTCGACCTTAACGGAAAGACCATACTTGTTACCGGGGCTTCGTCCGGTCTTGGCAGGCAAACGGCCATTACTGCCAGTTCTTACGGCGCCCGGCTTGTAATTACCGGAAGGAATAAGGAAAAGCTTGAAGAGACGTATGCTCAGCTAAAAGGAGAAGGACATGTGATGATTCCTGCGGATCTTACGGTTCAGGCCGACATCGACATGCTGGCGGCTTCCGTTCCGGTACTTAACGGTATTGTTCACAGTACTGGAATTTCCGATTTGTCTCCGGCACGGTTTATTGCAGCGGAAACAATTGAAAAGACGTTTAGCATCAGTTACAACGCCCCGGTTTTACTGACTGCCGGATTGCTTGCAAAGAAAAAGGCGGCAAAGGGCGATTGCAGCATAGTGTTTATATCCTCCATCAGCACGCGTTATCCCTTTGTGGGAGGGGCGATGTACATCAGCGCCAAGGCAGCGCTTGAGGCTTATGCAAGGGTGCTTGCTCTTGAACTGGCTCCAAAGGGAATACGGGTAAACTGTGTGGCTCCGGCTTTCGTACGTACACCAATGCTCGACGATACTGCAGCCAATTATTCCCAGGAAGCGGTGAATATGATTGAAGCCCGGCAGATACTGGGTCTCGGCGATCCGGAAGATGTTGCAAATTCGATCGTTTATTACCTCTCGCCGGCCTCTAAATGGGTAAGTGCCACAAGCCTGATACTTGGGGGCGGATGAAATGTTGTTTTTCTGATGATTGCATCAATCGGTCAACTGCAGGCTGCCCCTGACTTTGAACCGTCCGGTGAGAACTTGCGGACTTTCACCTGCATTGTACTTACCTTCAGCCGGCTGACCGCCACCTGCGCTTAGTGTAAACCATCCCGGCTCAATCACCCTGAGGTCTTTGTCGTTGATCATCGACAACTGCCGCGCTGTAATGGTAAAATCTATTCGTTTTCGTTCCCCCTGCTTCAGGTGTACGCGTTCGAATCCGCACAGCGACCGTACGGGTCTGGGAGTACTGGCCTTTTCATCGGTAATGTAAATCTGTACCACCTCATCGCCGTCGTGCTCTCCGGTATTGGTAACTTCTACGGAAACGATCAGATCTTCACCGGCAATTATTTTTTCCGGATGCTGCAGGTTACTGTATTCGAAGCTTGTATAGCTTAATCCGTAACCGAACGGATATAAGGGTTCTTCTCTGAAATACCGGTAGGTGCGTCCTTCCATGGCGTAATCGGTATAATCGGGAAGCTGACGTACAGAGCGGTACCAGGTAGCCGGCAGGCGACCCGCAGGATTGTAATCGCCGAAAAGTACGTCGGCAACCGCATTACCCCCCTGCTGACCGGGATATCCTGCCGTAAGTAGTGCCTGTATGGACGAGGCCTCATCTCCCGGAGCAACAGCACCGCCGTTAAGCAGTATCAGAATCACGGGTTTTCCGGTTTTGGAAACGGCTTCGATAAGTTCACGTTGTGGGCGGGGCAGTTCCAGACTGCTGCGTTCACCGCCATCATATCCTTCGAGCGCGATGTTCATGGCTTCGCCCTCAAGCCGCTCGTTGAGACCCATAACCAGAATTACGATATCGGCCCGGGATGCAATTTCAAGGGCTTTGCCGGTCATATTGTCATCGCGGAATGCACAGAGCAGCCGGACATGGCCATTGCCGTAAGTGTTCCGGTATTCGGCGCTGATCCTGTATTTTGTTTCCTTTCGGAGATCGAGTTGTACCGGGTCTTTGAGTATGCTGCCCGGAGCCCCGGGGTCCTCAATGGAATACGTGAAAACGGGTGAATATTGAGCCGAAAATTGCCGGATGCCGCTTTCCGGTACTTCGATAAATCCTTCCCATCGTATGCTGTAGCTGCCCGGCTTTAGCCGTGGATCGGGAGTGGCCATATCCCAGTCGAAGTCGATACGGTCATCGGTTTGTACAAAAAGCGGATCGCCCGACAAGTCTGCGTTTGCATAATAATAAGCCGTCAAACCCTGTTTTCCG
>Ga0116195_1001692_pt1 | contig 12677 bp, 15 predicted proteins | sample AD_SCU002_MetaG_FD_89881 | JGI IMG/M metagenome (GOLD analysis project Ga0116195, IMG submission 89881) | Active sludge microbial communities of municipal wastewater-treating anaerobic digesters from China - AD_SCU002_MetaG | ecosystem: Engineered > Bioreactor > Anaerobic > Digestate | place...
ACTTAAGAACAAAAATTGGCTGGAGCACCCGGCAGCATCTATCCTGATGCTGCCGAGTATCGCTGACCTCCTGTCAGCAAAAAAGCATTTAAGCAGGAAGCTTTTATGTCGCGTGAGCCAGGATGGCGGCAAGCGACGCCCGGCTGATAGGCCGAAGCTGCCACTTAAAAAAAATAACCAGTTAAACATAATTGCTAATTGGTCAATTATTGAAGAGTCCTAAAAAAAAGACAGCCCGGGAAAGAATCCCCAGGCCCGGAAGGTCTGTGCGGTTAATGACGCCGCACAGAGGCAAGGAAAGGAATCAAGCCTTGATACGTTCGACTGCCATGGCAACACCCATGCCGCCGCCCACACAGAGGGTGGCGAGGCCTTTGCCCGCGTTTACACGCATCATTTCATACAGCAGCGTAACCAGCACGCGGGCCCCGGAAGCACCGATGGGGTGACCGAGAGCGATGGCTCCGCCGTTGACATTCGTTTTTGCCGGGTCGAGACCGAGCTGTTTGATGACGCCGAGCGACTGAACGGCGAAAGCTTCGTTGGCTTCGACGCGGTCGAGATCGCTGACTTTCCAGCCGGCTTTGGCAAGGGCTTTCTGCGTTGCAGAAACCGGGCCAAGACCCATTCTTGAAGGATTCAGGCCAGTGGTCGCGTGCGCCGTGATTCTGGCGATTGGTTTGAGGTTATGTTTTTTAACAAATTCGGCTGAGGCGACGACAACAGCGGCGGCGCCGTCGTTGATACCTGAAGCGTTGCCGGCGGTGACGCTGCCGTCTTTTTTGAAGGCGGGCTTCAGTTTGCTCAGGGTTTCAAAAGTTGTACCGACGCGGAAATGTTCGTCTTTTTTGAACATGATCGGGTCGCCCTTGCGCTGCGGAATTTCGACCGGAACGATTTCGTCGTCGAATTTCCCGGCTTCCCAGGCATCGGCAACACGTTTCTGGCTTTCAGCGGCGAACTTGTCCATTTCTTCGCGGCTGATTTTGAGTTCATCGGCAAGCCATTCGGCGGTCATGCCCATGTGTTCGCCTGAGAAAACGTCGGTCAGGCCATCCCAGACAGTCGAGTCTATGAAATTTACGTTGCCGAGAGCGGTGCCGTTGCGCAGATTGGCGAGGTGGGGAGCGTTGCTCATGCTTTCCATACCGCCGGCGACGATGCACTGTGATTCGCCGGTTCTGATGGCGTCAACAGCGAGAGCGATGGTTTTGAGGCCCGAACCGCAAAGCTGGTTGATTGCCCAGGCGGGAACGGTTTCAGGAATGCCGGCGCCCATAGCGGCCTGACGGCCCGGGCCCTGGCCCTGACCGGCCTGAAGCACGTTACCCATGATTACTTCATCTATCTGATCGGGTTTGACCCCGGCGCGTTCGAGAGCGGCCTTGATTACGACGCTGCCCAGTTTGTGGGCGGGAACGCCTTTGAGAGTGCCCATGAGGGCGCCGATTGCGGTTCTGGCTGCACCAACGATAAATACTTCAGTCATTTTCTGCTCCTTGTGAATGTATTATCTGGTCAAAAATTCTTTGATCAGAGCAAAGGTCGTAATTCTGACGGGGTGGGCCGCAATCAGCGACACATGCCCGGCGGGGATCACGTGATAATCTAAATTTCCTTTTTTCGCGGCCTTGCATTCATGAATGGCTTTGGCAGCTTTTTCATTGAAAACATGATCGTCTCTTGCCACCAGGCTCAACACCGGAATATCAATATCGCGGAAATCGACCGGTTGGCCCATAACACTGTATTCGGCTTTGTAAAAAGCGTTTTCCTGATAGAATGTGCTGATCAGCTCTATAAAAGCCTGTCTGGTGAAGTCGACGTTGTCGCTGCCCCAGATGTCTAACGCTTCCCAGATTTGTTTGAAACCAGGCATTTCGAAGTTTTCGAGCAGACCGCGGTATTTGCTCAGCTGCTTTTTCGGGTCGAGCAGCGGAAACGATGCGTGAAAGAACTTGGCGGGCACGAGGCCCTGATAAGCGGCGGTCATCTTTTCGACGTCGAAGCCTTCGGTGCCGGTCCAGGTGGCGAGCAGGCCCGAGTCGGCGAGATCGATCGGCGCTGTCAGCAGAAACAGGCTGCTGAGGTCTTTGCGCAGCTCGGGGTGAGCGGCATACATCGTCGCCATCATGCCGCCGATGCACTGGCCGGCCAGCTGAACTTTCTTGCAGCCGGTCAGGCGTTTAACCTGGCGGATGGCGCGGCGCACCCAGACACTGACGTAGTGGTCGAAGCCGCACTGGCCCATTCCGGCATCGGGGTCGCCCCAGTCGATGAGAAAAACGTCGAGCCCTGAGGCTTTCAGCTGTTCGATCAGCGAGTGGGTCGGCAGCAGGTCCATGATGTAGTTGCGGTTGATCAGCGACGGCACCACGACTACCGGGTTGTAATCAGTCTTGAAGTCTTCGCCGCAGCGATAGAGGGTCCAGGATGCCTGTCGGAAAACCGGGGTCTTGCGGGTCGGTTCCATGCCGAGTCGGCGTCGATCGGCTTCGGTATAGCTTTTGAGAACAGAGCGCGATACGATCTCGCGGTATTCTTCGGGCATCTCTTTGAGCTCTTTTGCTTTGGCCATAGTTCTCTCTTTCCTGTCGGTTTTAAAATTTTATTCAGGTTCTGCCTGTATAACGATTTTAAAACCGACAGGCGCTTTAGTCCAGCAGAGAACTATTTTTTATGTTTTTTACCCTTGGCTTCAGGAGCGGCGCCGGCTGCAGCGGCGGCTGCCGGTCTGCTTTCACGTGCATCGACGTAATCTTCGAACTTCTCGGTGAGGTCAACGAGGCGTTCTTCGATGTCGGTGAGCTTCTGCATGATTTTAACGATGTCGGTGCGTGAGGGCAGGTTCATCGCTGCCATCTGCTCGTCGAGCATTTTTGAATAAACCGCTTTGCCGGTCATGGTGGCGGCAATCGATTTTGACATTTCACTGATGAATTTTTCGTTGGTTACAAGCTTTTCGAGCTGGTCGCCCATCAGCTTTTCCCAGTTTTCGGCCCATTGTTTCATCATATCTTCGCCCATGGTAAACATTGTTGCAGTCTCCTTAGTTCATTATGAATTCGAGCGCGCTTTTGCTGGCATCTTTGCTGTTGCGCCCGGTGGTTATGCCGATGTGGCCTGAGGGAATCGTTACCTGTTTGACCGGCGCTTTGTCGCTCTGCGGCAGCTGCGTAGTGCACAGCGGCGCAATGTGGTCTTTGCCGGCATTGAGAATCAGGGCTTTCGAGCGGCGCGCAGCCGGATCTACGAGCAGACCTTCGGCGGTCGTCAGTTTGCCCTGAGACAGCAGGTTTTCTTTATAGAGTTCGGTAAGCATGTGGTAATAAGCTTTGCCGGGGTAACTTACCGGATCGGCGATCCAGCGTTCCATGGCATTGTAAAGCTTCATGAAACCTTTGCTTTCGAATTTGTCTTTGAACATCTTTGTTTTCTGCCAGGTTCCCATCGGCTGCACGAAATTGAAAGAGAAGGCGAGCAGCCAGCCGGGCATGAAATCCATGCTCTGCTTGAATTCTTCAGTCGGGAAATGGTCGGCGTAAGTGCCGAAGATGCCTGAATCTTTGAAGTCGATCGGAGCGGTCAGAAGCACGAGATGATCGACCATATCGGGTTCGAGGCAGCTGAAAGCGTATGCCATGGTGCCACCGATGCAGTAACCGAGCATGTCAACCTTGTCACAGCCGTGTTCGCGACACATGAAGCGCACAGCGCGTCTGATCGAGCGGTGATAATAGTGGCTGAGCGGCAGATGGCCGACTTCGGCGCCGGGGTAACCCCAGTCGATCAAATAAACCGGGCGTTTCTGGGCAAATTCGCGAATGAAGCTGACTTCTTCGGTGATGTCGAGAACATACCAGCGGTTGATCAGTGACGGAACAATCAGAATCGGCTGGCCTTCGACGCCTTCGGGGCTTTCGAAGCGCAGCAGCGAAACATTGCCGGCGCGCCAGACTTCTTCTCTGGGGGTGACGCCGCGCGGATACGTATCGAGCTCGCCTGCGGTCTGACGCAGGTAATGCTCGCTGATCGCATCGAGTTGCTGAGCGATGGTGTCCATGTTTGCTATCATTTGCTTCCGACCTTTCTAGGCTAGTTTATCAGAGTTTCAGGCCGCCGTCGACGCCGATAACCTGACCGGTGATGTATGAGCTTTCGTCGCTCGCCAGGAACAGATAAAGCTTGGCAACTTCTTCGGGCTGGCCAAGGCGCTGCATCGGGGTCTTTTCTTCGAGCATCTTGATAACCTTTTCGGGAACGGTGGCGAGCATTTCGGTCCAGGTGTAACCGGGAGCGACGGCGTTAACGCGTACGCCTTTGCGGCCGAGTTCGCGTGACCAGGTGTAGGTCATGCCGATAACGCCGGCTTTGGCAGCCGAATAGTTGGTCTGGCCAAAGTTGCCCTGAACGCCGACGATTGAGGAAGTATTGACGATCGAGCCTTTGCCGGCTGCGGTCATCTTGGCGGCACAGGCCTGAGCCATGAGAAATACGCCTTTGAGGTTAACTTTGATGACGCGGTCGAACTGTTCTTCGGTCATCTTCATCAGAGTAGCGTCAGCAGTGATGCCGGCGTTGTTGACGAGACAGTCGATTTTGCCTTCGGCGGCGTGAATTTCGTCGACGACTTTGTTAACGTCGGCGTGGCTCGATACATCGACCTTTTTGCCGATGATTTTGCCGGTGGCTTCGGGCGAAAGTTTAACGTCGGCCAGGCCTGCAAGGGCCTTGTCGCTGATATCGAGAGCATAAACGGTTGCGCCTTCTTCGGCAAAAATAGTTGCGGCCTTGAGACCGATACCTGCGGCACCACCAGTGATGAGAGCTACTTTACCTGTCATTCGTTTCATTGTGTTTCTCCTGTCTGGCCACCTCGTGGCGGCTGTTTAAAGTCGTTTCGATTAAATTCTTGTTTCTGCACTACCGCGATAAAAACTGCGGCACCTGCGCCTGCGGGCTGTCTGCTGTTGCTTCCGGCCCCCTCTGTCATTCATCCTGCAATTGCCTGTAACTTCTACGTTTCCGCCCACTTTGTCACCCTGTGGCCCCGCAATCTTTCTCAGAACCGCCCTGCTTGCGATCAACTTTGCTTTGCGCTCAATCAATGTCTGGCGGTCAGACCTGCCTGTGATTAATCCTGATTGTGAAATTTCTCACTTGCGATGGGCCTGCTTTTTCACGTTTCCGTCTCAGGCCCCAGATCAGGGGAAAAATGCGGCGCGGCTTTGCTGCTTTGCAAAGTCCGCAACCGGGGCCGTCCTGGCGGACTGGCCGTGTTCAGAACGGCCCCTGGTTTGCTGCAGACCTTACTTTTCAGCGTTCATGTGCTTCGGAGTCATGGCCTTGATGGTTTCTTCATAGACCTTCTGGAAGCGGGTGTTGAATTTTTCAATATTTTCGCGATAGAGTTTTTTGAGCTCTTCGTTCGAGGCAGCGGTGTTGTTGTACATTTCGTGCATGAATTCGACATTGCGGTTCATGTGGTCGAAGAAAAGTTCCATGTTCTTCTTGGTGTAACCAGAGGTCTGGTCCATGCTGGCACGCCAGAATTTGGTCATGACCTGGAAATTGTCTTTCATGAGCTGAGTGTATTCGTTTGAAAATTCCATCCATTTGTTCATTTTAAAAACTCCTGTTTTCAGATTAAAAATTTAGGACTTTGCGGTCGTTTTGTTTTAACTTATTGCTGCGTTGCAAAATTATTATCGTCAATTTGCTGCAAAGTGTCAAGACTTTTTTAAATATTTTTTCAAAAAAGTTTTTGACAAGCATCAATAGTGATTTTTACCTTTGCTGTAATCGCAAATTATTATTGCCCGGCAAAATTTTTGCCACCAGGCCCTTTGCGCAGAATGTCCTTTAAAAAGCCAAAAATGGCAGATGATCCGGCGGTACATTTTTACCCGGGCCGCTATTGCTGTAGTATTGCGCCGGCTGCCGCCTGACCGGCTGCGATTAAATCAGGGGTGGTGCGTGACGCGACATGTTCAGCCCGCCGGTTTCTTTAGCAGGTTCTGCGAACGTTGAGGGTTGCGGAAATCTGACAAATATGTAGAATTATTCCATAAACAAAAAAGATCGAGGAAGATACGTGTGAAAAAAGAAAACCGGGAACCCAGCTTTCTGATCCCGCCACCCGCAGAATTCCATCATGATTGTTTTGGACTTTAACCTTATAAAATCGATAAAAATAGAGGAAATAACATGTGAGTGACGAAATACGGGACAACGATTATTTAACCACACCATCAGCCGAATTTCTGCGGGAATTCCTGCCATTCAGCCAGTTCCGCTACGATCTTGAAACCAGGATATTCACCTTTGATCGTAATTTCGGGCCGATGATCGGCCGGCCTTCGATCAGCCGGATGTCTTTTGAAGAGTTTTACGGTTTGTTTTCGCAGGGGGATCAGCGGCATGTAGCCATGTTTCTTACAATGGTGCAGGAAAAGCTTTCTGAAATCATCGACAAGGTTGTTGCTTTTCATACTCCATCCGGTTCGGTTAAGCGCCTTTTATGGTCGGCCAGACTTGAGGATGATGCAGCAGCAACCCCGAAAAAAACGCTGGTCGGTGTTTTTCACGACGTTTCGGCTCAGCACCGTGAAACCCCAGATGTCAGCGAAAGTGAGCGCTGGTTCATGGAAGTTCTCGAAGAATCACCGCATGCGATGTACCGCGTCGATTACCGGGCCAACCGTTTTGACTATGTCAGCCGTGGTTTTGCTCAGTCGCTTGGCTTGACTCGAGAAGAAGTTCTGGCTACACCGTATACTGATTTTTCGACCCGCATTCACCCCGAAGATATGCAGCGCATTGGCGTGCAGATCGATCAGCTGATAAGGCAGAATGCCGGTAAGCGTTTTACTTTGTATGTCGAGTTTCGTTATCAACTGCCAAACGGCGATTATATCTGGCTCGATGACAACATGACCATTGTGCCGGGGGCTGATGGTCAGTATGCCTACCAGGTTGGCTTCGGCGCGGTCATTGAAACCAGAAAGCGTCTCGAAGAGCAGCTGCGCCAGGCCAGAGAAAGGCTTGAAGAAAAGGTTAAAGAACGCACTTCAGAACTGCATTCAGCTAACGCCAGACTGCAGCAGATGATGGAAGAGCGCCGCGAGCTCGAGAAAAAGCTGCTCGAAATCTCTGAGCGCGAACGTCGCTTTATCGGCCGCGAACTGCATGATGGCCTGAGTCAGCAGATTGTCGGTGTCATGTGCATGTTCGAGGCGATCCGTTACCGTCTCGAACAACACCGGATAAACGAAGAGGCAGAACTGCGCATGATACGCGATTATCTGTACGATGCCGTACAGCAGGTGCGCACCCTGTCACGCGGCCTCTGCCCGCTGGCTCTTGAGCCGAGAGCGGTTGGTGCTGCCCTTTCGACGCTCGCCGCTCAGACCGCAATTCTTTATAAAATCGACTGCCAGTTTCACGGAGAGATGACTCTGGCGGTTGAAGAGCCTGAAGCGGCGCTGCATCTATACCGTATTTCCCAGGAAGCCATTCAGAACGCGGTCAGACATGGCGGGGCCCGCAGCATTCAGATAAATCTGAGTTCTGATGCAGACAAAATCTGCATGCAGATCGAGAATGACGGGCGGCCGCTGAGCCTCGAAAATTGCGGCGCCGATGGGCGGCAGGTTTCCCGGAACGGTATTGGTCTTAAACTTATAGATTACCGGGTCGGAATGCTTGGCGGCGCCTGGAACATGGCAAACCTTGGTGAGACGGGCGTGCGGCTGACTGTCAGTGCGCCCATGAAATCTGAAACAATCGATCAGTGAGGATACAGAATATGTCAGGTGAGACAGAGAAGGTTCGTATTTTTCTTGTTGAAGACCACCCGGTCATGCGCCTTGGGCTGAAAATGATGCTGCAGGAACGCGGGTTTCACGTCTGTGGCGAAGCCGCTTCGACCGACGAGGCGTTCAAGGCTTTATCGGCTGCCGGTGCCGAAGTTGCGATTTTTGACCTGTCGCTGAATGGCGAGACGATTTTTGAGGTGCTGAAGCAGGTTCGCTACAGGCACCAGTCGCTCGGGATCATTGTTTATTCAATGCACGATTCACAGCTTTTTGTGGAAAATGCCATGAAGATCGGTGTTAATGCCTATGTCACCAAGGCTGACCCGGTCGAAACCCTTGTTGATGCCATTGCTGCGGTGCGATCTGGTCGGCAGTTTCTTGGCCCGACCCTGACAAAAAGCCTTGCAGAAAGGCTTGAAGGCGGCAGCCTGGCTGGCTCGACCCATGACCTCTCAGAACGTGAACTGGAAGTTCTGACCTTGCTCGGTCGCGGTTTTGGCCGCACCGAAATCGCCGCCAGCCTGTCGCTGAGCACCAGAACCATTGAAACCTTCGTTGAGCGCATTAAAAGCAAGCTGAATGTGAACAACAACCGCGAGCTGCTGCGCGAAGCCATTCGTATCACCCATCCCGGCTGATTCAATTTCCGCATGACCGCTGTTTATCGATAAAGCACGCGTTATTCCAGTCTGCTGTTTTTTTTGAAAAATGTACGTTTTTTACCGGACATACTTTTGTGGGTTTTCCTGTTACATTTTTCTGAAAATATGGCAATTGTGCTCTTTTAGGGCGCTGGAGGCATGCGTGAAAGCAAACTCGAACCCGGAAGACATTTCCCGGGAAATCAATCTTGCAGAACTGTCTGAACGGGAAAGCGAAGTTCTTCTGTTGCTTGGCGCCGGCTTCGGCGGCACCGAAATCGCCGCCAGACTCGAACTGAGCCCGCGAACCGTCGAAACCTACATGAAGCGCCTGAAAAAGAAGCTCGGCCTGCCAAACAACCGCGAGCTGCTCCGCGTCGCCATCCGCTTGACCAATACCGGCTGAAAAGCATAAATTCTTCCAGGGCCTCGGCAGAACAGGTCGCCCGAATTATACAGAATTATTGGAATAATAACCGGTAAAAGCTATCTGATTAAAGCTGGTCTAAATCAGCTTCGCTCAGGCCGGTGACTTTTTGAATCAGGGTGGCGGGCATGCCTTCAGCCTTGAGATTTCTGGCAATTTCAAGCTTTTCTTCGTTTTTTCCTTCAAGCCTGCCTTCGACTCTGCCTTCAACTCTGCCTTCAACTCGACCTTCAACTCTGCCTTCTTCGCGGCCGATGGCGCGCCCTTCTTTGATTGCAGCGCTGTGTTTGATTATTTCTTCGATGCGATCGCGTTCGCGGTCTTCCATGCGCAGGCGCATCGCCGCATCAGCGTTGAGTTTTACATGTTCTTCCAGGGCCATGGCCAGTTCCTCCTCGTCAGGAAACACCGCAGTGCTCTTCAACCCCATTCTAGCATAAGCCTTCGAAAATTTCAGCAGGTGCAGCCACTTCTCGAACGGAGTCTGCAGCTCAAATAGTCTTTTGCGCCGGTAGCGCTTCAGATCTATGTAATGCAGCATCAGGGTGTCGTTCAGAACGATTGAATTATCTGTGTTTCGCAATGCAAAAATTTCCTGAACCCTTGATGAACTTTTAAAAAGATTGAAACCAAGCAATGAAATGCCTATTGCCGGCCTCAGTTCGGCAAAGTCCTGACCTTTGCGGCCCTGATCGGAATAAAGCCCTGCCAGATAAAAGACCGTGCGCTCGATAAAACCCGAATGTTGGCATACCTGTGCTTCAACCTCATACCAGCTGCCTTTTTCATCACGCACCTTGATGTCTACGATACTTTTTTTGCGGTCCTCAAAGCGTGCCAGATTGAACGGGTTCAGGTAGTGGATTTCCTCGATCCGGTCTTTTCCTTCAAAATGAAGAATGGCGTTCAGCAGACTGCGCAGAATTTTTTCACGGCCCGGCTGATTGAATATCCATTGAAAGGCGAAATCATTAAGTATCGAATAGGTTTTCACAATTTACCCCCGACTTAAAAATCAGAAGCATGACAAACCAAGCTGCCAAATCTGCTTCTACTGGTAAATCAAATGAAAACCGAAAAAGGGAAAAATTTTCCCCTGTTGCCACGAAATTTTTTCGCTGCCACAAATTGATTTTTAAAAATTTGTACGTATTTTGCCGGACATACGTTCCGGAGGTTCTGACCAGCAGCTGCCGGCAACTTTCTGCCAGAAAATACCATTTTCAGCCTCTGAGGCGAAACTTTTAAAGTCGGCAAAGACAGCACTTTCATCAGCCCGCCACTGCCAGAAAGTTTCAGCACCGCTGAAATTCAGGGTCAGCTGCGCCAACGGAAACGGCGCGACAACTTTTGTGCTCGCGCCGCATCGTTAACGTCGAAAAACGCCTGATTGACGGCGAACGCGGTACGGGGTGGTAAGGAGGAGGAGTTGTGGGGGCCGGGTAAAATGACGATGATGTTCGCGCCAGTCAGGCGTTTTTCTTCTGGTATAGCCCTGTCAAGGTTTCCTGTAATACTTTTGAAAAGTTGATGTGATTTTCTTCTGCAAAAGTATTTAACCAGGCTGGAATGGTCAGGTTTTTCCTGACGGCCTTGTTGCCAAATTTTTCTGCGTATGCGCCCATATCAAGAACCAGCACACTTACAAAGCCGCCTTTCTCAGGGCGTATGGCCTTGATATCGCTGGCTTTCGGAGCTGGTTTTCCATCTTCCAGTTCTGTGAGGACCCAACCAGAGGCGGCATCAACGGCCATCTCTACAGCCTCTGCAAGAGAGGCCCCACCGCTTACACATCCAGGAAGGTCAGGAACTTCCACGGCGTATTCTCCAGTTTCGCTGTCGAGATAAAAGCACGCAGGATATACCAGTTTCATATAAATCTCCCTTTAACTCAGCCCAGCCTGCCTGAAAATTGATTTAACGATGATGGGCGCAATGTCTCCCGGATGATGCGGAACAGTAACCTTGCCGCGTTTTGAAGGGTGAACATATTGATAGTGCGAGCCTTTGGCTTCTTTAAAGACCCAGCCGTCTTTCAATAATATCTTTTTGATTTCTCGAAATTTCACTGTTGCCCTTCTATTTTAGATGATACGCATAATGCGCATGATGTCAAGGTGCCATCATCTGATTACACTGCACTTGTTAATGCCGACAACGTTACCCACCAACTGTCGATGAAGAAAGTTAATTTATGGCGTTTCTGACACAATTCGCATCGTCAACGTCGTAAACGCCTGATCGACGGCAACCGCGATACCGGCTGTTTTCATGCGGAGCTTGTTTCTGCGACCCTTTTGTCTGAATTTACTGCAGACAGGTTGCAGTCACGATAAAAATATGGCTTCTTTAAAGATTTGCCAGGTTACAGACCAGATTACAAATTGTCTAAGTCAGCTTCGCTCAGGTCGGTTATTTTTTGAATCAGGTTGGCGGTCATGCCCTCGGCTTTGAGCTTTCTGGCAATTTCGAGCTTTTCTGCTTTTCGGCCTTCCTTGATTGCGGCGCTGTGTTTGATTATTTCTTCGATGCGATCGCGTTCGCGGGCTTCCATGCGCAGACGCATCGCAGCGTCGGCGTTGAGTTTTACATGTTCTTCAAGGGCCATGGTCAGTTCCTCCTCATCAGGAAACACTGCAGTGCTCTTCAAACCCATTTCTCTGATGCAGGTTGCGTGAAGGCGCCAAGATGCAGCACTTCCCGCTCGTGTAAATGACTGCTGCGGAGAAGTTGGAAATAAAATCGTGTCAATTTATGCTTATCTGATTGGTAATGTTTTGCAGCGCAATGCTTCAAGGCGTTGAAAATGAGCGTCATTAGTCAAAAGGCAGCAGTCAAAACACATGGCCGTCGCTGCAATCAGCGCGTCGGGCGTTTTCAGTCTGGCGGTTTTTCTCAGGGAAATGGTTTTTTCCTTGATTTCATGGTTCAGCCCAACTATTTGAAGCTTTTCAAGAAATCTGCGGATAGTCAGTTCATCATTGCTGGTTAGGCCAGGGTAAAGAAAGCAGTTCAATCTCGGTAACGAAAGAAACGATGAATTTTCCGTTTGGAAGCGGTCTCTTCAGTTTGCCGCCAAGGTAATACAATACTATGTTGGTGTCTAAAAGATAGTTCAATTCCACTCATCCCGGATTTTTTTCTGAAATTCAAGGGGGTCCATTTTTAAGGGAATTGACCCGGCAAACTCTGATAAATCAACCATTTTCGCAGATTTTAAATGCAAAAGTTTCTCACACTCCAGCCAGTCTTTATAATCGATCTGAACGGCTATGGGCTCGTTGTTTTCGTCGGTAAGAATCTTTTTCTTGATGTTCATAAACCCTTCCGGACATGAAAAATCATTTTAATCCCTACAACTGATATTACCTGAAAACATCAATTTTGCAAAGATTACGTGCTTCGACCCAACTCAACGCTAAAGTGTCTGGTTCAGACTGGCGGGGGTTACCGCAGACAGGTTGCAGCCACGATAAAAATATGGCTTCTTTAAAGATTTGCCAGGTTAAAGCCTGTCTAAATAAGCATCGCTCAGGCCGGTGACTTTTTGAATCAGGGTGGCGGGCATGCCTTCGGCCTTGAGATTTCTGGCAATTTCAAGCTTTTCTATGTTTCTGCCTTCTTCGCGGCCGATGGCGCGCCCTTCCTTGATTGCGGCGCTGTGTTTGATTATTTCTTCAATGCGGTCACGTTCGCGGTCTTCCATGCGCAGGCGCATCGCCGCATCAGCGTTGAGTTTTACATGTTCTTCCAGGGCCATGGCCAGTTCCTCCTCGTCAGGAAACACCGCAG
>Ga0116195_1001701_pt1 | contig 12606 bp, 14 predicted proteins | sample AD_SCU002_MetaG_FD_89881 | JGI IMG/M metagenome (GOLD analysis project Ga0116195, IMG submission 89881) | Active sludge microbial communities of municipal wastewater-treating anaerobic digesters from China - AD_SCU002_MetaG | ecosystem: Engineered > Bioreactor > Anaerobic > Digestate | place...
CGCCACGTTCTTCCGCAGGCTCTCCAACGCCGTGTGCCGGCTCTGTTCCCCCAACGCCTGACGCCACACCTCCAGCAGACGGCTCTCCGCCGTGCGACGCGACAGGCCACTCGTCTCGATGAACCGACTGAGGATATCCTTCAACTGCTCCACGACACGCCACTCCCGCAGGCTAGCCGCTCCCAGCCACGGTCCCGCTCCGTAGGGGCGGCTCGCGAGCCGCCCGAGCGCAGCCCGTAGGGTGGGTCCCCCGGACCCACGCGTCTTCTCAGCCATCCCCGCCGCGTGGCCATGAAGACCCCGCGGCCACGCGCAACCTCACAGAATGTTCACCGGCATGATCACGTGAACGTAATGGTTCCCCTCACGGATCAACCCCGGCTTGTTCGCACTCTTCAACTGCAACGTCACCGTCTCCCCCGCCACCACCTTCAGCACGTCGATCAGGAAGTACGGATTGAACGCCACGTCGAACTCGTCGTCGGTCCCCTCGAACTCGGCCGCCATCGTCACCTTGGCTTCGCCCATCTCCGGCGCGCGACTCGACAGCACCAACTGCTTCGCACGGAACGTCAGCTTCACCCCGCGCGACTCCTCGTTCGTCAACAGGCTCGCCTTACGCACCGCGCTCAACATCGCCGCCGTGTCCAGCTTCGCCTTCTTGTCCGAGTCCTTCGGTATCACGTCCTCGTATTTCGGAAAGTGACCGTCCACCAGACGCGAGTAGATCACCACGCGCCCGGCCTTCACCAGCAACTCCTTCTCCCCGATCTGCACTTCCACTGTCTCGGCGTCCTGAATCGAACGCTCGATCAGTTGCATCGCCTTCGTCGGAACAATAGCCGACACCTTCCCGGCGCTCTTGCCGCCCTTGCACTCGCCCTTGGCCAGCGCCAGCCGGTGCCCGTCCGTCGCCACCAGACGCACTTCCTTGCCGTCGATCTCCCACAGCACACCGTTCAACGCATACCGCGCCGCCTCCCGCGCCGTCGCGAAGATCGTTCGACGAATCATCCCGCGAAGCGCCTCGGCCTCCAACTCCGTCGCCCCGTCCTTGCCGAAATCCGGCACCGACGGAAACGACGCCGGGTTGTCCCCCATGATCGCAAACCGCGAGTCCTCGGTCTCCAGCACCGCCGAGGTCTCCTCCACGGCAAGCGTCACCTTCTCGCTCGTCAACTCCTTCAGAATGGCTCCCACCCGGTCGCCCGGCAGCAACGCCTCGCCACCCTGGCTCACGTCCATCCCTTCGGTCAGCGACACGCGAATGCCGACCTCCAGGTCCGTCGCCAGGAGCCGCACCTCTTTCTTCGTGCTCTCTATCTTCACACACTGAAGGGCCGGCTTCGGACTGCGGGCATTCACCACGCCCAGAGCCATCTGAAACGCGTCGCTGAGAATCGAACGATCGCAAACGACTTTCATGTGAGCCTCCCCAAGAAGCTGCCTTTTAAGAGATTCTAATTTAATAGTCCATCATACCATCTTATGGCCTGTTGAAAAGTGGAAACCGGGCCAGTGGTCAGAACATAAATCAATCTAAGGTAACAACTTACAGACGCCACAGAACAAAACCAGGCGGTGGACAGGGTGTCAACAAGGTCTCGCGGCCCTGGGCACGGCGCTGTCGCCAAAACGGGCCTGATCACAGCCCCGAAGACCGCCACGCGAACCACCCGAAATCAATGCCAGGTTATCCACAACGCCCACCAGTCCAGCCACATCTGTTGCCAGGCCGGCCCGACATGACAAAGCCTCTTCGCCGTGTAAAGCCTTTTCACGCGTGGCACGGGCATCTTGCCCGTGCGTTGCAGGGCCATCCTGGCCCTGCAACATGGGGCACAGCCGCCCTCGGCTGTGCGGGCGCGGGCCATTGTTTCTTCAACAGGCTGCTACGCCGTCTCCGCGCCCGACGGACCGGCCTGAATCTCCTCCGTCAGACTCTCCAGCATCGCCCTCAACTCCGGCTCGCCGGCCAACGACTCCTCAATCTTCCGATCCGCGTGAAGCACCGTCGTGTGATCCCGGCCGCCAAAGTAACCTCCGATTTCCTCAAGGCTTAACTTCGTCAGCCGCCGCGCCAGATACATCGCCACCTGACGCGGCGTCGAGATCGACTTGTTCCGTTTCTTGCTCTGCAAATCCGCCACGCGAATCCCGTAACGTTTCACCACGGCCGCGATGATCTCCGGCACCATGACCTCGCGCGGCTTGCGCGGCACCGAGTCGCTCAGCACCTCGCGCGCCGTCTCCAGCGTGATCGGCTGACCCGCCAGAACCGCCTGCGCCCCCACACGCGTTACCGCCCCTTCCAATTCCCGAACATTCGTGTCCACCGTCCGGGCAATGAACGCGATCACGTCGTCCGGAATCGCCACGCCGCGCAGCTTCGCCTTCTTCGCCACAATCGCCACGCGCGTCTCGAAACTCGGCTTGTCCAGACGAGCCACCAGACCCCACTTGAACCGCGACACCAGACGTTCCTCCAGGTGCGGTATCTCGTGCGGCGGCGAGTCGCTCGACAGAATCACCTGCCGTTGCGCCTGGTACAACGTGTTGAACGTGTGGAAAAACTCCTCCTGCGTCCGCTCCTTGTCCGCCAGGAAATGAATGTCGTCAATCACCAGCACGTCCACATGCCGGTACCGATAGCGGAACTGCTCCAACTCGCCCCGCTCCACCGACGCAATGAACTGGTTCACGAACGATTCGCACGACAAGTACAGGATATGCACGTCCGCCTGCCGCTGAAGCAGCCGATGACAGATCGCCTGCAACAGGTGCGTCTTGCCCAGGCCCACCGTTCCGTGCAGAAACAGCGGATTGTACGCCTGCCCCGGCGCGTCGCACACCGCCGTACAGGCCGCATGCGCCAGGCGATTGTTCGGCGCCACCACGAAATTGTCGAACGTGTTGTTCGGATTCAGCCGCAACTGCTCGTGCGGCTCCGTGGCCGCGCGACGCACGAACGGCAACCCCAACTGCCCCGACGACGGACGCACCCGCACCTGGATGCTGCGGCCCCAGGCGCGGCTCGCCGCCTCGCCCAGCAACCGGCACAACCGTTCCCCGCTGTCGCCCGGCAGCGGCCGCGACGATCCCACTTCCAACTGCTCCGGCGACAGAAACTGCGGCTCCAGCGACGACAGCAACGCCTCCAACTGCGGATCAGGATCGCCCTGGCGCACCGCGTGAACCAACGTTTGCCAAAGCTGAGCGTCCGTGTGACTCATCGCGCCCGATTCCTTCCAGCACCCGATCCCGTACCGTTGTCGCCGCCCCGTCGCCCCGGCCGGCACAACGCGACAACTCTATCAGATGCCGCCCCCACCGTCAACCAGATGCCGAACGCCGGTAGCGTCAAGGATTGTGTGTAATATGTTCTGTGAGGTGCCATCGGAGCAGCGCGTAGGGAAGGAAGGGGGACAGTATACTAATTACGCGGCCGGCCCGAGCCGCCTTCCGTGCCACGGCGGGTCTTGCCCGCCGTGCGATACGCCACGTCGCTGTCATCGCGGGTAGGTCGGGTCAACAGACCCGTCATGCGGCCCCGCCGGAAGCGCACGCAAGAGCCAACGAATTGTCCGACAGCATCGCCCCGTCAGGCTCACGCGAGCCTCCTCACCCTCATGGGCCTGCCTGAGTGGCCATTGACAGCCCCCGTCCGCGCTGTATGCTGTATCATGCATATCGGCGGTGTTGTGCGGGCGGCGGACCAATTCTTGGAGGTTGCGACCATGAAACGCATCATGATTACCGCGGCGCTTGTCTCGGCGGCGGCAGTGCTCGGCGTCCTGCCGTTGCAGGCCCGATCGCCCAAGGACGAGTGGCAGTCCGGCTGGACACTCAAGCAGCACCTGGACACAGCCGCCGCAAAGGACGTGCCTGTCGCCGTGATCTACCAGATGGAGCACAGCTCGTGCCCCATCCACGACGCCCGCGTCGCCAGCTACGAAACGCTCCAGGAACTCGAGGGCATGCTCAAGGTGCGCGTCTTCGTCGACAGCAACCCCGAAGGGTTCAAGGACATGCGCCGCGGTGCGTACCACTACTTCGTTCCGGTTCTGTATATCGCCGACGGCGAGGGTCACCTCGTCGGCTACGCGGCCGAGGAAACCCCCTTCACCGACCTGCGCGAGACCGCTAAACAGGCCGCCAAGGCGATGCTCTGGAAGAAAAAGACCCGGGCCACCCTGGCCGCCATCGACAAACAGATCGAGGCGCGGCAACTCATCCCGGCGCGCAAGCAACTGGACCAGGTCATCAAACAGGACCTCGCCTTGGCGCAGGCCGTCCGCACGTCGATCACGGCGGCCAACCACCTGGCCCTGGCGACGTACGCCCGGAAGAAGCAACTCACGGCCGAGCAAGCCGCCGCCAAGGCCAAACCCTACCTCGCCGAAGCCACCGAGGGCCTGTTCTTCGCCGCGGCCACACAGGAACGCGCCGCCAGGATCGATTCGCTGCTCACCGAGAAGCTCGCCGAGATCGAGGCGGCCGTGGCCGCCGGCGACCCGACCAAGGCCGCCCGCGCCCTGGCGCCGCTCATGAAGGCCTCCTTCGGCCCCGACGGCGACGCCAAGGTCAAGGCCCTCGACGAACGCATCCGCGCCGCACTCAAAGAGGCCGTCGCAAACAAAAAGGCCGCCGACACCGCCCCCGCGCCGCCCCAGTGACCCCAGCAGGCGCGTCGGATAACCGTTCTCCCGCATCCCCGGCGCAATGACGCTCAGCAGCAGGAACGCGCATAGGCGGCGAGAAGCTTGCGGGCGGCGGGAGGCAAACTTGCGGAGCAGGTAGGGTGGGTCCCCCGGACCCACGCGGACGACGGGACGACGGAGTCGCGGGGTTACGCGGCGACGCGACCAGGGGGGACGACCAGGGGGAACAGGCGGGTGGCATGGCCACGCTCGCGTGGCCATGAAGAAACCGCGCATCATGCCCGCCGCGTGAGCGGGTAGGTCGGGTCAAGATGCCCGACACGCAGTGGAGAACGAACACAGACTGCGTTGTCGCCCCCAGAGAGAGTGTACGGCGTCTCTCTGCCGTTGGGGACAGAACGCCATGCCGCGGGCCGCAAGCCCCCTTGGAAATAGTATACTGTCCCCGGAGAGCCCCGGAGAGCTCGGAGGATTGGACCAGGGGGACAGTATACCAATTACACGGCCGACCGGTCGGGGCCGCGGGGACACAGCGGGCCGACAGAGAGAATCTCGGGGATCCCGCACGCTGGTGATGCGAGTGTTGCCCAACCAGAGGGTAGTTGCGCGAGCACCTACGGGGCTTCGCACGCCCACGCGCTGCCGATGGTCCAGACTCTATAGCCGTGCCGCAGAAGACGTCGCACCACATCGCCGTACTCCTGGCGCGCAGGCGTGAAGACAACGAACTCCCGGAAGCCCTCAATCTGGTGTACGAACCGTATGCTTGGACCAGTGGGGACAGTATACTAATTACACGGGACCATTGGGGACGGACCATTGGGGGACCATTGGGGACAGTATACTAAGGACCATTGGGGACAGTATACTAATTACCGACCATTGGGGACAGACCATTGACCATTGGGGACAGTATACTAATTATGGTGTGCGTCGCGCGGCTGTGGGGGCGCGGGGGCGAAACGCCCCGGGGCGGGCGGCGGGTGTGGGCGGAAGGGGGCGGCCATCGCTGCGGGGAACGTAGGGCTGGGCATATGTGGGCACATGGAGGGGGTGCGCGGCGAGGCACGACGGAGAGGCCGTGGGGCGCCCGGGCCACAAGGGAGCGCCGGTGTGGCACGAGGGGGGAACGGCCCGGAGGGGCCGATAGCACGCCCGTGGCGGCGCTGGGTCGCCGGGTGGCACCGATACCGGCGTTGGCCGGCGCGGGCGGTGGCCGGGAGGGGCAAGAGCATTCGCCGAGACGCGGCGGTGCCCGCATGGCTGGTTCGGGGTGGGTGTCTGAGGCCCGAATGTTTCACGTGGAACAGGTGGCGCGAGGTGTGCCCGCCTGATGGCGAGGGTCGTCACGCGGGCGCAAGCTCCGCAAGGACAGGTTGTTGCGGTTGGTGGAGGGGGCGTGACGTGCGGCGGCGGCCGGCCGACAGCCTGGCACTGCGTGTTCCTGGAGGCGGGCCAGGCATCTGGGGCGCTAGGGCGGCCACCCACCGTGGGGCCGCTGGCCCCTGGTTCCTGGGAGGATTGTTCAGCGGCGAAGGGTGCCTAGGATGCGGTCGAAGTCATCGAAGCTGTAATACTCGACGACGATGCGGCCGGTGCCGACCTTTCGCCCCTCCTCGATGCGGACCTTGGTGCCCAGTAGGCCTCGCAGTTCGTTCTCCAGGGCGGCTACCTGGGGAGAGGTGGTGCGAGTCGAGCCGGCCAGGGATCCTGCGGCGGCCGCGGGGCCCTGGGCTGCCCGCTGGACGGCGCGTTCGAGTTGGCGAACGCTCAGGCCGTCGCGGATGGTGCGTTTGGCCAGCTCAAGCTGTTCGCCGGGGTTGGGCAGCGCAGCAATCGTCCGGGCGTGGCTCATCCCGAGGGCCTGGCGGCGCACGAGGATCTGGATCTCGTCGGGAAGCTCCAACAGGCGAACATGGTTGGCCAGGCTGGCCCGGTCCACGCCGACGCGGCGTGCCGCCTCCTCCTGGGTGAGGCGGTAACGGGCCATGAAGTCGCGGAAGGCTTCGGCCTTCTCGATCGGGTTCAGGTCTCGCCGCTGAATGTTTTCGATCAGGGCCATTTCCAGGAGGCGGTCGTCGGGCACGTCGCGGACGACGGCCGGGACCGTCGGCAGGCCAAGGGCCTCCGCGGCCCGGAGACGCCGCTCGCCACTGACGAGCTCGTAGCGGCCCCCGGCCTTGGGCCGCAGCACCACGGGCTGAATAATGCCGCTGGACTGAATCGAGGCCATCAGCTCCTCGATGCCGTCCTCGTCGAAATCCTGCCGGGGCTGATAAGGGTTGGGGTCGATGCGGCCGGTTTCGATCTCAGCCGGGCGACCCGTGGCCTGGGCTTCGGAAGGCGTCGGTGCGGCCTCGGCAGACGCGGGGACGGCCGTGGGAATGACCGGGGCCGCGGAAACCGGCGTGGAAACCGGGGCTGTCTCCGCAGGCTGCTCGGCTGGCGGCGGAGCGATAGGCCCGGAAATCAGGGCGTCCAGACCTCGTCCGAGACGACGCTGGGGCATCTTGGCCATAGGGAGAAACCTCCTGGAAAGTGACGGTGTGCAGCGGCACCCCAAGAATCCGCAAGGCGTGCGGCGGCGGTTGCCGGATCAAGCGGCGGTCGGGACCGTGGCCCCCATCTGACACAGTACGGAACGCCCCAAGCGTCGGTTCCCACGGGCACGATCTTAACGTGGGAATGAATACGATCAAGGGAAAAGAGCCGGGATGCCATTGTTCCACGTGGAACAATGGCGCAGCCGGCCGTGGTTATCGGACCATGCGGCCGTCGATCACACGTCGCCCGGAGAGGCAATGGTCGCATCCCCTTATAGTATAATCGGTTACGCTCGTTCTGGGGCCGCGGCTCCCGCGAAGCGGGGTGGCCGAGGTCTGCCACCCGATGTGGCAGAAGCGCTGCGGGCAGCGGCACGACCGGACGAAGCGGCGCATGGGAAGCGCCGTGAGGCGTGGCCCGCGCCGCCCCCGACGGCGACCGTGGATGTGCAGCACGCCTGCGACGGCCGCCGGCCGTGACGATGGTGGACCCGCGTGGCGGCACGCGCATGCGGGCACGGTGCGTGCTCGGGCCAATGCTGCATGGTCTGGTCTGCCGACAGACCATCGAGCCGGGCGCCGCGGAACCGCGGTCGGCCCGCCCCAGAACCAGTATACTGTCCCCACATAGTCCACATAGTCAGGGGGCGTGGTGGGCCGCGGACACAAACACGGCGCGATGGATCGGGGCGGCGGGCAACACGATCGCCGCGGCGGGTCTGGATCGCCGCGGGGACAGTATACTAATTATGGTGACTGTCACCACATAACATGGCCATACATAGTAACGGCTGCACATGCCCCATATGCGGTCCCGACGGCCCGTGTCCCCGCAGCCCGTCCCCACGGCCGTCGCAAGGGTTGAGAACGGCCCGCGGCGACACTCGGCAGGTCTGGCAGTGTCTGGTTCTCGTGAGGACAAGTACCGCTGCACTCGCAACGTGAGAATGGCACTCCGGAGACAGTGAGTCCGAAGGTCCACATAAACAGTATACTGTCCCCGGCGGACCCTGTCCCCGGCGGACCCCGGCGGACTGCCGGCGGACTGTCCCCGGCGGACGGGGCCAACTCCATGCGCCCGCCACGGCCGAAGGCGTCGCTGGCCGAGACCGACAGGCCGTACTTGGCCAGGTTCGAGGTGACGCGGTTCTTCAGTCCAAGGCCTCCACCGCCACCGGCGTACCGGCTTCGGCGTCCCCCAAATACTCGGCGATCGCCCCGCGACGGTGCTCGATCCGACACTGGCTCCCTGGGCCCGTCTCCTTGTCCTCACGCTCCGCAAGACTGTAGTGCTTGTGGCTGTCCAATGCGATATACTCTGGCACGACGCGGCTCCTTTCTCGAAAGAGTTTTCCAGCCGTTAGCTTAGGCCAACGGCCGGAGCCGCGTCTTTCATATTTTCACCCGGCTGTACTATGACCCGAATGTCATGCATCTTGCGCCTGTTGACACAGGCAAGCGCGACAAGGACGGACGGCCAATCACACAGTGGGAGGTTCTTCCCGGGGAGAGGCTGTTTCTTCACGAGCTTGTGCATCACCAGCGGCGGATTCGGAACGTGGGTCCGGAGTCGGGCAAAGGGACGGTCGAGGAGTACCCTGATCCGGACGGAGAAGTCGTCAGAGCTCACAACGAGGACAATGAGGAGCGAAAGACTATCGGCATTGCCGAGGCCGATATGACGACCGATCTGTATGGTGAACAACGTCGCCACGATTCGGAAAACAACGTCTGGCCAGGGGCAAAGCGAGTGACGCATGTCGGCGAGTACGTGCGGGCATCCGACTGAAAGGAGACAGAAAACATGATGGTGCGGTGGGCTACTGGGATATGGATGTTGTGTGTGTTCTGCGGCTGCAGCAACTCACGTGACGCAGGGACTCTCGTGGTCGAGGTGGCCCTGAGAAGTGAGGGAATCGTCAGTGTCGTTTTGCGCAACACGGGCGGTAATCCAGTGGCATTTCCATTGGATGCGCCGGCATCGGCGTCTCTCGATGTGCGACGATCTCCGGCGGCAGCACTATTCGCCGGGGCAGGAAGCATCAACAGTGACAAGACATGGGTGTGCGATGTGATCCGCACAGGGGTGGATTCGATGCCGCTGGTTGATGGCGGGTCGCGGCTGTGTGTGCCTCAGTACTACCTGGGCGATGGGCAATCGCTGCTGATCATGCTCATGCCGCGTCAAGCGGGGCAGATGGATCTCATGCAGATGGAGGACGCCATAACGGTCTTATGGAATTTCTGTATTCTCGGTTCGGGCGAGTCCCTTGAATTGTCGTTGCCCATCCTCAAGCAGTGCGTTATCCCGATGGTGGCGGCCTTCGGTAGTACCCATGCCGATGCGGGGGCATCCCCTGAAGGACGGGGCGTGCTGCGTCCGAAGCAGGTGGTGGTTGCGGTTCCGTATGTCATCCTTGACGAGCAAGCGCCTGCACACACCGGTATGGTTACACAAGAGGAGATGGAGAGGTATCGGACAAGAGCATCGCCTGTTGTTCTGGAGATGCTGCAAGAATACCACAGCGAGTGTGTCTTGTGCCGTTGCTGTCCGATGTCCAGGATGGCGGTCAGTCGCGGGGTCCCGCTGGCCGAGCGGGAGTCGCGTGCGATTGTGGAACACATTGTGGAGCGGGCAAGAGGCGCGGAGAACGCCGTCACAGAAATGAACGAATTGAACGAGTGGCTTGAGCGACGGAAGCAACAGGAAGCCCATGATCGGGTTCTGCCGGGCGTGACACCTTGACCCGACGGGCGGAGCGGGCAGGGTGGATCCCCCGGACTCACGCCGTGCGTGTGGCCGGCGTGTGTGGTCTTGCCGATTGATCGATGCCAGTCTTGGCTCGAATCGGGCGGTCGTGATGCGGCGGAGGTCGCATCGCGGCCGCCTGTGTTGTGCGAGGAAGAAGCCTGGGGCCTGGATCAGTTGGGGAACTGGGGGACGTGTGACATTGACGACACGGACAACGGGCTGGACCTGAATCAGGAGCGGGAGCACAATGCGGCGAACGAGGTGGGGACGATTGCGGTGGCGTCGGGGGGCGTGGGGGTGAACTGGGCGGACCCGGTGCACGACGCGAAGGGGAACATGACGACGTTGCCGAAGGGGTGGTCGCCGGCGTCAGGGCTGACGTGCGTGTACGACGCGTGGAACCGCCTGGTGGAGGTCAAGGACGCTTCGACGACGATCGGTCGGTACGAGTACGACGGTCTGGGTCGGCGGGCGGTGAGCGGGGTGAGCAGCGCGGCTCGCTCCGCTCCGCCAAGCGGTGTGGACGTGTGGCGGCACTATTTCTACAATGCGGCGTGGCAGGTGGTGGAGACGCGTGTGGCGGGGACGTCGGGGGCGGGGCCGGAGGGGGTGGCGCCGGAGGTTCAGTACGTCTGGAGCGAGCGGTACATCGACGCGGCGGTGCTGCGGGACGAGAACGTGTCGGACGGCTCGGGGGGCAACCCGGACGACGACTGCGAGGACGGGGACGACGAGCGGCTGTATTACGCGACGGACGCGAACATGAACGTGACGTCGCTGCTGGACGATACGGGTGCGGCGGTGGAGCGGTACGAGTACACGGCGTACGGCCAGGCGACGGTGTACGACGGGACGTGGTCGGCCGAGGTGGCTTGGTCGTCGAGCCGGAAGAACGCGGTGCGGTACTGCGGCTACCTGTGGGACTGGGAGTCGGACCTTCACACCGTGCGGCACCGGGTGTACACGGCCCTGCTGGGCCGCTGGGGGCAGAGGGATCCGATGGAGTACGAAGATGGCCTGTCACTGAGTCAGTATGTGGTATCGTCGCCGACAATGTACGTGGATCCGATGGGCTTAACGCCACCAGACCTCCTGTACATGATGCGCAAGATTGAGAAGGAATTCGGTGCAGTAAAGACAGGCATCGAGCGGGGCATGAAGGCTGTCCGGAGCGCCGTGCTCAAGGTGGCTTCGGCGGCGCGAGGCGCGCAGCAGCGTGCTTGTGATGTACTGCACCGGTTTGCCAACCAGAACTGGGTGTTGTGTCTGTGCGGGGTTCTCTCTGTTGGCGATATTGTTACCGGTGGTACCCTTCCATTGGTTGAGGGCGGGGATTGTTTGTGCAATATCATGGCTACCCTTGACCTGTCCTGTCAGGGCAAATCGGCGGAGGCGTGGGCATATGCCGTGACGACGTCCTATGATTGTGCAAGCAGCCTTATCGGGGCGGAGGCAGGGGCTATCCTTGTTGGCCTCCTCGGAGGCTCAGGGGGGACTGCGGCTGCTCCGGGGCCGGGAACCCTTGGAGGTACTGCCGGTGGTGCCGCCCTTGGCGCCGCATTGGGGGATGCGATATTGGATCTAGGATTATTCGCAATCCAGAACATGATCACTCAGGGAACGTGGTATCCGGCTGCGCAAGAGAAGGCGTGCTGTGATGTATTGCACGGCAAGCTGTGACATGCGCGCAATTACGGGCATTGCTCACGTACGTCCTGTGTAGACGCGTGCGTCATAGTGGGGTGGGGCAGGAGGGTGTATGGTTGCCGAGGCACGAAGAATGCTGCCACTTCGGATGTTGGCTGGACTCTGCGTTTGCCTTGGTGTCACTGCCTTTCTCGCGGCAGTGGTGCTTGTGGCGTTAGCCTCGTTGACACATGCCATCAACGATGATCTCGCTTCGCGAGTAGCGATAAGCTGTGTCATGTTCTGCTGTGGTATGGTGGGTTGGGGTGGAGTGTTTCGTGCGCTTTGCGAAGGAACGGCTCCCACATGGGTGCGACACACGCGATTCCTGCGAACAATGGTCTGGGTGGCCCGCGCAGATCGCCCGCTAGTATATTGGAGGCATATCATCCTGATGGGTGGAATTGGTGTGACTGGAGTGGCTGCGGCTGTGATTGGCGTGGTCTGCGAACTGTGATGATCATCGGGAGTGATCCTGGCAGCTGGCATGGTCACGTTAGCGTGGCCGTGATCCTGAGGGTTCGCACGTTGGGGCAAGACTGAGGCCGTCCAGTGATTGGAGGGGATCCCGGATCGGCTGTGTCTGTCCTTGTATCGACCGCGCGGCGGGACGGCAGGGCTGGCTCGAACGGGGCGGTCGTGATGCGGCGGGGATCGCGTCGCGGCCGCCTGTGTTGTGCGAGGAAGTGGCCTGGGGCCTGGACCAGTTGGGGAACTGGGGGACGTTTGACATTGATGATGCGGACAACGGGCTGGACCTGAATCAGGAGCGGGAGCACAATGCGGCGAACGAGGTGGGGACGATCGCGGTGGCGTCGGGGGGCGCGGGGGTGAACTGGGCGGACCCGGTGCACGACGCGAAGGGGAACATGACGACGTTGCCGAAGGGTTGGTCGCCGGCGTCGGGGTTGACGTGCGTGTACGACGCGTGGAACCGCCTGGTGGAGGTCAAGGACGGCTCGAC